>Ga0073934_10000297_pt1 | contig 147761 bp, 123 predicted proteins | sample LarsenN4metaG_FD_76834 | JGI IMG/M metagenome (GOLD analysis project Ga0073934, IMG submission 76834) | Hot spring sediment bacterial and archeal communities from British Columbia, Canada, to study Microbial Dark Matter (Phase II) - Larsen... ... | reverse complement strand
GCCTATGAAGCAAAGCCCGCCTTGAATTTTGTGTAACTTCGCAATGAGTTGTATTCGGTTAATTGCCATTAGTTTAACCCTGAATAAGATTGTACAAACTACTTGCGCCTACTGCCGCCGAACTAGGGGTTATACGGCAAGACTCCTCATAACCAGCTTTGGACGGACACTCGCCGCCTAATCCCCCAAACTACTTGGGACTTTATGCGGCTTTGAGTTAAAATCACATAATAATTATAAAATACCCCTCCAACAAAGGTCAATATGCAACACACCCCCAAAAATAAAAAACTTCTCGACCAACTCTCCGACGCCATTCGCCTCAAGCACTACTCCTACCGCACCGAACAGACCTACAAAGAATGGGTCAAACGTTACATCCTCTTCCACGGCAAACGTCACCCCCGCGAACTCGGCGTGGAAAATATTCAAGCATACCTCTCCCACCTCGCCGTCGAAAAGAACGTCTCCGCCTCCACCCAGAACCAGGCGCTCAGCGCCATCCTCTTCCTCTATCGCCACGTCCTCCATATCGACATCGAATTCCCCACCGACATCGTCCGGGCTGAAAAATCCAAAACCCTCCCCACCGTCCTCACCCACCCCGAAGCCATCGCCGTCATTGGCAGGATGCAGGGTACCCCCCAACTCATGGCAAAAATCCTCTATGGCTCAGGACTGCGCCTCATGGAATGCCTCCGCCTGAGGGTCAAAGACATCGACTTTGGCAGCCACCAGATCCTCGTACGCGATGGAAAGGGCGAAGACGATCGCGTCACCATCCTCCCCGACTCGCTCATCCCCGACCTCGAACTGCACCTCCAGACCGTTGCCCTCATCCACCAAAGAGACCTCAAAAAAGGCTTTGGCGAAGTCTACCTGCCCTACGCCCTCGCCCGAAAATACCCCAACGCCGCCCGCGACTGGGCGTGGCAATATGTCTTCCCCGCCTTATCCCTTTCCGTAGACCCTGTCTCCCACAAAACCATGCGTCACCATGCCGACCCCAGCTTCCTCCAAAAATCCATCCGGCAGGCAGCCAGGCTTGCCGGAATAAACAAACCCGTTTCCCCTCACACCTTTCGTCACTCCTTTGCCACCCACCTCCTGCAAAATGGCTACGACATCCGCACCGTCCAGGAATTGCTCGGGCACAAAGACGTCAAAACCACCATGATTTATACCCACGTATTAAACCGTGGAGCATCGGCCGTACGTTCGCCTCTCGACGACACAAACAAACGCTGAACAGACACAGTGGAAGCAGAACAAAATGAGTCCAATCGCTACAATTTGATTTTTATAAGAGCATTCGCCTGAATTTTCGCTTTCCACACCCCTTTGCAGTACAATTTCCTCCAACAATGGAGAAAAAATGAAACTTGTAACCGTCTCACAAATGCAAACCATCGAAAAAGAAGCCGACGCCAACGGCTTGACCTATGACCAGATGATGGAAAACGCTGGTCAGGGACTGGCGGATGTCGTTCTCGATTTATTTATCGATCAAGAAGAACCACAGGTCGTCGGGCTGGTCGGACCCGGCAACAACGGCGGCGTCACGCTCGTCGCCATGACCGCCTCCTGAGCGAAGGCTGGAAGGCACGCGCCTATCTCGTCAAACGCAAGAAAGACGACCTCGTCAAGCAATTCACTGAAGCAGGCGGTACAATCCTTTCGGGCGAAAACGCCTTCGAAAAGCTTGCCGAATCCATCGAGTCTGCCGATGTCCTCCTCGATGGCATCCTTGGCACTGGCGTCAAATTGCCGCTCAAAAAAGACATTGCCGAACTTCTCGCCGAAGTCAATGACATCCTCGACGGGCTGGAGGAGGATGCGCCGCTCGTCGTGGCGGTCGATTGCCCCTCCGGTGTCGATTGCGACAGCGGTGAAGTAGCCGAAGAGACCATCCCTGCCGACCTCACCGTCACCATGGCGGCAGTCAAGCAGGGACTCATCACCCTGCCCGCCTTCGAATATATTGGCGACCTGCAAGTGGTCGACATCGGTCTGCCGGATGACCTGCCCTCGTTCGACGAAATCAAAACCGAGGTGGCCGATGAGGAGACCGTAGCCGGACTCCTGCCTGAGCGACCCCTCGAATCGCACAAAGGGACGTTTGGCACCGCGCTCATCGCGGCAGGTTCCGTCCATTACACGGGTGCCGCCCTCCTTGCGGGGGAAGCGGCGTACCGTTCCGGCGTCGGACTCGTCACGATGGCAGTCCCCGCTTCGATCCAGCTTCCCCTCGCCGGTCAACTTCCCGAAGCCACCTGGGTTCTGCTTCCGCATGAAGCGGGCATGATCGCAGACACCGGCGCTGAGGTCCTCGCCAAGAATTTCGAAAAATCGAATGCCCTGTTGATTGGACCCGGCTTTGGCACGGAGGAAACGACGAAGGAATTCATCGAGAACCTGCTCGAAGGAAAATACACCGCGAAAAAATCCACGCCGCGTATCGGCTTTGTGCATAATAGCGAAACTGCCAGGAAGGAAGAGGATGCCAACGCCAAACCCCCGCCCATGGTCGTGGACGCCGACGGGCTCAAACTGCTGGCACAGATCAAAGACTGGCACAGAAAACTGCCCGCTTTCTCGATCCTCACGCCGCATCCCGGCGAGATGGCCGTTCTGACCGGACTCACCAAAGAAGAGATTCAAGAGAATCGTCGGGAAATCGCCGCCAGATACGCCAAAGAATGGGGGCACATCGTGGTACTGAAAGGCGCGTTCACTGTGGTGGCATCGCCCTATGAGAATGTGACCGTCATCCCCGTGGCGACTCCCGCCCTTGCCCGCGCCGGTACTGGTGACGTGCTGGCTGGATTGATTGTCGGTCTGCGCGCCCAGGGACTCGACGCTTACGATGCCGCCGTCGCCGGAGCCTGGATCCACGCCCAAGCCGGTCTCTACGCCGCCGATGACCTCGGTACCACAGCCTCCGTCATGGCGGGCGATGTGCTGAATTCCGTTTCGGATGTGATGAGCGACCTTGAATAGGCTGAAGATTACGGGGCGGAAGGTTTAAGAGTTTCAACTTTCCCACCTTGAACTTTAAACCAGAAGAGGAGTCTGGATACAACCAGGCTCCTCTTTTCCATTTTCCAATTCTTTTCAATCCCCGCTTTTCGCTTGCCATTTAGCTATTCATGAACTCTTCCAGCGAAGCCTTGCTGATGCGATAGGCATTGCCGAGCTTCTTTGCCTTCAAGCTTCCATCGGCGATGGCGGCTTTCACGTCCTCTTCCGAGACCTTCAGGATCGCCGCGGCTTCAGCGGGGGTCATCACATCCGGAATGCCGCTGGTCGCCTTGGGTGCGGCTCCGCCCTGCTGCTGGTTTTGCATCGCGCCGGAGGTCGCCTGTTGCATCAGATTGCCGATGCCCATCCCCGCGCCGATGCCTGCCGTGAGACCGGCTCCGCCGCTCGGGTTCTGAGCCGCATCGCGCATCGCGTCCGCGGCCTGCAATTGAGTGTACGTTGCCATATCGAGCATTCCCATATCGCGCAATTCCTGCGCCGACTTGCTAGAGGGTTTCAGATTGCCGATGTAAAAGGACTTGAGCACCATGCCGACCGCTTCAAAGTCATCCTGCGCCTTCGCCCGCACCGCCGCGCCGACTTCCTCGGTCAGACCGATCAAGTCCACCACACTCTTGGCGGCGGTTGTCTCACCAAGCACATCCTGTAATTTGGAGAGAAGAATGGTTTTCAGGCGTTCTTCGATGTCTGCGGTGCGGTACGCGCCCTGCTGACCGACCACCTGTGTCACGAACTGCTGAGGATCCTTCACTTGGAACGAATAAGTGCCGAAGCCCTGCAACAACGCCACGCCCAGTCCCATACCCGGGTTGCGGACGATGATCGGCTGCGGCGTGCCCCACTTCTCGTTGGCGAACTCCTTCATCGAAACGAAATACACTTCCGCAGGGAAGGGTGTCCGGTCATTGAACGCCTTGCCGATCAGGTCGATGAGCAGGGGGATGTTCGCCGTGCTGAGTGTGTGGCGCCCGGCTCGGAACACATCCAGCGCGTTCCCATCCCGAAAGAATACCGCCGCCTGCGATTCGCGCACGATCAACTGTGAGCCGATGCGATAGTCGCCGATCCCGGTCTCGGGAAAACGGTGAACGATCTCATCCTTCATCTCGCTCGGATATTCAATGACATCAAAAATTCTAGCCATAATTCTCTCCTTTGATATGGATGACGGTTTCATTATAGTCCATGCACAAGCCATCTACAAGTAGAAGATGGTACTCCATGCCAAACCGTTCGTCTCAATTTAATACGGATTTCCTCCGCCGGCGTTTCACATCATCAACTGCTACGGACCGTCTTCTGCGAACGATTCTCTCTGCGCCTCAGCCTGCTACCCATTCATGGACTTCCCCGTCCCTCTGCCTTTGATCATCAAAATCTCTGCCATGATACTGACCGCGATCTCCTCCGGCGTTTCCGCGTTCAATTCGAGCCCCATCGGAGAATGGACGCGCGCGATCTTCTCGTCCGGAACGCCTTTTTCTTTTAACCCTTTAACCGTCGTCAGCCAGCGGCGTTTCGAGCCAATCACTCCAATGTAGGACGCGCTCGTTTCGAGCAGGCTGGGCAGTCCCAACACATCGACATTCGAACCGCGGCTGGTGATCACAATGTAGGTCAGCCGGTTGATTTTGAGGTGATCCGCCAGTTTGCTCATTTCCACCGGGTAATACGCGTCTGCCCCCGGCACGGACTCGGGGTTGCAAAACTCCTCTCGGTCGTCACAAACCGCCACGCGGAATCCCAGCCACTTTGCCAGATGCACGACCGCCTTACCGACGTGTCCGCCGCCGATGACCACGACCATCGCAGGGGGGAGAATGGGTTCCACGAAGACCTCCACCGTTCCGCCGCATACACCCGGATCGCCGCGGCTGGGATCGACCATGTTGTACTTCAAAGTCCGCGCGGTGCCCTCGGAAATGGCGATCCACGCCTCGTCCAGCACGCGGTGCTCCAAATCCCCGCCGCCAACCGTGCCAATGAACCTTCCGTCGGCATAGACCAGCATCTTACTGCCTACATGCCGCGGCGTCGAACCTTCGCTGTTGATCACCGTACACAGCGCAGCCGATTCGTTTGTTTTTTCGAGTTCAAAAAGGGCTTGGTAAATGGATTTCATAAAATCAATTCAACAACTCACCTCACGCACAACGTCCCGAAGGTTCTCGCAAATTTGGCTCGGTTTTCCAAAACCCTTCGGGACGGTGCATAACATCAGTCAATAAAATCGGAACGGCTACCTCTCCAGCAGCCCCAACACCACGGGTAGCAACTGTTTTTTCCGTGAGACCACGCCGGGCGCGTCGCGCGTGCCGTCGGCGAGGGGAGGGTAGGGCAGATCGTCGAGCACAGGCGGCGCGTTCGAGGTCACAATCAACCGGCTGGAGCCGCGCACCACGTCGGTAATGAGCAGCATGGCAAAGTCGAGCCCGCGCTTGTCCTTCAGGGCGTCGAGCGCCTGTGTGAGCGGAGCCAGGTGCTCGCTGAGTTGCAGGATGTCGGTCACTTCCGCCTGGGCGACCGCGAACTTGAAGCCGTTCGCTTCAAAGGGCTTGATGTCGGTGCTGACCACCTCCTCCGGCTTGCGGTTGGAGAGTCCCGCGCCGGCGCTGAGTACGGCTTTACCGTACGATTCGATGGTCTCACCCTTGAGCGGACTCCCGCCCACGAACGCCCAGCGTGCGAGTCGCTGCGCGGCTTCCTTGTCGCGCGGTGTGGTGGTGGGAGAGGTCAGGATAAGGGTATCCGATAGCAGTCCCGCGAGAAGCGCACCTGCCAGGTTGGGCGGCATGGAGAGTCCCGCCTCGGCGGTCTGTTCGCAGACGAGCGTTGAGGTCGAGCCTACGATGTCCACAGTGAAGCGAATGGGCTGGTGCGTGTGCGGATTTCCCAGCCGGTGGTGGTCGAGGATTTCAAGCAGTTCGGCTTCTTCGAGCGCGGCGATTGCCTGACGCGGCTCATTGTGGTCGACAAGAATGATCTTGAGCCGCGGCGGGTTGAGGAGTTCGCGCTGACGGGCAATGCCGAGATACATGCCGTTCTCGTCCACCACCCAGTATTCATCCACTTCATCGCGCAGGATTTTGTTGAGCGAATCGCGGATGTGACCATTGGCGGGGAATTTGGCGACCCTCGTGTTCGCCGCATCGCGGCACGGGGCAGACATCATCTCGCGCACAGTCGTATCGCCGGGGCGCGGGCCGAGAATTTCGGTGAAATATTTAAAGAGGCTCAGACCGTTGATAATGCCGAACGGTTTGCCATCTTCGTCCACGACCGGCGCAACGCCGCCCGTTTTGCTGGCGAGGGTCCAGGCCATCCCGAGAGGAGCGTCCGGGCGGATACAGTCCAGCCTCTGCATCACCGATTCGAAACGCGGCGACGCGTCGGTGAGCAGTACGGGCGCTTCGAGTTCGAGTTTTTTCAACACCCACGCCGATTGCGGGTTAAGCGGACCCGCGCGCCCGGCGATGGTGTCCATGCCGTCGCGCTGGCGCAGCAGCCAGGCGTAGCCCATGGCGGAGGCAATCGAGTCGGTGTCGGGGTTGACGTGTCCGATGACGAAGGTTTTGGTTTGCATACCACTATTGTACTCGTAATGCCGCGCCGCTATTTTCTTTTAACCGCCTTCCACAATCTTTCCGGCGTCACCGGGATCTCCTTCACGTTAGCGCCAACGGCATCGAGGATGGCATTTCCCACTGCAGGGGCAACTCCATCCATCGGAATCTCCGCCACCGCCTTGACCCCAAACGGGTGACTCGGCTCGAAGGTTTCGACGAAGATGGTTTCGAGGGCGGGCATTTCGTCGGCGCGGAAGATGTGGTAGCGGTCGAAGTCGCGCTGGCGGATGCGCCCCTGCTCGTCCCAGGTCATCTCCTCGCAGACGGCGTAACCGAGAGCTTGCGTCATGCCGCCCTCGATTTGTCCCGAAGCGGTGAGCGGGTTGACGATGACGCCCGAATCGACCGCCATCACAAGCCTGTCCACCGTTACCGCGCCTGTGTCTTCATCCACGGTTACTTCCGCGAACTGCGCCGCAAACGGAGGCGGCGATACCGGCGAGACGTAACTTGCCACGCCCATGATCTGCTCCTGGTTGTTCTTGTGCAGGCTGTCGAGAGCGATCTCACTCAGAGGGATGGTCTGTCCATTAGGGGCGATCACTGTGCGGTTTGCAAGTTTCAGGTCTGAAGGTTGAATGTTCAAACCCTGGGCCTTGAACATATCAGCTGCCCTGGCTTTGATCCGCTCGGCGCATTTTTCTGCCGCCTTGACCGTTGCCGTTCCCGAAATGTAAGTTGTCGAAGAAGCGTATGCGCCCTTGTCAAACGGCGTGAAGTCGGTATCGGAGGAGTAGCAGATGATGTCCTCGAGCGGAACGCCCAACACCTCCGCCGCCATCTGCGCGAGGACGGTATCCGAGCCGGTGCCGAGGTCGGTTGCGCCGACGAGCAGGTTGAACGATCCATCATCGTTCATCTTGATGGACGCGCCGCCCATATCAAGATAGGGGATCGCAGTTCCCTGCATGACCATCGCAACGCCAATGCCTTTTTTCTTGTTTGGCTGGCTTGTCCGATGCCAGTCCGGGTTACCAAACTTGTCGTCCCAGCCGATGGCGGCGCGACCCTGCGCCACGCACTGTTCCAATCCAACCGTGTGGATGATCTCGGGTCGTGGTTCGCGTCCTTCATTCCACGCAGTCGAGAAGGGATGGTATTCGCCGGGGCGGATGGCGTTTTTCAGGCGGAATTCGATGGGGTCAAAGCCCATCTTGCGAGCGATGGTTTCAATGTGGCGGTCGAGCGGCCAATAGCCCTGCGGCACGCCGTATCCGCGGAAGGCTCCGGCGGGGGGCGTGTTGGTGTACACCACGTCCGCGTAGAAGCGGATGTTGGGACTCTTGCGATACTCCCCGTCGCCGACGTAAAGCGCCATCGCCTTGTGACCCGTGTTGCCCGTCACGGTCAGCGCGTGACAGCCATAGGCTCCCGTATCAGAAAGGGCGTACATGGAGTTGGCAGTAATTGTCCCATCGCGCTTCACACCGGTTTTCATCCGTACCTTCATTGGGTGGCGGGAGCGTGCGGCAACGAATTCCTCTTCACGAGAATATTCGTAAATGACAGGTCGCTTGGTGGCAATGGTCAGGTGTGCGGGTACATCTTCCATCAACACTTCCTGTTTGCCGCCAAAGCCGCCGCCGATACGCGGCTTGATGACGCGGATGCGTTTGACGGGCAGTCCGAGCACGGGCGCGAGCATCCTGCGCACGTGGAACGGGACCTGCGTGGAAGTGCGGATAACCAGCCGGTCGTCTTCATCCCAGTAGGTTACGGCGACATGCGGCTCGATATGTGCCTGCTGGACCTTGGGCACTTCGTATTCCGCTTCGAAGATCTCATCCGCTTCGGCAAAGCCTTTCTCCACATCGCCGATGTCGATGCGGATGTGGGCGGCGAGATTCTTTTCCGGGTTGGAAACGGCGAAGTTAACGTACTCCGGCTCATCGTGAATCCGAACCGCATCCGGTTTCATGGAGTCGCGCGAGTCCAATATGGCGGGCAATATTTCATATTCCACATCGATCAACGCGAGCGCTTTTTCCGCGATCTCAGGCGTTTCCGCCGCGACCATCGCCACGCGGTCACCCACGAAACGGACTTTGTTATCCAGCGAGAACGAATCCAGTGGACCGGGGATCGGGTCGGACTGCCCCGCTGTGGAATAGACGACGCGCGGAATGTCCTGCCAGGTCAACACCGCGGCGACGCCCTTCAATTCACGAGCCTTGCTGGCATCGATCTTTTTGATGCGCGCGTGTGCATGTGGACTGCGCAACACACGGGCATGCAACATGCCGCGCATGTCGATGTCCGCAGTGAAGGCGGGCTTGCCTTGCACCAGTTTGATGGCGTCCACTTTTTTTTCGGGTTTGCCAACGGTCTGATAGGTCTGTGTCTGAGGCGTGACAAACACTTTGGGCAAGGTTTTGGTTTGAGTGTCGGATAAAGTCGGTGAAGGCTCCTCGCCCTGTGGCCTTCCGCTGGGCGGCTCGAATGAGACCAAAATTCCTTCGCCAAATTCCACCTCGCCACGCATGACGGCTGCGGCTTTCATCACAGCCTGCACCGGCTTGACATATCCCGTGCAGCGGCACAAAACACCCGCGATGGCATCGCGCACTTCCTCTTCAGTAGGATTGGGATTCTTCTCAAGCAGTGTCTTCGCCGCAAGGATTTGCCCAGGTGTGCAATATCCACACTGGATTGCACCCGCTTCGACAAATGCTTGCTGCAGCGGATGCAATCCCTCCGTCTTGCGCCAGCCCTGTTCGGGATGTTCGCCCAGCCCTTCGATGGTGACGATGTGATGTCCTTCGGCTTGCGCCGCCAGCATCGACCCGGCATTGACCGGCTTGCCATCGAACAGGACGGTATCCGCCCCGGAAAGCCCCTGCTCGTCGCCGAATTTCACGCCGTAGTAGCCCAGTCTGCGCACCGCAGTGAGCAGAGTCTCGGAAGAGGCACAACTTATTTCATGTTTTGTGCCGTTGATGGTGAGTATGATGTTCATATGGTCTCCATTTCCCTCTCCCCAGTGGGGAAAGGGTTAGGGTGAGGGGCGCTCCCTCGAAAATTTCGTTCTTGTCTTAATCGTTCACAAGCATCTTTTATCTCTTGTACCACTGCATTGATATTAAACCGAACATCCTCATTTGTAAATCGAATCACCTTGCGTCCAATCGATTCAAGATATTCAGTTCTGGCGGCTTCCATATTGGCAAATGGAACCTCACCCGGTCCTCTCCCGGAAAGGGAGATGGTTCATAACACCTTCACCACTTCCAATCCAACGTTTGCTGACTCGATCGCACTCTGCGCCCCAAGTACTGCCACAGAGTTGGATTGTGCCACTTTTTCGAGCACTTCTCCGAAAGCAATGAAATCTTCTCCGTTGGTGGAGAGCACTTCGTCGCGGATCTTTTGCCGCATTTCATCCGTGCGACCGGTGAGATGGCGCATCATGGAAGTATAGCCCTTGGCATCGGGCAGTTGATAGGCATCCAGATCGCCGATGGCGGCGATGATGGCTTTGGTCAATTCGTTTTCCGTGAGGCGCGAGGAGTCGAGATGCTTGAGGAAATCAGCGGCTTTATCATAGGCGGCAATTGTATTGGCGATGTTTGGGTCGCGGTAAGAAAGGAAGGTAAACACGCCTGAGCGGTCATCGAATGCCGCGAACGCACCGTACGCGCCGCCTTGTACACGGATTTTTTCCCACAGGTACGCCATACGCAGATAACCGACGATGACTTCCGCCGAGCCATCGTGCTGATAACCCAAGTCGTACAGGTTCGCGCCCTTTCCCACGTAATTGACCTGCGCAGGGATCGTCAACCCTTCCTTTTTGGCAAAAGGCTGGATGTCATATTTTTGCAGTTTGGCATCCTTTGACGGCAACGCCGAAAGGAAGGAGTCGAACTGCGGCTGGATGGTTCTCCAGTTCGCAGAGTCGAGCGTCACATTGCAGATCAGCGCCCGGCGGTTGATCAGCAGGTCACGCATGGTCTCAAGTTTCTTCAGTACAGACTTCCACTTTTTGTCGATGTCTTCGGCGAGTTGACGCAGGGCAAATAGGTAACCGATGCCTTTCATTTCGTCCATTGCCCAGCCGGATTCGCCAAACTGCGCGCGCAGACGCATGTTCACAAAACTGTGACCGCCCGGTACCAATCCGGATTCCAATCCGGCTTTTTCCTCCAGTACGATCTGCTTAAGACGTTTGCGGTTATCGAAATTTGTTTTAAGCAGGATGTCCCGGATGATGTTCAACATCTCACCGGCTTGACTCACCGTCGCTTTGCCGCGCACGAACAACTTGAGCACGTTCTCGCGTGACCCGAAGGCTGACGCGCTGACCGCATCGGCGTGGATTCCGCCCGTGCTTTTCCCGATCCGCTGTGCAAGCTTGACATAGTCTTCGGTCTCGGTTCCCATTTCGAACAGCGCGCGCCCGAAGATCTCGGTCAGCGGGATGAGTTCCTTGGGGAGCGTGTGCAGGTCAAAGCCGAGATCGAGATACACGATCCCGTTCGTGAACAGGTCGTGATACAACACGGGTGTCTCTTGAATGGTCAAAACATCAATCGGAATATTTCGGCTCTCCTTTTCCAAGTCTTGCAATTTGAGAACCGGCAGGCTTTCCAATGCTTCCGGCGAGTCGGGAGTTTCCTGCCTGAGTTTGAGTTTTCTGGTGTTTTCGATCAGTTCCGAGATTTGAGTCTCGTTCAGCGACGCGCGAATCTTCGCCAACCGGGCTTTCTCGTCCTCGTCGAAACGGCGACCCAGTTCCGGGTCCGGGGTGAGGCGCAGAGTCGTCCGGTGGATGTTTTCCAGCAGATGGGTCTGGATCAATTTCTCGAAGTAGCGGTTATCGTTCGCCAGCTTGGCTTTAATGGCATTGAGCGGCTCTTCGAAGGCAAGCAATTTGAACGGGTCTTCGTCGTGGATCCAGGTGGTCAGCACGCGGCGCATGAGGGCGATACCGACGGGATACGAACCGGTGTTGTTCTCGCGCAGGCGGAACTCGACGGTGTTCATCGAAGCCGCGATCATGTCGGGGTCGATGCCGTCGCGGACGAGCGACTCGAGCGTGTCGAAGATCAGTTTCTCGATCTTCTTTGCGTGGCGTTTGCGTGTGCCTTTGAGACCGGTCGAGAATACGATGTGACGCAATTCTGTTTCCATACCGATGCCCGCCAGGTCTTCGCCGAGACCCGAATCGAGTAATGCCTTTTTGAGCGGGGATGCGGGGGTGCCGATCAGAATGTGACCGAGAATGCGGAAGCTGAAATTGAGCACGGCATCCGATGTGTCGGGCAGCTTCCAGTTGACGACGAGATAATTTTTCTTTTCGATGCCCTTGTCGTCTCCCGAGTCGTATGGGTATTCAACCTTCTTGGCGCGTTTGAACGGTTTGGCAAGCGGAACGATTGATTTCACTTTTTTCTTTTTGTACGGCTTGAGGTAACCATCCATAAGTTTCAGACGGTATTCAGGGTCATCGTTGCCGTAAAAGAAAATGAATGAGTTGGACGGATGATAATAGGTCTCCCAGAAATTCCTGAAATTCTCATAGGTCAGATCAGGGATGTGACGCGGATCGCCGCCGGAATCGACCCCGTAGATATGTTTGGGGAAAAGCGACTCGAAGATCCGCGTCTCGAGCACGCCGTCAGGTGACGAGTACGCACCCTTCATTTCGTTGAAGACTACGCCCTTGTAGGTGAGCGGTTCGCCGGGATCGTTGATCTCGTAATGCCAGCCTTCCTGCATCAGCGTCTGCTCGCTGATGAGCGGATGCAATACCGCGTCCATGTACACATCGATCAGGTTGTAGAAATCCTGCACGTTCTGGCTCGCCACCGGATAACAAGTCTTGTCGGGGAAGGTAAACGCATTGACGAAGGTCGCCAGTGAACCCTTGAGCAATTCCACGAAAGGCTCCTTGACCGGGTATTTTTGCGAGCCGTTCAATACCGAGTGTTCCAGGATGTGCGCCACACCGGTCGAGTCTTTTGGCGTGGTGCGGAAGTTGATGCTGAACACTTTGTTCTCGTCATCGTTGATGACCGAAAGCAGCCGCGCGCCCGTGCGCTTGTGCACATATAATTTTGCGACCGAGTTCAGTTCAGGAATATTTTCCTCTCGTACCAGATTGAATGTTTTAGTCATTTTCTCCTCTTTATTTCGACTTGCGAATTTTTTCTCTCAGTTCATTGATTGGTTTTTTATTTCCATTTTCATCTCTGAAATGCCACACATCCCATCCATTAACAGGCGCATTCTCCATCAGTGACCTGGCGACTCCATGAATGGACCCGGTGACATCGCCGCATCTGATATGTCCATTGGATAGGATCTTCGCTCTCATGCCGTTCTTTCCAAAATAGAGTGTCTGCCCCGGATTCAGATATCCGTTTTCGAGCAGCGCTCCAAATGGGACCCGAGCCTGCTTCCGTTTTTGGACGTCGATCGCGGCCGAATCCGCCTCCGTGACCGCGTCGATGCGTTTCCGCCCGACCTTGATATACTTCCTGTCGCGCTCGATCCCAATCCAGTGGCGACCAAGCTTTTTCGCAACGGCACCCGTCGTCCCTGAGCCAAAGAACGGATCGAGTATCACATCACCAGGATTGGATGAAGCCAGAATGACCCGGTACAACAATCCCTCCGGTTTCTGCGTGGAATGGGCTTTTTCTCCGTTCATTTTGACCCGCTGTTTGCCCGTTGCCAGAGGAATGTACCAATCCGAGCGCATCTGTAAATCATCGTTCAAGGCTTTCATTGAATGATGGTTGAACGTGTATTTCGCTCCTTTTTTCTTCTGCGCCCAGATCATTGTCTCATGTGCGTTCGTAAAGCGCACCCCTCTAAAGTTGGGCATTGGGTTTGCCTTGACCCAGACAATGTCGTTGAGGAACCAAAAGCCCAAATCCTGCATGATCGCACCGACGCGATAAATATTGTGATATGACCCGATGACCCAGATCGTGCCTGTCTCTTTGAGTACGCGTCGGCTTGCGGATAGCCACTCACGTGTAAATTCATCATATTCTTTGAAATCGCTGAATTTATCCCAGCCATCGTTCACCGCGTCCACCTTGGTCATGTTTGGGCGGTAGAGATCATTTTGCAGCTGCAGGTTATAGGGGGGGTCGGCAAAGATAACGTCCACCGAATTCTCAGGAAGCGAACCGAGAACCTCGATGCAATCGCCGTGGATGATCTGGTTGAGAGGAAGGGGAGTCACAATGGAATTATACTTTTGTAGGACTCAGCAGGGTAGGCGCTTCTGTGTCCAATTTTCCGGCAGTCATGGAAAGACTACCTCTTGCGCGAAAATCTCCACCAGAGCAATCCACCAATCACAATTGCGGCCACACCCAAGATAAGACCCAGTCCAAATCTCGGAGGGGATTCTGTTGCAACGACGGCTGGAGTTCCTGTCGGCGGCTGTGGAGTGATGGATGGAGAAAGGGACGAGGTGGTTGTGGGAATCTGAGTCTGTGTAGCGCTCGGTGTTGCAGGTGGGGTGACCAGAAGAAGTAATTTTTGTTCGGGGCGAATGACAGAGGTGTTAGTGAGTCCGTTCCAGGTCATCAGGTCTGAAAGCGGCACATCGTATAAATCGGCGATCCATGAGAGCGTCTCACCGCTCTGGACTGTATGGTAATAGTTACCGTCCGCCTCCGGAGTAAGTTGCTGTAGAGGGCTTAATGTCGGGCTGGGGGTGGTATTGCCCGGGGAGATCACAAGTTTTTGCCCGATTTGCAGAGGCCAGTCCGCTTGAAGTCCATTCAATGTCAGTATCTGATCCACAGAAACATGATACGCTTCGGCAATGGTGATCAATGCCTGATATGCTTGAACTTCGTGGACGATCCTGCCTTCTGCATCCGGGGATGAGGGGACGATCATTCCGAACGGCGTCGGCGTGGCATAGCCTTCCGTGTTCTTATCGGGAATGAATAAACGCTGACCAGCCTGCAATGGCGCCGTGCGGGAGAGATTGTTCCAGGTTTCCAGGTCCTGGATGGTGATCTGGTAGGCAATTGCGATGGACCAGAAGGATTGACCTGCCTGGACGACATGATAGACCTTGCCGTTTGCATCCGGTGTGGCGATCTTTACCGGTATGATCAACTGCGATATTGGATTGGATGCGCCCGCTTGTGGGGTGAGCCCTGATGAAGGCGATGAACTTCCGCACTCCTGCCCGGAAACGTACGCCGCCTGCAGGACATAATAGATTCTTCCGTTCGCTTCAGCGACACCCGCCCCTACGTGACAATAAGCCGGCTCGACCGCCGGGCGCATATGGTCCGGGTCTGCCCAGACCGCCATGATCTCATCGATGCCCATGCCTCCACTGCTCATTGCAAAATTTTCCGTTGCCCACACGGTGCCGCCATTGCCGTATCCCGCAGCCGCCAGCCGGCCGCGCACATTGCCAATATGCCAGGACATATTGTTGGCGGCCATGGTCGCCGCCGTGGATTGGGCGACGGCATTCACAATGGGGTCTTCCGTCAATGCCGGGAGCCCATACGAAACGCGCAAAATGTTCATCGCAATGATCAAATCATACGCGCTGACCTGGTAGGATGGGGCGGATTGAATGTCATTTGCCTGGACGGCTTGTGGGTGATGAAATATACCCATTCCGAGGACAATGAACAGGCATAATCTAAGGAAACGCATCTAATAATTATACGATGTATCAGGACGCCAGACACCTCTTTACCAGCGTTGCGGCGGCATCCATGCGATATTCCGCCGACGCCCATTCGTCGTTCGCTTCGTGGAAAGCGTTCTTTACGGCGGACTCAATTCCTTCGGCTTCGGTGCCATCCATGGCTAGGATGGGACTCTTGCCATAACCACCCAGTGCGAGGCGCGTTCGACCGGAATTCCATTGTGCGAGCGCAGCGCAGACGATGGGCTTGTCGGCAGGGGTTCTGGAAACGTAATCGAAAGCGAGCTTCACAGTGAGCGGGATCACAATCTTCGTGATGAGCTTGCCGCGCACTTGTTCGCGCAAAGGGAGCAGATCCCCAATGTTGAGGGTTTCCTCTCCGTTCTGTTTGCTGGTGACTGTGAGTTTTGCGTCCAATGCCAGCAAAACGCTTGCGAAGGTGGAGCGCCCATCACACGCGATCAATGTTCCGGCGAGGGTGGCAGAGTTGCGGATATTGAGCGGCGCTTCCAGTTTTAACGCGGATTTCAAGGCGGGCGGGCAATGTTCCGATTCGAGCAGGGATTGCAGTGTGAGCGCCGCGCCAAGTTCGAGAGTATTGCCATTCTTTTTGACGGTATCCAGTCCAAGGGCTTGCAGGTCCGCCACTTCAATGGACTCAGCCGTCGGCTTGGAGAGAAGCGTGCCGCCGCCAAGGGGCAGGACATTCGGTCGAGTGAGGAGAGTCAGGGCTTCATCCAGCGTTTGAGGACGATGATAGGCAGTGATCATGGGAATAAACCTCCACGGGAGTTAACTGTATTATACAGTTAAATACATGCCGCCATCGGTGTGATGGCGGTATGTATTTCTTGATTATCCCGGCGACCGGTATGGCGCCAGTTCGGGGAGTAAAAATTCCTTTTTGAGCGCTTGCACGAGGAATTCGAACTCGTCCCCGTTGCTATAGTGACCGTAGAAGCGCCAAGCCGGTTGGATGTATTGGACACTGCCGCTGTTTGGGTTGGAATTGCTGTATGCGGGGTCAGGGACGTAATAGACCAGTTCCACCACTTCGATGGTCGCGGCAGGCGGGACGTATGCATCAGGATTGGACGGCGCTTCTTCCATGATGCTGGGCTGATTCGCCGTAATCGTCATTTCTGCGCTTTGACCGTCCTTCGGGTTGACTGCCATTGCGCTGCTGAAGACGCGAAGCCCCGGATACCCTCCAACCGATTCGCCGGGGATCGCCAGCGTTTCCATGATGACCTCGTCGCCTTCGCTGCCCATCAGGGAGTGAAGGTCTGCAAGGGTGCCGATAGGTGTCAATTGGATGTAGGTGGTTCCATCGGAACTGGTGAAAAGAAGCGCCGGTTCGCCATCCACCTGTGCCTGCTTCTGCTTCCCTTGCATGATCTTGAATTGCAGGTCAGGGAACGGGATTTCATGGCGTTCCACCCGCACGATGGGCTTCCCAAACTGGTCGAATGCGCTAACTTCGCCCCAGATGTCGAGCGGCAGGTTGTGATAGCTTTGCAAATTTTGCAGGTCTGCGCCTTCCAGAAGGTAGTAGGCAGGATTATTTGCGTTGAGATCGAAGAAGCCGTATTCTACGCGTTCGCTCCCATCAGATTGCCTGTAAATGTTGACCTGGAAGATACCCCGCATGCCTTCCAGCCGCTGTCCAACAGTGACTGTCTGGACTGGCTCCATGCCGGGGATGATGAGTCTTTGGTCGATGTAGATCATGCCGGGATCGTCAATACCGTTCGCTTCCATCAGTGCTTCAACGGTGACTCCGAAGCTCGCAGCGATGGAATTGAGCGTATCCCCATCTTGTACAGTGTAATTGTCCTGCCCTTGACCGATTTCAGGAGTAGTTGTTGAGCTGGGGAACGGGACGGGTGTTCCGCTCAGGTTGAGTTGATAAAAGCCATTGCCACCCCCGCCTCCGCCGCCTCCCGCCGAGCCGCTGGGATAAAATTGGATGGAATCCCAGACCAATTCACCTCCCGCCATGAAGCCGTGGACTGCGAGGTAGTCGTCGGGAATGGTGGTATTGAGTGGCAGGTCGGCGGGCGCGTCTTCGATCACATACTCGCCGCTTCCATCATCGGCGGTCAGTATGATCTGTCCACCTTCGCGGCGCAAAGAGCCGGAGAGGTAGGCTTCTGGAGCAGTCGTGACCTGCCAGGTGTCCACGTTGAATTTGCGGATTCCATTTTCATCGATGAATTGTCCGGTTGCTTCGATGTAGGTGGTATATTCCACGTTTTCGATACCGGCAACATTTCCAGTGGCGGTGAATTGACCGATGCTGATGAATGGCGCTCTACCTGCCTCCGCTGCCGGGTATATGAGAGGCTGGCCGTAAATCGTGATGGTCTCGTTATCAGGATGGGTGCGCGACCAGAAACCGGGATCGGATGTCCCGCCGCCGGAGCGCATGATCTCCAATACGCCGTTCTGTATCGTGTCTGATTGGTCAAGTACCTGTTGAAATGCCTCCTCGGCGGAAATGATGCCATACTCGCCATCCAGCGTATCAAACTCGATGCGGTAGGAAGCCAACAAGATGACCTGCCCGTTCTCGTCAATGGTGATCTCGATCCGCGAAGGCATATTGTAGTCAAATTGGATGCGCAAGCCATCCTGTGTAAGCGGCAGGACATAGTACATGCCGGGATTTGTGTGAGGGTTCTCGATGCGGTATGGGAAGTTAAGCCCATGCGATTGCATGAACGCCTCAATGACTGCCGCAGCCTGCTCGTCGGTGATGTTCTTTCCGCCACTCATGAAGTGATACGTGCCATAATCAGCGTAATAGCTGAAGTTGATGTCTGACTGGATATACAGCCTTTGTTTTCCGTCTGTGACGAGATAACCAAGATTACCAGACAGAGGACTCGGTGTTTCGTAAACGACGCCCTGTATCCCGAATTGAGCCGCCATTGCTTTAGCCGTTTCGATGCTAACGGGTTGTTCATTCTTTACTGTGAACAACTTTGCATCCGAGGGCGTTTGAGGTAGAGGGACGGAGAGATATAGCTTCGTGTTACGCCAGTCGTAGCCGCCGGAGTGGGGGGTAGGCGTTGTGTTGGTTTCGATGACCGCTTCTGGTGTGGGAATTGTCTGCCTTGACGCGACCTCAAACACGAAGGTCAGGGACGCATCACCGGCACGACCGGTCACCTCCCAACAGCCGGGGGATGGGAAGATCAGGATTGTTTTCTGCGGACCAGTATCGCCTGTACTATCCGCAAATTCGACATGCAACGATTCAGATTCGGCATCGATGCGACGTCCTTCAATATCCAATGCGCCGGTGACGTTTCTCCACCACCACACTTCCCAGCGAAAGGAATTGTCAGCCGGGTTTTCAGTGAGCAGGGAGTCCGTTCCATTTTTCCAGTATTCAACGATGATCTGGTCATTGCCAATGGCATTTTCAGGGCCAGTCGTTTCCCCGGGAGGAAAAAACGTATTAGGTTGCGTGACGGGACAAATGTATCCTTCCGGGGTGCCGCCGGATGCCGGCTGATGTGTTGGGATCAAATTGCGGATGCTCCAGTTCAGCAGAAAGCCTGCGGCAACAACCAATACGACCCATCCCAGCGATGGGAGGATCGAATTGGTCTGCGGTATCCACCAGATGGTTCGCGGTTTGTGCGCGGCTTTTAGCTGACGCTCAAGTTCGTTTGCAAAGCGCGGGTCCGGGTTTGTCTGCTCGGAAAGTGCGTTCAATTTTTCTACGAATTCTGCATCTTCCTGATGTGCACTGGTAAATTTATCATTCATAGTTCCACCTCCAATTCGTGGGAGGTCCGTTCGCGTAGGTCCTGCACGCCGCGCGAGATGAGCATCTTCACCGCGGCTTCACTTTTGTTGAGCAGGCGGCTGATCTCGGCGTTTGTAAGTCCGCCAAAAAAGGAGAGGGCAATCGCCTCCGCCCGGTCTGCCGATATTTGTCGGAGTGCGCGGGAAACGGTTTCCATTTGCAGCCGCCGGGAAGCTTCTTTATCGGGAGGCACCCCCGGGCTTGGGATGTGAAGCGCCGCTTCCAGCGGGACTTCGGGCTTGCGTCCGCGAAAGAACATGAGTCTCTTCTTTGCAGCAATTCCCATGATCCACGCCGCGAAGGAACTCGCTCCTCGAAACGAGCGGATGCCTTCGAGCGCCGCTATAAATGTTTGTGAGGTGAGGTCTTCCGCATCTTTCACGTTCCCGGTATGCGCCATATGATAGCGATAGACCCGCGCGGCGTGACGGTGATACAACTCGGTGAACGCGTCCACATTGGCGACCGCTTCGCGCGCTAGTTCGATTTCATTCGTGGGAGGGCTTTCTGTCTTTGTTGCCATGAGGGTGGTCATAAACCTCCTGTTTGGAGCGAGATGATGTCTCGTTCCATGGTATTTGTGCACACTACTATGTTGCAGGAGGCTGAAAAAAGTAACAGGAAATTGTTTAATTCAAGGTTGGGGGTGTCTCTGGATACACCTTCCACCCCAATTCGTCCAGTTTGGACATGTCGAATTGATCTCTTGGGATGTCCATCAGCAAAACATTCCCCTCTGCAAAGAGTTCGCCTGTTTCGGCGTCGTAAATCCCTGCCCAGGCTTCCGCCGATCTCGATTTGGATTTTCCGGCTCTTCCGACAATCCTGAGTTTTCTGCCAATCGGTACATTTTTGCGGTACTTTACTTCGAGTTTGGCGGTGAACATAAAACGCGGGTTGGCGGGGTCGCTGCCCATGTGGGCGCGCCCGGCGACCTCGTCGATGATTGCTCCGACGATGCCTCCATGGAGCACGCCAGGATAGCCTTGAAAATGCCCGGGTGCAAGGTAGGTGGTCTCCACCACCCCGGGTTCGGTCTCGTAGATGTGGAGATGCAAACCGGCGGGGTTTTCAAGCCCGCAGATGAAACACATGCGTGAATTGGGTTGTTTAATGGCCATGCCGCATTATATTCCATGTAACTTTCGATAATAAAACTGATATTTACGGAAATGATTTTTCAGGCTAAGATTGACCTGTGAAAACCGGTAATTTCCATGGAAGCACTACCATAATCATCGAGAACGAACACTTCCAAGTGGAGTGTCTTGCTGAAGCGGGACCTCGTATTGTGCGCCTGATTCCAACCTGGATGGGGGAAAATTTATTTGCCGAAACGCCGGATGTATTTAAAACCACCATCCATGGCGATTTCCATTATTTTGGCGGTCACCGCCTCTCGGTCGCGCCGGAGACGGTTTCGTTTAGCTATGTGCCGGACAATAGGGGGCTGGAGGTCGAAAGCAAAACCAGCGGTGTCCGCCTGAAGGGAATCATCGAAAGCGTATCCCATATCCGTAAGATAATGTCCATCCAATTGAGTTCTTCAGGACCATTTGTGCTGGTGAAGCATACCCTGGAAAATCATGGGAAGGAACCGGTGAAAATATCCCCATGGGCAATCACCATGATGCGCCCCGGCGGGGTGGGTATCCTGCCTCAGCAGGTCAAATTGACGGACTCGGATGGTTTGCAGCCCAATCGTCGTTTTGCGTTGTGGCCTTACACCCAATGGAGCGACAGGCGGCTGAGGTTGGGGGAGGAGTTTGTCGGCATTAAAGCTGGCGCCCCGCGCGAAGGGATAAAGATTGGATATTTCAATCCGCACGGTTGGATGGGATATCTCTTTGACGATGTCTTCTTCGTCAAGCGTTTTGGTGTGCGCGGCGATGAGGAGTATCCCGATTTTGGGTGTAATTCGGAAGCGTTCAGCAATCACCGTATGGTGGAACTGCAAAGCCTGGGACCCCTCACCGAGTTGGCGCCAAAGCAATCCATCATCCACACGGAGACGTGGGAAGTGTACAAGGAAAAAGAAATTCCCAAGGATAAATTTGGGGAAAGAAGCATCAGGGAACGAATGAACTTTGGCATAGGAAACTGGTCCATCCTTGGCAGGATGGACAGGTCCTCTTTGTAGTAGGTTCGCCGGTGTAGCGCGACTCTATTCCGGTATCCGGTTTTCCCCCGGTAGTATGGACATATCGGACATGTATTCGGCGTGCTGGACTGCCGTCAGTGCCCCGCCTTCTCCGGTGATCGGGTCTATCGATTCATTCCCGTTAATATCGATCCCGTTCATGAGTTGATCTGCCAGGGCGGAGGCTTGTGCAAGATCGGCCTCTATGTTCTGTTCGTCGGTGGATCGTGCAATGCGGATGGCAATATCCCGCAACTCCGGCGACCAGGTCTCCAGATTCTGGATGCAGATTTCCACATGTCCGGCATGGATGCGGATGAGGTTCGTTGCGCCGGTTGCATCCGCGGAGTAACTGGCGTGATGGATCATGCCATCAAGGTAGCCTGCCTGTTCGCCATTGATGAGCAAGCCGTAGCCATCTCCGGGATCACTGATTGTCCCATTCCCATCCCAATCAAGATAGAGCTGCGGATCGTCCTTCCCTACAATCAGGTTTATCACGGCTTCCGCGTGGGACCGCATCCCCGCGCGGTCGCCCGCGGCATATGCTTCGGACATCGACTTTGTAGACTGATTGATCAACTCGATGGTCTCGATCAGCCCAACGCTGACCGCAATCTGATTGGGTGTTTCGTCTGTGGCTACCATGAGATGGCGGATGTGTCCAAGCGAACCGGACGGTAACGAAGACGAATATGCCACATTCCGCGACGAATTTGGGCTATCATCCGGTTTAGGTTCGATGGTGATCTCCATGCGATTGGCATCCGCGAGCAGATTGCCGTTCTGCGGATCGACAAACGTCAGAGTGAATTGTCTGGCTTCGTTCTGCGTCAACACACCGATGCTTCGACGCGATTCGCGTTCGTCGTTGATCAGCCAGACTTCATATTGTGTGTTTTCAGGAGGGAGATCGAGGCTGGCGCTGACGGTGACCTGGTCCATCAATGCCGCGCCGCTTTGAAACCGCAATACTCCTACAGGTTCGTCGCCCGTAACCGGGATGACATCATTTGTGGGATGTGTTGCTTCCGTGTGTTGTATGGATGGCGTTGTGGGACTTGCCTGAGCAGTCAGGCGCGGCAGGAAGGATGCGGCGGAGATTCCAGCCGCTCCCAAAGCGAAGATGGAAACGCATGCACAAGCGATCACCACCGCCCCGACCCAAAGAGATTTTCGAGCTGGTTGTTGTTGCTTGATAACGGTGGCCGGTTTCGGCGTCGAGGATCGAGCCGGGAGGTAGGTTTCCGCTTCGGCTTGCATGCCAATCGCGTCCATGAAATCCGCTGCGAGATCACGGACGTTCTGATACCGGTCATTGGGGTCTTTGGCGAGCGCTTTGGTGATAACCGCCTGGATTTGTTCCGGTATGTCATCGATTGGAGGCGGAGGCTCGTTGATATGTTTGTAGATGACTGCCATTGTGCTGTCGCCCTCGAACGGCACGCGTCCGGCGAGCATTTCGTACAGCACGACCCCCAATGAATAAATATCCGTCCGGTGGTCCACTTTTACTCCCTGAGCCTGCTCAGGGGACATGTAAGCGGGCGTGCCGCTGACCATGCCGGAGGCGGTTTGAGTGGCGGAATGAACGATGCGCACCAGACCGAAGTCGGTGATGATCGGCTCGATATTTTTGGAAAGCGGACGTTCGACGGTGAAATCTCCCACCTTGCTGTGAAGTAAAATATTCGCCGGTTTGATATCGCGGTGAACCACTCCCTGTGTGTGGGCATATTCAAGACCGGATGCCAGGCTGCCGAGCAGCCGCCCAATCTTCACATGGGGAAGTACTTCCTTTTTTTCGTGGAGATGACGGAGATACGCGGCAAGGGATGTGCCCCTCAGAAATTCCATCACGATATAAGGATGTCCCTCGTGAGTGTCGAAGTCGTAGATCTGCACGATGTTGGGATGGCGCAATCCTGCCACTACCCGCGCCTCACGCTGGAAACGCGTTTGCAATTCAGGCGATTCCTCGATATAGCTGTGCATGACTTTGACCGCAACGGGGCGTTCCAGAGTCAGGTGCGTGCCAAGATACACCTCTGCCATCCCCCCGCGCGCCAGAAATTTTTCAATTCGAACCTTGCCGACAGTCTGTCCAATCCAATCGGGCATAATGGGATTATACAACCAATTCCGACGACAATTATCTAAATTTGATTGCAATCTTCACAAAGATAGGAAATTCGTACCATGAAAACAGCCATAATAGTCTCTGCTATTGCCGAATGGGAGGGAGTCAAGCCGTTATTTCCTGAAGCCCGGATGCAGCGCTTCCCTTTCGGAGAATTTTTTGATACAACCGTTGGCAGGTGGCGGGTCACTTTCTTCCACGCCGGTTGGGGGAAAATCGCCTCTGCCGGCGCGATCCAATATGTAATCGACCATTTTGCCCCCGACCTGATTGTCAACCTGGGGACCTGCGGCGGCTTCGAAGGCGTTGTTCAACAAGGGGAGGTCATCCTCGTCGAGCGGACGATCGTGTATGACATTGTCGAACTGATGGGAGACCTGAATATCTCGACCTATTACGCCTCCTCCCTCGACCTGAGCTGGCTTCCCGGACCCGAGCCTCACCCCGCCCGACGCGGGCTCATCGTCTCCGCCGACAGCGACCTGCCGCCCGAGAAGATTCCCTTCCTCCGTGCGAAAGAGGCCCTTGCCGCAGACTGGGAATCCGCCGCGCTAGCGTGGGTCGCAAATAGAAATGCCGCGCGTTTGCTGATTCTCCGCGCCGTCAGCGATATCGTCAGTGAAAAAGGCGGCGAAGCGTACGACAACATCGAACTCTTCAACGACCGCGCAAAAAGAATTATGAAACGTTTGATCGAGCAGCTGCCGGACTGGCTGGATTGTGTCCGCCTATAGGATGAGTTCCAGTGCGATCTCATCCTGGTTCTGGCTGTAGCGCGGAATCTCGTAAAACCCAAGCCGCTTGTAAAAATTCAGCGCCTGCGATTGTGCCACAGGGTCGGTCTCGAGACGCACGCGCCGATACCCCCGGCTTCGCGCAAAAGTTAGAAGTTCCTGCATCATCTGGTGGCCTAAACCTTTGCCGCGATACTCCCTCAAAAACCAGAGACGTTTGAGTTCACAGGTTTCGGCATCGATTTTTTTGATAGCCCCCGTGCCGACGATCCGATCTTTGTCGATCAGAACGAGAAAGGTTCCGTTATCGTCGAAATATGATTTCTGAACATCATCCATGTCCTCCAGCACCCCCTTCGCGTCATAAAAAGCCATGGATTCATCAAGGGTGCGCGTATCCTTATACACTTCATGTGCCACATAGTAGATCAGCCTTCTGGCTGTAGTGACTTCCTCCTGTTTGATTGCCCTGATTTGTATCATGCGTTAATTTTACCTTGGGAACGTTATAATTAACCTCCCATGAATCCTCCCACTGAAGAAGATAACCGGATCCAAAAGCGAAACTTCCGATATGTCCAGATCGACGGTATTGGGGTAAGCATTTCGAACATCTCTGCTCCATTCCTGCCGGTTTTTCTCACCCGCCTTGGCGCGAGCAATTTCCAGGTAGGGTTGCTAACCTCCATGCCCGGATTGACCGGGTTGATCCTCGCCATTCTGGTGGGTCGGTTTCTGCAAACGAGAAAAAACATCGTCCCTTGGTACAGCCTCTCACGTCTGCTGGTGATCCTGTGTTACGCGCTGACGGGTATTTTGACACTTGTTATTGATGAAGAATATGTCATCCTTGCCACGCTGGGGATCTGGGCGTTCGCGACACTTCCGCAAACCGCGCTGGCTGTGGCTTTCTCTGTGGTGATGAACGCGGTCGCAGGACCGGAGGGGCGTTATGCCCTGTTGAGCCGTCGCTGGGCGATCTTTGGGTTGACGGGTGTAATCGGCACCTTCCTCGTCACCCGCGCGATCGACCTGCTTGCATTTCCCGTCAACTACGCGACCATGTTCCTCGTTCTATCGCTGGGTGGGCTTTTGAGCTTTTATTTTTCTAGGAAAATCAAGGTTCCAGACCAGATCCCTCCACCGCTGGCAACAAGTCGTTCTTTTGTGGAGAACTTGCAAAATTATGTTTCCCTTGTGCGGGCGAATCCGGCATTTGTCTCTTTCGCATCCAAGCGGTTTGTGTATTTTTCCGCGCTGGTGTTGGCGCAACCGATCATGCCGCTGTTCTTCGTGCGAGAGGTGGACGCGACCGACGCGGAAATCGGTACGATCACGATGACAATGACTCTTGTGATGCTGGCTGGATATTTCATTTGGCCCCGCGCTTCCCGAAAATGGGGAGGGCGTTTCGTGCTGTTGGCAACGACTTTTGGAATGATCCTGTATCCCGCATTGACTGCCGCGGCGCCTCGGGTGGGCTGGATCATTCTCTTTGCAGGGGTGGCAGGTTTTTTTCAGGCGGGTCTTGATCTTGTTTTCTTTGACGAATTGATGAAAACAGTCCCACCCGAATATGGCGCAACCTTTGTTTCGCTTGCACAATCCATGCAATATCTTTCAACCGTTCTTGCCCCGCTGGTCGGGACATGGCTGGCAGGTTACATCGGACTTGGCGGTGCATTGTGGCTGAGTGCGGCGTTGCGTTTGATAGGTTTTCTTCTCTTCCTGAAAAAAGATGTGAGATCGTAAGACTTAATCTCCCAGAGGGACGGCATACGCCGTCCCTCTGGGTTTTCAATGGATTTCCCTCTTGTTTACTTTTTGACCAGGATAAAGATCCCCGTTTTCCCGGCAGTGAGGGCCTTATATATTCCGCCCTCGGCAGAGATGATTTTGTATAAATCGTTTGCAGACTCTGTGCTGAGTATTCTGGCAAGTTCTGAGCCTTCGATTTGCTGGATGATCTCGACCCATTTGACGCCATCCCAGAAGAGTACAGCAAAATCCTGTTGCGAGCCCTGGAGGGGGAAAGTCATCTCGACCCCGGCTCCGGTGGGCAATGGATTGACGATCTGGTTTTCGCTGAATACTGCGATATCGAGACCTGCCACGAAAGTAAAGCCAGACGGCAGTCCACCAGGCAGGATGGTCTCATCCAGGATGTTTACAATCGTCTGGTGGTTGCACAGGTTATGGAAGACAAGTTCGATGCCAGCTACCAGGATGTTCGTGTTGCAATCCAGGTTGATAATCTCGCCGCCAGTGACCGGGATGAAGGCTTCGCTATTCTTCCAAATTGGCGCAATATACTTGAGATTTATCGTAAAAGTTACAGGTGTGGCGATATTGCCTGCTGCATCGACTGCGGTGCAGGTGACGGTGGTTATCCCAACCTGAAAGATGTTTCCCGGCGCGGGCGTGCATGTGGCGAATCCGGGACCGTCAACGGCATCGGATGTCGCTGGCAGGGGATAGTTGACAAACTCTTTGCCGGAATTATTGTTTGTAATGACACTTCTGTTCGCTGGTTGGGCAATGACAGGGGCGGTGGTATCCTGTACTGTGACCGTAAAGTTGCCGGTGGTCGTGTTGTTGTTCGAGTCAGTCGCAGAGCAGTTGATCGTCGTGGTGCCGAGCGGGAAGATGCTTCCCGATGCGGGGGTACATGTCACAGGCAGGGAACCATCGACGATGTCCAATGCGGAGGACGCGAAGGTTACGGCGGCACCAGAAGCGCTCGTCGCCTCGGCGGTGATATTCGCAGGAAGGGTCAATTCCGGTCCGGTCGTGTCCTGTACAGTAACGGTGAAACTGTCATTGGCAGTATTGCCATGAGAGTCGGCTGCAGAACAGTTGATCGTTGTTGTGCCTAAGGCAAAGATGCTTCCTGAAGCGGGGGTGCAGTTCACGGGGACGGAGCCATCCACAATGTCCGAAGACGAAGCGGTGAATGTCACAACCGCGCCCGAGGGACTGGTGGCTTCAATAATGATGTCTGCCGGTAAACTCAGTGTGGGCGATGTGGTATCTTGCACAGTGACGGTGAAGGTGGTTGGAGTCGCCGCGTTGCCGTGCGTATCCGTTGCGTTGCAGGTGACAATGGTGTTGCCGAAGGCAAAGGTCGAGCCGGAGGCTGGCGAGCAGGTGGCTGTCCCTGCGCCGTCAACCGCATCAGAGGTGGACGGGCTGGTGTAGGTGACCACGGCTCCTGCGGCGCTGGTGGCTTCTTCGATGATGTCAGGATGCGGGGCGATGATCGGAGCGGTAGTATCCTGCACGGTGACTGTGAAGCTGCCATTTGTTGAGTTGTCGTGTGAGTCTGTTGCGGAACAATTGACTGTCGTAATGCCAAGCGGGAAGGTACTTCCTGGTGCGGGGGAACAAACTGTCGGGACGGAGACATCCACAATATCTGTGGCAGAAGCGCTGAATGTCACGGTGACGCCAGAAGCGCTTGTCGCTTCGGCGGTGATGTTTGCAGGCAGATGCAGAGAAGGCGGCGTCGTATCCTGCACGGTGATGGTGAAACTGCCGTTGGCGGTATTGCCGCGCGTGTCGGAAGCTGAGCAATTCACAGTGGTAACACCAACCGGAAAGGTGCTATTCGATGCCGGAGTACATGAGACAGGTCGAGAACCGCTTACGATGTCAGTTGCGGTCGCAGAGAATGCCACAACGTTGCCAGCCGGACTTGTCGCTTCCACAACGATGTTCGATGGAAGGTTCAGTGCCGGTGGCGTTGTGTCGCGAATCGTGACCGTGAAACTGCCAAAGGAGAAATTGAACCGCGAGTCGCTGGAAAAACAGTTGACGGTGGTTGTGCCGATTCCGAAAGTGGAACCTGAACCGGGGATGCAAAGCACGGTTCGCGGACCATCGACAAGATCCGTGGCGGTGGCGGTGAAAGTGACGGCCCTGCCTGATGGACCGGTTGCTTCTTGGATAATGTTTGCCGGCAGGCTGAGAACCGGACCCGTGGTATCGCGGACACGAACTGTGAAGGAATCAGTCATATTGACACCCCACGAGTCGGTGACCGAGCAGGTGACCGTGGTTGTACCGATTGGAAAGATACTGCCGGATGTGCGGTTACAAGTGGGAGTCGGATCCGGGTCATCTTCCACGTCTGTAGCTGTCACCGTGAAATTCACCGCGGCTCCCGCAGGACCGGTTGCCTCCACGGTGATGTTGGCGGGCACATTCAAATCCGGGGCATTGTTCGGTCCGATGGTCCCGATGCCATTGCGGTCAGACCCGGTCCCGTAGGTGGGTTGCGAAATGATAACGACGTTTCCGTTGTGAATCTCAATGCCATAGCGCTCATTGTTCGCGAAGAGCCCGCCGTTGATGTTCACTATTGTACCGCCGGCAGGTCCCTGGATATACACGCCGGAACCGACGCTGTTGTTTGCCCCCGGCGGATTGGTGCCGTTTCCGTCTGAATTGTCACCGGCGACGACATTGTTCAGCGTTACTGTTGTGGCGTTTGAAATATAAATACCGTTCAAGTCATTGTCGATGGCTTCGACGTAGGTCAGCGTAACAACCGGCGCGCTCAATGTGGCGCCGTTGTAGTTGATCAAGTTTCCACTGCCCGCCGCATCGATGAAGGTAATCGGATTGGCGGCCGTTCCGGTGATGGTGATGGAGCCGGTGTTGGTGGAGGCATTGAACCCCATGTTGGTGTCTCCGCCTGTATTATCACCATCGAAGGTGCTTCCGTTTTGCACGACGATATCGCCTGAGTTCGACACGAGGTTGGCGGTGTAATCGTTGCCCGATTGCTGTGCGACATCCACATTATTCAGTGTGATGTCGCCGCTGGTCGTGTACACCGTCACTGCGTTCGTGCTTGAAACCCCGTTGAAGGAGAAATTGTTCAGCGTAATATTACCGATCCACGGATTACTGGATGTACCAATTACAAGGAAGTTGTTTCCAAAGTTGGTCTGCCCGTTGAATTGAGCATTCGCACCGTTCTGTCCGTTCCAACCGCCTTGCAGGATAAGGTTGTTGTCGCTCAGTTGGTTGAAGTCGGCGGTGCCCAAGCTCGAAGTGGTCAGAGAGAAGGATGCGCCCGGATTCGATGTGAAGTAAATAACACCAGCCTGGTCATAGGCGTTGGTGTTGGAAATCATGTTGTTGATGAGCAGGGCAATGGATGAAAAGTTCGTTGTACAACCCGGTCCACCCGGCAGGACACCTGCCGGACACCACATCGGGTCTGTTTCCAGAATGATGTCCAATGCTTCGCTGGATACCAACGGAAGCGACTCGCCATTTTCATCCAGAACGACTACATCGGTCTCTTCCGGGATCTGCGAGAAGAGGGTCGGTTCTTCCTCAGCCAGAACCTGCCCCTCATTCACAGGCGTTTCTTCCACCTCAGCCGGTGCTTCCTCAGTCGCGGTGGGTACTTCCTCAACTGCTGCAGGGGTTTCCTCCACTGTTGGCGTTTCGGTCGCGGCTGGCTCGGCTGGTTCCTCTGTGAGCTGAACGGGTTCCTCGGTTGGGGTCGCGGTCTCTTGCGGGGGAGCGCTGTCGTCTGCGAGTGCCGTGTTAACATTCATCAGGCTGATGCTGATGATCAATAAAATAGATAGAAACGATCTCACGTACGTGTTGGTTCTTGACATACCTGCCTCCAAAGCCTATCAATCTTGATAGGACGCAGGCATGACGCCATACATTTTTGTCAGTTACGTTCTCTCCGCTATGAAAAGGTTACAGGATAGTTGTGGAAATTACCCCAAATAGAGTCTTTCTTTGACCCTTTTTATCGTAATTAAACCGGGACTCTTTGACTGAAGGAGAAGGCCGATTAATTCTTCTTTGGTTTGGGGGTATTGGTTGGCGGCTTGTGGGTGTTAGGTGGTTTGACGGTCGGATTGCCGGGAGTGTTCGTTGACCGGACCGACGTACGCGCCGGCGCGAAAGTGGCTCCGGTAGGTGTGGCAGTTCCAGTGACGGTTCCCTCGGCGAAAACAAAATCGACAGGCAGGAGGGACATGTCTGCCATGGAATAGGCAGACTGAAGGAGGGAGATTATCCCGCATTCTCCCACAATCGGTTCGATGGTCTTATCGCCGTCCAGATCGATGCCATTTTGTAGTTGCTCCGCCAGGAAAACGGAATCAGCAACCGGCTTGGAAAGATCCGAGTTAGGCGTCGAGTCCAGAATATCCAAAACAAGTTCCCGCATTTGTGAGACTCGTTCCGCAAGGTTTTGTGCGCAGGCTTTCACTTCCTGCCCATGAACGACCATGTTTTGTGTTGCCCCGGGGGAAATCACCGCGTAATCGGAGTGTGAATATACCGCCTGGATGTAACCGGGATTGTTGCCGTTGAGGAGAAGCCCAAAGCCGTCTCCCGGATCCATCGTTTGACCGTCCCCATCCCAGTCTTTGTGGTCTTCACTTTTGCTGCCGACGAGCAGATTCAGGATTGCCTCGGCGCTCTGCCGTAATCGTGCCTCATCACCAGCCTGTTGGGACTCTTGCATATCGTTTGCGAATTTCACAAGCAGGTCGATGTCTGTTTTCAAGCCCTGAGCCAGTGCCATCTCATCTGGAGCGCCGGCAAAGGAATGGAGCAGGTGGCGGATATGTGTCAATCCCTCTTGGGGCAACGTGGAGGAATATGCGACGATCCCGGATGGCGCCGGGTCAGTGTCTGTGTCAAGTTCGATGGTGATTTCGACTTGATCGTATAGGGCGACAAAATTGTTGCCGCTGGCGTTGGTGCTGATCTGTTCGCCTTTGCCATTCATGTCGAGCGCCAACACACCCAGGCTGTACCGTTCCGTTTCGTTGACCAGCCAGATTTCGTAATGAGTGCCATTGGGCGGGATTGGCATTGCCAGAGCGGTGAGGGCAGCCTGATCCAGAATGGAAACGCCGTCTTGAAAATGGAGCACACCGGTTGGGCCCAGCGGGAGCAGCGCCGGCGGTGTTTCCGGTGTTGGTTGGGATGTGATGGTCGGTGACTGTGTGGGATGAATGGGTTCAGTCGGTATGCTGGGCGGCAATGCATACCCTCTGAACAGAAGGAATCCGCCAAGGATGACCGCCGTAAATCCGGCGATGAGCGCGGGAAGCAGCCTCGTCCGTTTTTTGGGAGAACGATAGCCAACCTTTGTGATACGAGTTGTGACCTTCGGATCTGACTCCATGACGGTGGCGGCGTCTGTGGTTTCGTGGAGCGTCGCGTTGAACGCGTCGGCAAGGTCGTTCGGCGTTTGGAAGCGTTCATCGGGTTTTTTTGCCAGCGCGTGCATGAGAACGCGCTGCATGGGTTCCGATAATCCGGGAATGAGCGGATGCGACTCGGTGATCTGTTTGAGAATGACCGCCATCGTCGTTTCCCCGTCGAAGGGGACGTGACCCGACAGCAACTCGTAGAGGACGATGCCCAGCGAGTAGATGTCGGTGCGTTCGTCGGTGGGTTCGCCGCGCGCCTGTTCGGGACTCATGTAGGCGGGCGTGCCTGCGATCACCCCGGTCACGGTTTGGCGCGTCGAATTGAGAAAGCGAACCAGACCGAAGTCGGTGAGGATCGGTTCGAAATCTCCCGGAAGCGGTTTGCCCGCGACGACCTTACTCGAACGGGAGGTAAGAAGGATGTTGCCGGGTTTGACATCCCGGTGAATTACTCCGGCTTCGTGGGCATATTGAAGCGCGCTTGCCACCTGGGTGATGATCCGGCTGACAATCGGGAGTTCCAGCCGCCCGTTCCGTCCGTGAAGAACATGCAGGTAACGCGAGAGCGATAGACCGGGGACATATTCCATGACCAGGTAGGGGTGATTCTCGATGGTGTCGAAATCAAAGACTTGGACAATGTTGGGGTGGCGTAGTTTGGCGACGACGCGCGCTTCGCGCTGGAAACGTTCCAGCAGTTGTGGATCATCTTCATATTGGGCGCGGAGAATCTTGACCGCCACTTCGCGCTGCAGGGCGACATGTTCTCCCAGATAGACCTCTGCCATGCCTCCCCGCGCCAGCAGAGAATCGATGCGCACTTTCCCCAGCATTTTGCCAATCCATTCGGTCATACCTAAATTATACCCACCGCCCGGGCGGTGGTAACCCGGTGGTGTTTCTGACATGGATTCATAATGTTTGTTTGGATTGCTCCCGTTAAATTCGATCATCCCCGCGAAGGGGGATGATTTTCGGACCCTGAATGGAATTGCATGGTTCGAGAACTTGCTATCTTGCCACGTTCCAGATCATGATCACTTCGCTGGATGTGATGGTTACGGATTTCAGGGTGCTGTTCGGATTCTTTTGCCCGATGAGGGCGATCCTGTTCGTGATAGTCTGGTTCCAGTTCTCGACGCGGTTCTGTTCGATGGGCTTTCCATCAAGCTGTGCATCGGAAATGGTCGCGACAAGTTCGCCGTTGCTTGCCTCCAAGTCGAGACGGAAGGAAAGCGTGTCGGTGTTGCTGGAGTCGTTCAATCTTTGGCGGGTGCCCGAAGCCAGGATGTACCCGGATTGAAGAGAAACGGTCAAATTCTGGATGAGCGGATCGGCGATCGACGACGAGATCACCTCCTGCAGCTCCTGCTGGGTGATGGATGTCTCCACATCGAGGGAGCCGTCACCGTTTCGTGAGACATTGGCTTTGCAGGCGCTGAGAAGCAGGGCAAAGACGGTAAGTAGGAAGAGAATGTTTCTGGTTGTTGTTTTCATGGTTTCTCCTGTTTTATACGGAAGAGTATAAACGTTCCTTGTAACTCGAATATGATGCCGGTGTAAAATCTCTGTTAAGTCCTTTTTGCCGTATAATTCGAGTAAATCCATGACTGGGGAGGTTTGACAAAGATCACCCCCAGATCAAAGGAATCGGTGGATATGCCTGACACTGCGAATTTAAGCGAGTATCTTGATTCAAAGCAAAAAGTGCTGAAGACTTTGCTTCGAAAGTCTTATATTTTGGAGGAGCGCCGTGCCTTATATGGGATGGATACCCCTCCGCATGTGATTATTGAACTGGAAGAGTTGCAGGAAAAGATCAAAGAATTGGAGGAGGAAATCGCCGGGCTGAAAGGGCGGATTCCAGATGCTGACAAACCCAAGGTGGGAAGAAACATTCGGCAATCAGACAAACGTAAATTGCGCGTTTTCCTCTGTCACGCCTCGCAGGACAAACCTGTTGTCCGCGAGCTGTATCAGCGACTCCTCGCTGAAGGGTGGATTGATCCCTGGCTGGACGAAGAAAAGATCCTGCCCGGGCAGGATTGGAACCTTGAGATTGAAACCGCTGTGGAAGCGGCTGATGCCGTCATTGTTTGTGTTTCAAGCGTTTCGGTTGCCAAGGAGGGATATGTCCAAAAGGAATTGCGCCGGGTATTGGAAATTGCCACGGAAAAACTGGAAGGAGCGGTCTTTGTCCTGCCTGTGCGATTGGATGATTGTGTCGTTCCCCGCCAGTTGCGGGACAGGCAATTCCTGGACTATTTTCCGGATTCCAAACGTGATACTGCACTTGAAAAATTGAAAGCGGCTCTCAAATTAAGGAAGGATGCATTGGGAATTTAGTAAACCATGGCTGACCGCAAACTCCGCGTATTCCTATGTCATGGGCTGTATGATAAGCCGATGGTTCATCGTTTATATCGACGTCTCTTGGAAGAGGGCTGGATTGCCCCCTGGTTGGATGAAGAAAACCTTTTACCGGGTCAAAATCGTGAATTTAAACTTGAAGAGATGCTCAAATCTACGGATGTAGCGCTGGTGTTTTTATCGAAACAATCCTTGGAGCGGGAGGGTGATTTTCAGCGGGAAATTAGGTTAGTGGTTGATCTTTCAAAAGAAAAACCTGAAAGTTCGATTTTTATAATTCCCATTCGTTTGGATGATTGCATAACGCCGCAACCTTTGCGTTCGCTACAATGTGTTGACTTCCCCGCTTTTGAAGAGGATATGGAACAGGCTTATTTGCGTATTCGTAAAAGCATGGAAAGGCAGTTCGATATTATTTCCGGAAAAACAGCGAAAACTCCCTCGGCACATTGGATTTCCTCGCATCAACCTAGAGTCGTTGATGACCTTACCACGACAACTTTTGGCGGATTTCGTTTCATGAAAATCCCAAAAGGTAAATTTATTATGGGAAGTAGGGCTTCCAATAATTTATCGGGAGATGACGAGCACCCTCAACGTCCTTATGAAATCCCCTATAACTATTGGATTACCTGTTTTCCGATCTCAAATGAGCAATTCAGTGAATACGCAGTTTCAACCCGCCGTATTGCAGTTTTACCAAGAGACTGGAAAAAGAAACTGGATCAGCCAATGGTGAATGTTTCATGGCATGAAGCGGTGGAATATACAAAGTGGTTGAATAAAATATTCAAAAAAGAGATACCCAGTGAACTTGTGTTCCGCCTTCCGACGGAAGCGGAATGGGAGAGGGCATCCAGAGGTGATTTGGGCGCAGAGTGGCCTTGGGGAAATGAGAATCTAGATGATTATTTAAATAGTGGAAGACCAGAATTATCGGTACGTTTGAGGAAGAAAATTCAGCTTGAGGGAAATAAGTACTTCCATAACCTCGCGGGGTTCAACGCTAATTTTTCTAAGACGAATTTATCTATCACTGAAACTGCTCTGGAAAATTCAACGCTTGATTTGCTCAAGAAAAAGATAGATGAACTTCGTAGCAATATGGAATCGACGAATGTCGGCGCCTTTTCCCCTATTACCGATAGTCCCTTCGAGGTTACGGATATGATGGGGTCCATCTGGGAATGGACTCAAAGCCTATACAAACCTTACCCTTACGATGTGGATGACGGAAGAGAAAACCCTGAAGATTCGGGCGAAAGGGTGATTAAAGGTTCATTTACAACCAGAAGCGAAAGATTTTCTGTGCGTTCTGCAAAACGCGGCTGTGCAGCGCCAGATCGAAAAGAGCCTTACCTTGGTTTTAGGATAGTTGTCGCCCCTCCAACTCTTTAACAAGAATTCGGATGTCATCATGACATCCGAATTCTTGTTTACTTCCCTAATCTCGCCCGCTCCTCCTCAATTACCTTCTCTTCCAACTTCTTGAACAGCGGGCCGGGTTGATTTAACTTTTGCCCCGGCTTGAGTCCACTGGGTTTCCAGAAAACGCCATCAACGCCTTTGTACCTCAGTACCTTGTGTGTACCCAGCGAGTCGCTCACTTCTTCAATGTATTGCTCGCCGAAGAGCGGAGTCTCGTAGCCAAAGAATCCGTGCAGGCGCTCGGAGGTGAACGGTAGGAATGGGGAGAAGAGCACCTTGAGCGAGTCGATAGCTTTGAGGGCGGTGAAGATGGTCAGCGCAGCGGAGTCTTTGTCCGTTTTGATGGCGCTCCACGGCGCGTTGACGTCGAGATACACATTCACCGCGGTGGCAAGCTTCATCGCTTCTGCCAACGCTGAACGCAGATGCACAGCTTCGAGTTCTGCGCCCACGGTGGCGAATCCGTTTTCGATAACGGCGAGCAGGTTCCGGTCCGCGTCGCGGAGCGTACTTTCATCGATGGCAGGAACGTGTCCCTCCCAGTGTTTGTAGCAAAATGCCAGCACGCGGTTCGCCAGGTTGCCCCAGGTCGCCACCAATTCGTTGTTGTTGCGCGACACGAATTCCGCCCAATCCCAATCGCTGTCCTTGTTCTCGGGCATGTTGACCGTCAGGTAGTAGCGCAGTGCGTCGGGGTCGTAACGCGTCAGGGCGTCGCGTCCCCAGACCGCCCAATTGCGCGAGCCACTGATCTTCTGCCCTTCAAGATTCATGAACTGATTGGCGGGCACATCATAAGGCAGTGTGAGCGGAATCTCGTCGCCTGCGAAGATGTCCATGAACGCGCTGCCCGCACCCATCAGTTGCGCGGGCCACAGGGATGTGTGGAAAAAGATGTTGTCCTTGCCGATGAAGTGGAACTGCTTTGCCTTGGGATTCGCCCACCACTCGCGCCACGCTTCTTTCTCAGCCGATAACTGACTCCATTCAATCGGCGCAGAGAGGTAGCCGATGACGGCTTCGAACCACACGTAGAGACATTTGCCCTCCCAACCTTCGACAGGAACGGGAATGCCCCAATCGAGATCGCGTGTGATCGGGCGCGGCTTGAGCCCCTCTGCTTCGATCTTGCCTAATGACTCACCGATGACGGTATCGCGCATGTGATCGGCGCGTTCACGCAGGAACTTCTTGACCTCCGGTTCCAACTTGGAGAGATCGAGATAGAAATGCTCGGTCTCGCGCAGTTCAAGCGCCCCGTCGCCGGTCTTGGCGCGCGGGTTGATGAGCCTCTCCGGCTCAAGCACATTGCCGCACTTGTCGCATTGATCGGAGCGGGCGTTTTCATAACCGCAGATGTAGCATGTCCCTTCGACGTAACGGTCGGGCAGAAACTTTTTTGCGGTGGGGGAATACCACTGTTTGCTGAACTGCTTGAACATGTAGCCGTTTCTCTGCAAGGCAAGGAAAATGGACTGCGACACCTTGAAATGGTTCTCGGTATGGGTGGTGGTGAACAGGTCGTAGGTGATGCCAAAGCCCTGGAACAATTCGAGGAATCCGTCATGATACTTTTTATACACTTCCTCGACCGGCTTCCCTTCCTTATCTGCGGCGATAACAACAGGGGTCCCATGCGAATCGGTGCCGCTGACCACAAGGACCTTGTTCCCTTTCAGGCGGTGGTAACGCGCGACAATATCCCCGGGCAAATGGGAACCGGTGATGTTCCCGACGTGGATTTCGGCATTGGCGTATGGCCAGGCAATGGCGATCAAAATATTTTCAGGCATGCTTACCTCTGTTTAAAGTGTCGTTGTGAGCAGCGCAAAACGATCTTCTCGCAGTATAAAAATTTTCCTTGCGTGGTTACATAGGATCACTTCGGGCTGTCGTCCTCGCAACGACATGTCATACATGCAAACAAAAAGGCTGTCCTATTTGTGGACAGCCCGTTACCTTTCGGCAGATGCAGGAACCTAACGTGCTATCCAGGCGCGACACAACATTTCCATGGTAGACATCAACATGGTCGCATTTGCACCCGGCGCAGGCACAGGTATTACCACCGCTGAGAAATCAGATCTGATGTTCATGGACGCAATTGTAGGCGGATGAACAATCTTTGTCAATGGATTCGTTTTTGACTGGAGAAGTACTCGCGTACATTATCAAATTGTAAGATATTTGACGGGCAATCAGTGCTACACTTCAAACATTGGGCAGCTTGTTAAAACCAAACTGGTAGGAGGTAGTCATGAGATTGTTTTGCGATCCTCTCCTTTACCGTTATGCCCTCTGGGGATTTGCGGGCGGTTTTTTGTTTCCATTGGTGGGCACCTGGATCGAAATCACCACCCTGAATCTGCCTTTGAACTTTGCATCCTTCCTGGCGGTTCAACGGTCTCAACCGCTGCTTTGGATCATCGATTCCGCCCCTCTCGTTCTGGGATTCTTATCTGCCATGGCAGGCTCCCAGCGCAATCTTGCTATTCTTGTTGACCGTGGGAAAAAGGAGTGGGAGGCGATTTTTAATTCATTTTCCGACCCGATCTTTGTCACCGATGCGAATGGTGTCATCCTGCGCTGCAACCACGCGGTGATTGACCGCCTGAATACCACCTTCAGTTTTGTGATTGGAAAGCCACTCGCTGATGTGCTGTCTGCTTCCGGGTGGGGCAGGGAAGTCGGTCTTCAAAACAGCGAAAATGGATTTTTCTGGTTGGATCGTCTGTACGATGTGTCCACCTATCCGCTTCAGTCGGGAAACACGGAGAGTCAAAATCTCTTCATCCTGCACGATATTACCCAGCGTGTGAAAATGGAAAACCGCCTCTCGCTGGAGCGGAACCTGCTCCGCACCTTGATTGACAACCTGCCTGATCGTATCTATGTAAAGGATACCCAGGGGCGAAAGACAGTCTCCAACACCGCCGATTGGCTCGCCTCCGGTGGTAAACAGATGGAGGATGTAATTGGCAAGACGGACTTTGATTATTACCCGGCAGAACTGGCGGAAAAATTCTGGCTAGATGACAAGGCTGTGATTGAAACCGGTGTTTCTGTCGTAAATCGTGAAGAACCCGGGCTGGATGCTCATGGGAATCCAGTCTGGGTTATGACCACCAAAATTCCATTGCGCGATGATGGCGGGAACATTGTCGGGCTGGTGGGAGTTGGCAGGGATATCACCAGTCAAAAGATTGCAGAGGAAAAGCTCCGGCAGCTTTCCCGTGCCGTGGAACAAAGCGCCTCTACAATTGTCATTACTGATCTGGATGGCAGTATTGTGTATGCCAATCCAAAGTTCACCGAAACGACAGGTTATCGCATTGAAGAGGTGTTGGGGAAAAATTCACGCATTCTGAAATCAGGCTATACATCCCAAGACGAATATAAAAATCTGTGGGAGACAATCAAGGCAGGCGGGGAATGGCATGGAGAATTCCATAACAGAAAAAAGAACGGTGATCTGTATTGGGAAGCTGCGACCATCTCACCGATCCTGAACGAAGCTGGGAAGGTCACGCATTTCCTGGCAGTCAAAGAGGATATAACCGAACGCAAGCAGCACGAAGCGGAGATCCTACGGCAGAAACAATATTTTGAATCGCTGGTTCGAAACAGCCCTGTTGCCGTTGTTGTGCTGGATAACAGTCACACGATTGTTTCTGTTAATCCGGCTTTTGAGGAGCTATACGGCTATAGTAACAATGAAGTATTGGGCGCAGACTTGGATATGCTGATCAATACCGAAGATGGAGTTCAAGAAGCGCGCCAATACACACAAGCCGTCATGCAGGATGTACCTGTCCACGCCATTGGGAAACGACGCCGCAAAGATGGGTCCTTTGTGGATGTGGAAATTTTTGGTGTGCCTGTCCTTGTGAACGGAGAGAAAGTCGGTATCCTTGCACTGTACCACGACATATCCTTGCTTGTTCGCGCCCAACACGAAGCTGAACAAGCCAATAAAGCCAAGAGCGAATTTCTTGCCAATATGAGCCACGAGATCCGCACACCGATGAACGGTGTAATCGGCATGTTGGAACTGGCTTTGGATACGAACCTTACCTCCGAACAACGCGATTATTTACAGACCTCCCTGCAAAGCGCGGAGGCTCTTTTGACCTTGCTCAACGATATTTTGGATTTCTCCAAGATTGAAGCGGGTAAACTGGAATTGGAAAATATCGACTTCAATCTGCGCAACACAGTGGAGGATGTTGCCTACACCCTCGCCAAGCGTGCACAGGATAAAGGGCTGGAGATGGCTTGTCTCATCCACCCGGAGTTAAAATCCAACTTGCGCGGCGATCCAGGGCGGCTGCGTCAGATCTTGGTCAACCTGGTGGGGAATGCCATCAAGTTCACGCATCAAGGCGAGATCATCATTCAGGCAGAGCCGGTAAAAGAGACAGATACTCACGTTCAGGTCCATTTTGTGGTACAGGATACAGGCATTGGTATTCCCCACGAACGCCAAGCCGCGATCTTCGAGCGTTTTACACAGGCAGATGGCTCCACCACTCGTCATTACGGCGGGACAGGCCTGGGGCTGGCCATCAGCCGCCAATTGGTCGAAGCCATGGGCGGAAGGATCGGGCTGGAAAGCAAGCCCGGCATTGGCAGCACCTTCTGGTTCGACATCGAATTTGAAAGACAGCCTATCGAAAAACGCGGCACGGCTCCGCTCACGCTCGGCCCCGTGAATCTGGTGGAAGCGCGTATCCTGATTGTGGACGACAACCAGACAAACCGCATGGTCCTCACCAGGAACGTGGAGGCGCTGGGTTCGCGTGTCGATGCGGTAGCAACTGGGGCGAAAGGTTTGGAAGCGTTGCGGAACGCTCATCGGTTGGGCGATCCGTACCATGTCGTTTTGCTTGATATGCAGATGCCCGGCATGGATGGCGAGCAAACCGCGCGTGCCATCAAGAGTGACACGGCGGTGAAGGATGTGAAGATCCTGATTCTCACCTCCATGGGGCAGCGCGGGGATGCTGCCCGCCTCGAAGCATTGGGTTGTTCGGGATATTTGCTCAAACCTGTGAAACAACAAATGCTTTTCGATGCTGTAGTCGCAGTGTTGGGGCGCCCCGAAGAAAGCGTGGGGCTCGTTACACGTCACACGATCTCCGAACAAAAAAGGTCTGATTTGCGAATCCTACTCGCGGAAGATAATCCCATCAATCAAAAACTGGCTGTGACCCTTTTACAAAAAGCTGGTTACTCCGTCGATGCCGTGGAGACTGGCATACAGGCGCTGGAGAAATTCAAGTCAGAGCAATACCATGTTGTCCTTATGGATGTGCAAATGCCCGATATGGACGGCTTCGATGCCACAGCGCACATCCGTGCTTGGGAGAAGGAGCGGGGTCAGCATATTCCTATTATTGCCATGACTGCTCACGCCATGCAGGGTGACCGTGAGCGCTGCCTCGATGCGGGCATGGACGATTATGTCACAAAACCACTCCAGCCCAAGGTGTTGTTTAATGTTTTGGAACGCTGGACGCAAACCGCCGAACCGCTCAAGAAAGAGGATGATGTTCCACAGGATTATTCTTCGACGGATGATTCTCTTTTGATGATGGAAGATGATTTGTTCGGTGAATCAACATCCGCTTCAGACGCAAGAAAAGCCACTCCCATTTTCCAGCCGGATCTCCCGTCCGATGCACCGCCCGTTAATTTCGAGTCCGCCCTGGCGCATTTCGATGGCGACCGTGACTTTATGTTGGAAATGTACAAGGATTATAAAGAACACTTGCCTGTTCGAATGAAAGACATTCATGCCGCGCTGGAAAAAGGAGATATCAACACTCTTGCCCGCCTCGCTCACAATCTCAAGGGAATTTCCCTGAACTTCAGCGCTGACCGCCTTGCCGCCCTTGCCCTCCATTTGGAAGAGATCGGCAAGCGCGAAGACCTGACACTTGCACCAACCCTTGTTGCCCGTCTGGATGAAGAGGTTCGTCGGGTCGAAGAATTCCTGTCCACCCATCTGCCATGAAAGGAGTATAGATGACACGCATTCTCGTTGTTGACGATGAACCGCTTAATCACCAATTGGTAGCCCGTGCGCTCGAACCGCTCCACTATGAAATCCATTTTGCCGAAAATGGATTGCGAGGTATATCTCAGGCCCGGGCGTTGAAACCCGATGCCATCATCACTGATGTGATGATGCCGGATATCAATGGTTACGAACTAACGCGTACCCTGCGTCGCGAACCGCAATTCGCTGCCACACCCATCCTTGTGTTGACGGCGCAATCTGGCTTGGAGGATAAAATCAAATCCTTCGAAGCGGGTGCCGATGGACACTTGACCAAACCGTTCGAAGCGGCTGAATTGACCGCCAGCATAACCGCTTTACTCCGGCGCATGGAAGCCGTCAAGTCATCCCGGATGACGCCGATCCAGGAAACCGGATACATGATCGCGGTTCATAGTTTGCGCGGCGGCACAGGCAGTTCCACGCTGGCAGTCAACCTGGGCGCGGGTTTGTATTCGCTTTGGCATGAGCCGTCCATTTTGCTTGACCTGACCATGACCGCCGGACAGGTGGCGCTCATGCTCAATATGACGCTCAAACGTACCTGGGCGGATATCGCCCCGTTCACTGGCGGGGACCTGGATATGGATGCCATGAGTTCGATCATTGGCTCCCACGAAAGCGGATTGCATTTCATCGCCGCCCCAACCTTCCCGTCGGAGGCAGAGACGATACGTGGCGAAACGTTGGGCACGGCGCTGAGTCTGGTCAAAGATCACTACCAGTATGTCGTCGCCGATCTGCCGCATGATTTCAGCGAACCCGCCATTCAGGCGCTGGATATGGCAGACCTGATCCTTATGATTGCCACGCCCGATATGGCATCCATTCGTGCTATTACTGCCGCTCTGGATACTTATAAAAAACTTGGTTACTCAAAGGAAAAGCTCAGGTTTGTGTTGAATGCCACTTTCCCGCATTCCAGCCTGAAGAAAGATAAGATCGAGTCCGCCGTTGGAATCCCCATGCTAGCCGCCATTCCCTACGTGCAGGATGTTCTGGTGGATGCCATCAATCTGGGTCAGCCGCCAGTGTATCAAAAACCCAATGAGACCATCTCTGGTATTCTGGAAGACTTGGCATTTCGCCTGAGCAAGGACGTACACAGAAAGAATAAACCCGATCATCCCACCGATGCTTGGAAGCGGGTATATAAAAGGTATCAGGAAAGAAGAAAATAAGGCTGAAATCCGACGATTCTAGTCGTTAGATTTGCACGGAAAATATCCTAAAGAACTTGCCTTTGGGATATATCATATTTGATACGAATTAAAGCAATTTTTTCAAAACAGAGAAAGGCGAGTCTTCATCGTGTTGGCTGTGACCGCAATCCTTTATGTTCAAATCCTGCCCGCACTCGATGCACAAACCTTTGCACTCTGGAGCATGGATTGGATTGATGGGCACTTCGAGCAGGGCATACTCGCGCAGGAGCGGAGCCAGATCGATGTGCGCGTCGTCGGGGAGCAGGAGTCCCGACTCACTCACGTTTTTCTTGTTGAAGGCGTATAGCTCGGTGATTTCCCATACAAGCGGACGCCAGAACTGGCGCAGGCAACGCACACATTCCAGTTTCGTATCTGCGGAAAATTTTCCCTGTACCACCAATCCCTGCGGCGTCCGCCCGATGCTGACCGAGCCGAGCAAATTCCGTAACTCAAAGTCTTCGAGCTTGGCTTTCTCCAACTCAAATGGAATCTCGGTCGCAAAGCCAACTTCCTCATGGATGATGAAGCCGACATTGATACGGAATGGTTTACGAGGGGTGGGCATGTAAATTCCATAGACCTTGAAAGTCTCCAAGACTTCCGAAGTCTTCTTTAAACTTTGCGATCCACGATAAACTTCGCCAGGTTTTCCAGCGCTACCCTCTCCGGGCAGGCGGGAGCGTCTTCCAAGGCGCTGAGCGCGCGGCTGACAGCTTCTCGCGCTTCTTCCATGGCTTTCTCGATGGCGGCATTCTTGCGAATACCATCCACCAACCGCTGCACGCAATCGGTATCCTTCCAGCCGCCGTTGGGCAGGGACAACACATCCGGGTCCTCAGGATGCTCTTCGGCGTAATAAATGGCGGGGAGCGTGACCAATCCATTGAGCAGGTCCGAGCCGATGGGTTTACCCACCGCCGACTGTTCGCCGGTGAAATCGAGAATATCATCCACGATTTGAAACGCCATGCCCACTTCGTAGCCGAAGACTTTCATCGAAACGCGCGTCTCCTCTTCCTCGGTGGCGACCATTGCCGCCGCCAGCGCGGACATCTCGAACAACGAAGCGGTCTTGGCATAAATGCGGTCATAATAATTGCTCCGGTCGATCACGCCGCGCGCAGAGAACATCTGGGTCAGTTCACCGTTGACGATGGTCGCCAGTGTGTCGGCAAAAAGTTTCATCAGGGGCAGGTAATCGGTTTCCGCGGCAAGCTTGGCGGCGCGGGCAAAGAGGAAATCGCCAGTCAGCACGGTTGCCGCGGGAGACCAGCGCGCGTTCAACGTGGGCATGCCGCGACGAAGGAGTGCGCCGTCGATTAGGTCGTCATGGACCAACGTGGCCGTGTGCAATAATTCCACCGAAGCGCCGAGGGTGATGAGTTTTTCCTCGGGCGCGCCCAGCATATTTCCGACGAGCAAGCCCAGGGTGGGGCGGATGCGCTTCCCTCCGGCGGCGAGGAGGTGATCCAAGGCAGAACGCAAGTCCGGGTGATGTTCCTCCCCGGCTTGCTCCCGAATCCGTCGCTCGACGAATTGAAGTTGATCTTGTACCGACGTGAAAAAAGTGGTCGTACTCAAAAGGTCAGCCTCCCCAACCGAATAGGCGCGCGGCGTTTGCCGTGGTGATCTCACCGACCCATTCGCGGGTTGTCGAATGAATTTCTGCAATTTTATCAGCAATATGCGCCACGAATGCAGGTTCGTTGCGCTTGCCTCGGTGCGGCACGGGCGTCAGGAATGGCGCGTCAGTCTCGATGAGCAGCCGTTCCAGGGGCAATTGACGGATGATTTGACGCTTTTCTTCCGCGTTTTTGTACGTAACAGGACCGGTCACACCGATGTAGAAGCCCAGGTGAATGGCTTTCCGGGCTGTTTCCAAATTCCCGTTGAAGGAATGGAGTACGCCGGGTCTTTCCACGAGCGGGCTTGATTCCGCCATCAATCGCGTATGCCACTCTGACAGGATTTCCAACAGATCGATGGACGCCTGCCCGAACCAGGCATCGTTCTCCTCGCGCATGTGGATGATGACCGGCTTGTTCACTTCCTCAGCGAGTCGAAGCTGCTGTTTCAGTGCCTCGCGTTGCTGTGCGCGTTCCTCCGGTTCCTTGACCCAGTAATAATCCAGCCCGATCTCACCGATGGCGACGATCTTTCCCTCACCCTGAGTCCCTCTCTCCGTGGGAGAGGGGATAGGGTGAGGGAGTATTAAAGTCCGTAATTTCTCAATCGAAGCCTCCTCCCACTTATCCAGATCTGTTGGGTGGAAGCCGATGGCGCAGAAAATGTTCGGGTGCGCCTCCGCAAGCCGAAGTCCGGCAAGAGCCGATTTGTGATCCAATGCCGGGATGAGAAGACGGGTCAATCCCGCGTCCAACGCGCGCTGAATGACCGCCTCGCGGTCTTCATCGAACTTGTTGAAATCGAGATGGCAGTGAGTATCGGTCAGCATAATCGGACAAAGATTGTGAAAATTATAACAGAAGAATGAGCAAAAACCAGATGACCATCTTCATGGATAACAGGGTAGGAAATCACGAAAAAGTCCCGCATGATTTGCGGGACTCGGTGTATGGCTTCATCAGTGTTCGGGCAGGTTATTGGATCCCTGCCACCTTGAGACCATCATCCAGAATTGCCTTGACCTTTTCCTTGTGCATGGTCTCGCAATAGATACGCATGATCGGCTCCGTGCCGCTGAAACGGATGAGCATCCAGCCGCCGTCTTCGAGTTTGAACTGAAAACCATCCACAGTGACCAATCCGGTGACTTTCAAGCCGCCGAGGGTCTGGGGGTTGTTTTTGAGAATCAACTCTTCACGGGCTTTGCGTTCGCCGCTGAAGGGGGAGTCGACTCGGTCATAGAAATATTCGCCGCCGAGCTTATCGAACAACATCTTGAGCAATTCAGTCGGCTTCTTGCCGGTGCGCACCATGAAATCGAGGAAGTACAACCCGGCGAGAATGCCGTCGCGCTCTGGCACGTTGTTGCGGAAGGCGTAACCGCCGCTCTCTTCGCCGCCAATCATGGCGTTTGTCTCTATCATCTTCGGCGCGACATATTTGAAGCCCACGCCGGTTTCATGGACAGGCACGCCGTAAATTTCGCCAAGTTTGTTCAACATGCCGGTGGTCGAGAGGGTCTTGACGATGTCGCCGCGTTCGCCGCGCACTTCGAGCAGATAGAGCGCCAGCAGAGCGTAAACGCGCAACTGGTTGATAAACTCACCATTCTCGTCGCCAATGCCGCAGCGGTCAGCGTCTCCGTCGGTGATGAGCAGGACGTCGGCGTGGTTCGCGACGGTTGCTTTGAGCCCAACGTCAATGTTCGGCCGGATGGGTTCTGGTCGTTTCATCTCCGGGAAGGAGGGATTGCGCTCATTGTGGATTTCGATGATCTTTGTCTTGCCGCCGCCAAGCAGCTTGGTGAACCAGCCGGCACCGTTGCCCCACATCGCATCCACAAGAACGGTAAAGCCGGCATCCCTGATCTTTTGCAGGTCAACCAGTTTCTTGAGATTCTCGATATACCCTTCAGATGCATCGAAGTAGACGACCTTTTTGCCGCGCACGGCTTCGTCGAGGGCGACCCGCTTCACCGACTCGACCGAGTCCGGAATCAGCGCTTCGATGCGGAGCAATCCCTCCGGGTCGATCGCGCCGCCATTCGGGTCCCGGACTTTGAATCCGTTATCCGTGGGCGGGTTGTGCGAGGCAGTGATGTTGACCGCGCCGCATGCTTTTTTCTCCACCACGGCGAAGGCGATGACCGGGGTCGGTGTTGCACCCTCGGTCAGGTAGACATTTAACCCGTTGCCGACCAACACCTCGGCAGTGGTTGCGGCGAAATTCTCCGAATGGAAACGCTTGTCGTGTCCAACAACGACCCATCTTCCGGCAAATCCCTTTTCGAGCAAGTAGGAAGAAAATCCTTGCGCCGCGCGGCGGACGTTATCGAAGGTGTAGTCTTCTGCGATCACTCCCCGCCAGCCATCTGTGCCGAACTTGATTTTGTATGCCATGAGGTTCTCCTCCGTGAAATAATGACATCGGCATTATAAAGTAGAACTCCGGGTTTTTCATCCCCAGGGGGAAAGGTAAACTCGGAGTTCTGGCATTCGGGGTTTATTCTTCCGCCAGCCATCGTTTGGCGGCTTCGATGTCGTCGAAATATTTTAACTGTTGACCGGTCAATGCTGTAAGCAAGTCTGCCAGTTTGCGCTTTATGCCCGTTACACCCAGGACGGCTGTTTTGTGGACGTATGCTTTCGTGGCAGCGGACGCCTCGTTCATTATGGGAAGAAGATCGCTTCCAATGTTGGTATCACGCATGTCGGTGAGGACCAGTACTGAGTCAAGCGGCTGGGCTTTGACGATCTCCTGCACCTCCTCCAGTTCGGCTTTCACTGCGGCAGAGTTGTAAAAGTTTTTGGAAAAGTCCTGATAAAAGATTTTTTTGCCTTTGTATTCAATCCACGTTGATTTCATATTGTGCTTCCTGCTACTCTTCGTTGATGAGAGGGCCCCGGGATGTCAGTCTGCCATTGAAATAAAGAGCGATCCCGGTGGCGGCCGCTCCAATTCCCTCCCAAAGTCCCACGGCGATGAAACGCATGGGGGCGATTCCCAACACAGCGATGATTGTGAACACGGTGAAGGTTACCAGGCGGAATGGTACGGTCCAGAGGTAGAACTTTTTCATGTCGTTCAACGCAGCGAGGATGTAATACACGCCGATATTGAACGACGCCATCGAAGATGCGGTCGCGAAGACAATCGTGTAGTCTCCGGCGGCGCGTGAGACGCGATCCAAAATGGAAAAGCCGAGGAGTGATAGAAGCAATTCGGGGCGGATCAGCCCTATCAGTCCGAGGATGAACGCCATGAGGCCGAAAACCATCATGGTCCAGCCGGAAGCGTCCCGTATTTTGAGTTTCGAGTCCATTAATTCTCCTTGAAGCCGAATTATACACAACAGTCTTGATGAAGTCTCGACAAATTTGTTTGGTGCGCCTATACTGCTACAATCTCAACGTTGTGAGGCATTTATGACCAAACATCTCGTCGTCGTTGCCGGGAATATCGGGGTGGGGAAGACCTCGCTGACGGAGCGAATCGGTTCGCGGCTCGGCTGGTGGACCGGTTACGAATCGGTGGCGGATAATCCCTATTTGGCGGATTTTTACGCCGATATGCGCGCCTGGGCATTCCATTTGCAGATCTTTTTTCTGGGACACCGTGCCGAGCAATACCTGACGGCGGCGCGCGATGCCCGGTCGGCGATCCTGGACAGGAGCATTTATGAGGATTGTTATATCTTTGCCCGCGCCCTGCATCACATGGGGGACGTTTCCGAGCGCGATTACCTCGCGTATCGCCGCCTGTTTGATCTGGTCGTGAACAGCATACCGCGCCCGAATCTGTTAATCTACCTCAAGGCGCCGGTGAATGTATTGATGGATCGCATCCGCCGCCGCGCCCGGAATATGGAGACCGGTATCACGCCCGAATATCTCTCCCTGCTCGATTCTTTCTACGACGACTGGCTGGGCGCGTTTGACCTGTGTCCTGTCCTCACGATCCGAACGGACGATCTGGATTATGTCCATCAGCAGAGGCACCTCGACACGGTCGTCGAACGGATTCAGAACAAGCTGGCCGGGAAGGAAACCGTTGAGTTTTAGTTTCTCGAAAATGGTAGCGAAAGCTATCTGTTCGTGTACAATAGGAACGAGACCCATTTATTGAAAAGAATCCGAATATGTCTGTGAACCTGCTTGCCCAGATCCCGTTTTTTACCGATCTTCCCATGGATGAATTGGACCGTTTGATGTCCGAACTGGAAGTCGTCAACCTAAAATCAGAAGAAATCCTATTCCGCGAGGGGGATGTCGGCGAGCATTTGTATATTGTCGTGTCGGGCGAGTTGGAAATCGTGATGGGACCCGAGACTGGCGACGTGCTGGTGCTGAACACTTTGCATGAAGGGGAATATATCGGTGAAATGAGTCTCATCCAGCCGGGCGGATTGCGCACCGCAGGCGCACGGGCGCGCGGCGATGTTGTTCTTCTGAGCATGAGCCGCACTCAATTTAAAGACCTTTTGCAACGTCACCCTGAACTGGCAAAATCCATGGTGGGTGTACTCAGCCAGCGGCTGGTCAACACGAATGTGCAGACCTTCCGTGGATTGACTGAAAAGAACCGGCAATTGCAGCAAGCTTACGATGAATTGAAAGCCGCCCAAGAGCAATTGATCGAGAAGGAACGTATGGAGCGGGAGTTGAAAGTTGCCGCCGATATTCAAATGTCGATCCTGCCGGATGTCCTTCCCGTCAATGAAGCCTTCGATTTTGGCGGGCGTATCCTCCCGGCGCGGCAGGTGGGCGGCGACTTTTATGACGTCTTCGAATTGGGGGATGACAAACTTGGTGTGTTGATCGGTGATGTGGCAGATAAGGGTGTGCCGTCTGCAATCTTTATGGCGAGAGCGCACGCCCTCATTATTGCTGAAGCCGATAGCTCCATGAGACCCGGCGACGTCTTGCGAATGGCGAATACTCACATCACCCGTCTTGAAAAATCCACCCAATTTGTGACGGCTTTGTATGGGGTTCTGGATACCACGACTGGCGAGTTTTCCTATGCCCGCGCGGGACACGAACCACCGCTGCTGTTGACTGCAAATGGAGAGGTCCATCGCCTGCCGCATAAACCCGGCATGGCGTTGGGGTTGTGGGAGGATATTGCTCTGGATGAATATAGTTTGACCCTGCCGAAGGATTCCCTCCTGGTCATGTTCACCGATGGAATGACCGATTGCCGCAACCCGAAAGGCGAACCGTTTGGTTTGGAACGCATCAAAACGACCGTCGCCGGATTGAAGTCGTTTTCAGCGCAGGCAAGTTGTGACGAACTCCTGAGCAGGTTGATCAATTATCAGAATGGTTCCAAACAGGATGACGATGTCACGCTGGTTGCCATCCATGCGAAATAGCGAATAGACCGGGTAATGCCCGGTCTATTTTGCAGTCATCAAGCCTTTTCCAGCGCCTGCTTCAGATCCTCGATCAAATCCTCCTTGTGTTCAACGCCAACGGATAAGCGGACCAGCCCCGGATCTACTTCCAACTGCGAGCCGGCGACCGAGAGATGGGTCATCGCAGCTGGGACTTCGATCAACGATTCCACACCGCCTAGCGATTCGGCAAGAGTGAAAATCTCCGTATTTTCCACCACTTTGATTGCCGCATCCCGCCCGCCTTTCATGATGAAAGAAATCATCCCGCCGCCGTTCTTCATTTGTTGTCTGGCGATCTTATACTGTGGATGACTCTCATGGAATGGGTAAATCAGCCTCTCTATTTTGGGATGATTCGATAAAAACTCCACGATGGCAGACGCGTTCTCGAAGTGCCGGTCCATGCGGAGGGGGAGGGTCTTGATTCCGCGCAACACAAGGAAGGAATCCATCGGTCCGATTACCGCACCAACTGCGTTTTGCAGAAAGTAGAGCCTGTCGGCAAGGTCCTTGTCTTGGACGATGACTGCGCCGCCGACCACGTCGGAGTGGCCCCCGAGGTATTTGGTCATTGAGTGGACGACGATGTCTGCACCCAGTTCGAGCGGACGTTGCAGGTATGGGGTTGCGAAGGTATTGTCCACCACCAGCAATGGGTTGTTTTTATGGGCGTGAACGACTTCCGCCACGGCGCGGATGTCTGTAATGCGGAGGAAAGGGTTGGTCGGAGTCTCCAGCCAGACGAGGCGCGTTGATGGAGTCAAAGCCTCAGCCACCGATTCCGGATCGGTCGTGTCGGCAAACGTGAAGTCGAGAGAGAAGCGGCGCAGCACCTTGTCGAACAGGCGGAAGGTACCGCCGTAGACGTCATTCCCGGCGAGGACATGATCGCCCGCATTTAGCAATCGAAGGATGGTGTCCGTCGCGGCGAGTCCCGATGCAAATGCGAGACCGAAGTTCCCGCCTTCGAGCGCAGCGAGGCAATCCTGCAGGGCTTTGCGCGTGGGATTCATGGTGCGCGAGTATTCGTATCCCTGGCGCGGTTTGCCGACGCCATCCTGCTTGTAGGTGGAGGTGAGGTACACGGGTGTCATCACTGCGCCGTTGTTGGGGTCTGGCTCCTGCCCGGCATGGATGGCTAATGTTTCAAATTTCATTCAAACTCCTTTGTAAATTCTGTCTATACTGTGTTGTCATAATACCGGTCATACTCTGATCAATTCGATTATAAGAGGAAACATGAGCAAAACAATCCTGGCGGTACTTGCACATCCCGATGACGAGTCTTTTGGTTTGGGCGGCACGCTCGCCCTGTACGCGCAAAATGGGTACGATGTTTACTATGTCTGCGCTACGCGCGGCGAAGCCGGTTCGGCGGATGAGGAACACCTTAGAGGCTACAAAGATACTGCCGAATTGCGCACTGTTGAATTGATGCGGGCGGCGAAGGTTCTTGGCTTGAAAGAAGTCTTTTTCCTCGGTTATCGTGACTCGGGCATGCCCGGCATGGACGCCAATAAACACCCCGATGCGCAAATCAATCACCCCATTGACGAAGTGGCGGGACGCGTTGTCAAATACATCCGCGAACTCAAACCAGACATCGTCCTGACTTTCGACCCCATCGGCGGATACAAGCATCCAGACCACATCCACATCCAGCGGGCAACGACGCTCGCCTTCGAAAAAGCGGACGACGCCTCCTTCCACCCCGAGGCTGGGTCGCCGTTCAAGCCGCGTGCCCTCTACTATCACGTTTTCCCGCGCTGGTTCCTCAAGGTGATGACGCGCCTAATGCCGATCTTCGGCAAGGACCCGCGCAAATGGGGACGCAACGGCGATATCGACCTGACCGAACTGGTCGTGGATTTCCCTGTCCATGTGACTGTGGACATTCGACCGGTGGCGGAGATCAAGCGCAAAGCAGGGGAACAGCATGCCTCCCAGGGAGGTATCCAAATGCGGCGTGGGTTGATGGGATTCATCACCAAAGTATTCGGTGAAAAGGAGGAGTACATGCAAGCCTACCCACCGGTCAATGGACAGTTTGGGAGAAAGCGCGACTTGTTCGACGGGGTCTGATTTTTGAAAAACTCATTTTTTGACGGCTGGGAACAAATCCAGCCGTTTTTACGTTTAATTTTGGTACCTTAAGGCGTGTTAGAATCTCTTCACCCAATCCTATGACAGATACTACACTTCAAAGACAACCCACCCGTCGTTTTGATTTAGCCCGGTCGCTTTCGGTTTTACTGCGACCGCAGCAGGCATTTGCTGAAATGTCGTCCGAAACGCGCGCCACCTGGTCCACGCCAATGATCATTCTAAGCATCATGGCGATTCTGGCGGTGCTTGTCGCCGGTTATTTCAAAACACGCGCGGCAATGATGGGCGAGGTCACCCTGCCACCCGACTGGCAGTACTGGTTGCCTGAAATGCAGGATGATTATATGCAAGCGCAGCAGGCCACACAGGGACCGGTTTTCATGTACGTGATCCCAATGGTCGGCTCCTTGACCGGCTTGTGGCTTGACTGGCTGGTGCTGGCGGGAATGCTTCACCTTGGCTCAACCCTGTTCGGCGGGCGCGGTTCGATGCAAAGCGCGCTCAATCTCGCCGCATGGGGGAGCCTCCCGTTTGCTTTGAGAGACCTCCTGCGGGTGATCTTCATGCTTGCATCCGGTCATGTGATTGCCAGCCCGGGGCTATCCGGTTTTGCGTCCAGCGCGGGGTTGGCAGCACAATTGTTGAGTCGGATGGATATCTTCCTCCTCTGGAATTTTGTTCTGTTTGTGATCGGTCTTTCCATTCTGGACGGTCTACCCCGCAGCAAGGCGTTCATCATTGTTTTCATCGTTGTGGGAATTGTTATGTCGGCACAGGCTGGCTTGGGTTTGATTGGTTCGGGAACGGGCGGCTCATCCATTCAAAGACCGTTCTTCTAATCGATCATGGACGCTCCGTTTATCCGCATTAAAGGGCTGACCAAACACTACCAAATGGGCGGACAGGTGGTGCGGGCCCTCGACGGTGTGGACCTCGACATCGAAGCCCACACCTTCACCGTAGTGATGGGACCCTCCGGCTCCGGGAAAAGTACCCTGCTATACCTGCTCGGTGGATTGGACCGTGCCACCTCCGGAGAGATTTTGGTGGATGGGCAACGGCTGGACCAGATGGATGAAAACGCGCTGGCGCTCTTCCGACGCCGGACCATGGGATTCGTTTTCCAATCCTTCAACCTAATCCCCAGCATGACCGCGTTGGAGAACGTCTCGTTTCCCATGCAGTTTGCGGGGATGAACGCCACCCAGCGTGGGAAACAGGCAGGCGGTCTCCTGGAGCAGGTCGGGTTGGGGAACCGCGCCGACCATAGACCCACCGAACTTTCCGGCGGACAACAACAGCGCGTCGCCATTGCCCGCGCCTTGGTCAACAATCCCAGTCTGATCCTGGCGGACGAGCCGACCGGCAACCTCGATACTTCGAGCGGCGCGGCAATCATGCAGCTGCTATCTGACCTGCATCGTTCCGGGCGAACTGTGCTCGTTGTCACCCATGACCCGCGCATGATCCGGTTTGCCACGCATAAGATATACCTTCTCGATGGGCGCGTGGTCAGTGAGGCGGAATATCAATCCGCGGCACTGGAAACCGCGCGGGATATTCAAGGAGAGTAGATGTTATCCATACGCAAAAGTTTAACTGCCATGGGCTTGTTGATTGCCTTTTTATTCGGCCTGGCGCCGATTTCGGTGTATTCGTTGCAAGGACAGGCGACGGATACCCCTACGGCGACCAATACCAGTGTTCCATCCGATACGCCTGTGCCATCGAACACGCCGCGCCCTCCCACCGCCACTTTGCCGTTCGTCCGACCGCAGTTTGTGGTACGGACGTCGAAACCATCCGGAAATTTCAAAAATGGTGGTAGCGTTAAGTTGAATATCGTGCTCGAGAACGCGGGCACGGCTGCCGCGTATAGCGCGCAGGCTGTATTCTCTTCCGCCAACCTCGTGCCGACCAAGAATGGCGGGGTTGCTGTGTTGGGCACAGTCGGGGCGGATAACGAGGTAAGTGTCAGCCAGGGGTTTCTGGTCAGCGGCGATTTATCGGCTGGCGTCCTTGTTGTTGACCTGACGGTCACATATTACGATGACGCCGGGGCAACCTATTCCGATAAATTTACGTTATCCATCAAGGTCGATGGAACTTCTTCCGGTAGCGGGGTTTCTGGCCCGACCGCCACGCCCACGGGCGTGAAAACGTCGCAGCTGGTCATCACGGATTACTCGGCGAGCATCGACCCGCTCCAACCGGGGATGCAGTTCGAACTCAAGATGACCGTCAAAAATGTCGGCAATGCCAACGCACAGCGCGTCACAATGATCGTGGGGGGCGGCTCGAGCGGCGGCAGCGACAACGGCACGCCACAGGCAGGCGGAGTATCCGGAGGAAGCGGCGAGTTCACGAACTTTGCGCCGGTCGGTGCCTCGAATGTGCAGTCGTTGGGCGACCTGGCGGCGGGCAATACCACACAGGCGACTCAAAACCTTATCGTCAATGTTTCCACCAATCCTGGCGCGTATCCGATGAAGGTAACGTTCTCGTATTTGAATGACAGGAACGAAGTGATCAATGATGAACAGGTCATCACGTTGCTGGTCTACAGCCTGCCGAGCGTGGATGTTAGTTTTTACCGTCCCCCCGACGCATTCTTCGTCGGTCAACCCGGTCCATTGCCGATCCAGGTTGTCAACCTGGGAAAGCGCCTCTCGGTGCTGGGAAATATCAGGATCACGTCAGAGGGAGGAACAATCGAAAACGGGACCAGCCTGGTCGGGTCGTTGGACGCGGGCGGTTATTTCACGCTTGATGCGTTGTTGATTCCCGAACAGTCCGGCATAGTGACCCTCGATATCACCATCGATTACGTGGACGATTTCAACCAGCCTCGCACCATCGAAAAAACCCTGGAGGTGGAAGTAATGGAGGGGTTTGTCGAGGAACCGGTGGATCCATCCCTGAATGGCGGCGGGGAGGAATTTCCGATTCCGACGGAGGAGACGCTCTGGCAAAAAATCTGGCGATTCATTCTCGGACTGCTCGGTCTCGACAGTTCCGCTCCGGACGCTGATGGCGGCGCGCCGATGCTTGAACCGGGAATCGAGCAACCCATTCAGGTCAAACCCGGGACTGGAAAAGGCTGATTGTGAAGTTCTTTGATCTGCTCCGCTTGATCTTCGGAAACCTGAGCCGCCGCAAGGCACGCGTGGCATTGACTGCCATTGGCGTGGTCATTGGTACGTCCGCGGTAGTGATCCTCGTTTCGCTGGCTATCGGGTTGCAGAGAAACGCGAATGAGCAGTTGTATGGAATCGGCGATCTCAGCCAGATTCAGGTCTCTTCGGCGATGGGCGGCAGCGGGGGTGTGTTCATGGAGGGAGGCGGCAGACCCGGGAGCGCTCCCGGTCAGTCGGCAGATCAGCCTCCACTTTTAACGAACGATGCGCTCGATCAATTGCGCGGCATCCCCGGTGTGGAGGCAGTTATTCCGCAGGAGTATTTTTATTCCGGAATGACGATGAAATTCCAGCGGCTGGAGGGTGGTGCAAGTCTGCGCGGCGTGGACACCCTCGACCTGGCTGTGTTAGGCATGGAAGCCATGCAAGGCTCCACCGAGTTGAAGCGCGGCGGAGTGGTCATCGGGGCGAAGATTTCCTCCAATTTTTGGGACCCGCGTTTGCGTCCCGGTCAGGAGCCGCCTCCGCCTCCTGATCTGTATAACCAGCAGTTGCAGATCGTTGCCATGAAATGGGACTCGGAGGGGAACGAAATCCGCAAGAACCTCAGCTTGCGCGTGACCGGTGTGCTGGAGGAGACGGGCAATGATACGGATTGGACTGTCTTCATGCCGTTGAGCGAAGTCAAGTCCCTGAATGAGTGGGCGAGCGGCGTCAAGATCAACTATAACAAGGACGGTTACAACCAAGTCATCGTTAAGGTCGTCGATCCGCGAGAAGCCTTGGATATTGCCAACCAAATCAATGAAATGGGATTTCAGGCGTTCACCCCACAGTCCTTTGTGGAAGGCATCAACAGCTTTTACCTGGTTTTGCAGTTTATCTTTGGCGGCGTCGGCGCGATCGCATTGCTGGTTGCCGCCATCGGCATTGCCAACACTATGGCCATGTCGATTCTCGAGCGCACGCGTGAGATTGGTCTGATGAAAGCGGTCGGCGCGACCAACCGAGACGTGCTTGCCATCTTTTTGGGGGAGGCGGCGGGTATCGGCTTCATCGGCGGACTGGGCGGCGTTGTCATCGGGTGGCTTGCCGGGCAGGGAATCAATGTGCTTGCCATCGTTTATCTTGCCAATCAGGCGAGCCAGCAGGGCGGAATCCCGCCGAGCGTCGCGGTTTACACCCCATTGTGGCTGCCATTGTTCGCGCTGGTCTTCTCAACGTTTATTGGGATGCTTTCAGGACTTTATCCCGCCCTGCGCGCCGCGACCATGATTCCCGTGCTTGCGCTGAAATATGAATGACGCCTCCCATCCCGCCGGAAATTGATCCCGTAAACGGAAACAACCTTCCCCCCGAGAGAATCGCCTTTGGGCGCTCGATTGTCATCCCATAAGTGACCGTCATTTGTTTTGCCTGCCCACATCTGGCGCTTGACGTTTTAGAACGTATGTTCTATAATCCGCCCATCGTCATCCAATTTGGCAAAGGAGAGAATCATGTCCAAACGAAATGTTGTTCACATTGAGATCCCTGCTTCCGACATCCCGTCTGCAGCGAAATTCTATGAAGCCCTCTTTGGCTGGAAGATGGAACACGCGGCAGAGTTCGATTACACCATGTGGTCGGATGGGAGCGGCTACGGCGGCGGCTTCAACAAAGCCTCCGACGAGAACCCAGTCGGGCAGGTGTTGGTATACATCCACAGCGATGACATTGACACCGACCTGAAGAATGTGGAAAAACTTGGCGGCACGGTCGTCCATCCGAAGACGGAGATTCCCGGCACGGGTTGGTTTGGACTCTTCAAAGACCCCACCGGCAATACCCTTGCGCTCTACACCAGCAAGAATCCGGATTACAACAAATGAGAGGATATATGGCGGCAGAGGAACTTTTTCTCACCATCCATCCTGAACCACGCAAACAGGGTGTCCGAATCGAGAAGTCGAAATATGAACTGATGCGCAACGCCATCTTGAAGAATCTCCGCGCCCACGGGAGTATGTCTTTCACCCGGCTGGGGAACCTGCTCGAAGAACAGCTGATGAAGACCTTTGATGGCTCGGTCATGTGGTATTACACCACCGTCAAGCTGGACCTGGAGGCACGCGGCGAAATCCGTCGTGTCCCCAATACCAAACCGCAATTGATCGAGATCACTGGTTGATCGGAACATGGGCGACGGCGCAGTTCTGCGCCGTCGTTTTTGTTTTAATGGAAATCCCTTCTTGACGCATATATTTCCCGGTGGTATCCTTGCGCCCAATGTTTAGTCGGTCCATCCTTGATAGCAATATCACCAATGCTACTCGCACCCATAAAACGGTAACGGGACGTTGGTGGCTGTCAGGTGAACGGGAACCGGTTCACAAAAACTAAGTACACCAAATGCCCCGAAATGTCGGGGCATTTTTCTTAAGGAGAGAAATCATGTCCATTTCCAACACCACCCCCGTCTTTGCCGTTGACGAGAAGAATCTGGTCCCTGTCAGCGACCATCTCAAGGAGATGATGGATATTCCACCGTCACGGATGTTCCTCATCAATAAGTCATTGAAGGTCTACCTGGAAAAGAATCCCGGTGCAAAGATCTTCGATGCCTCGCAGGGTGACGGTGGCGCGTCCCTGCCCGGAACGCCCAAACCGTTGCTGGAGCGTGCGCTTCAACTCCAACTCGAGCATGGAACCGCCTACGATATGCCCTTCGGCACAGACGCCTATCGCAAATCTGTGATCGAACAATATTGGAAGTTGGATTCTTCCTCTGGCTGGGGACCTGCCAACGTGCTCGGCACCGCAGGCGGACGCGATGCCCTCGTCAAAGCCTATCAAGCTATGATGGCGCTTGGTCACGGGCGGCAGGGCGACGTGATCATGGTCTCGCGCGTCCCGTGGATCTCCTACAACTGGGGACCGTATGGCGTGGGCGCGAACGTGCTCTGGACTCCCGGCGACCCCGCACAGGGCTGGGCATACTCCGAAGATGCGATCCGCGAGAGCATGAAGTTTGCTGAATCGAAGGGACGCAAGATTGCCGGCCTCGTCGTCACCAACCCCGATAACCCCACTGGCTTGACTATCGCCATCGAGAAGCAGGTCTCCCTCGCCAAAGCCGCGCTCAAAGCGGGAGTCGCTTTTGTGCTTTTCGATTGGATGTATCACTACGTGACCGACGAATCGCCCATGGATTTGAACTCCTTCCTCAAATTCTTCACCCCTGAAGAACGCAAGCGCATCATGTTCCTGGATGGGATTACCAAATCGCTCGGCGGTTCCAACATCCGCAACTGCCATCTCATCGCGGATGAAGCCGTCATCAAGTTCATTACAGCGCGCGCCTCGCATACCGTCATGCCTTCGTTCTTCTCATTGGCAGTTGCGATGGCTGCCTACGAAATGGGATTTGCCGAAGCCGCCAAGTCCATTATTGAACCAACCAATGCCAGCCGCATTACCCTGAAGAGACTCCTCGCCGAAAGCGGGCTTCAGCACATCATCGGCAAAGGTTACTATGCCTTCATCAACGTTGGTGAATTTATCCAGGCCAAAGGCTGGGCAGACACCGAACCGCTCGGTCAATATCTTGCTGAGAATCACGGCGTCGCCATTGTCCCCGGCGCGTTCTTCTCGCCCTTCGGCGGCGAGTGGATTCGCTTCTCCTACGCCACGCCCGTCGAACGGACAGAAGGCGCGTTTAAAAGGTTGATGGAAGGGTTGAATGAGTTGAAGAAATAAAAAGCGGGAACCGGAGAGGAAGAAAGAGGAAAATTGTATTAAATCAACCTGCTACACACCACTTTCTACTTTCCATGCTCTTTTTCCTCTTTCATTCAATCCATCATGCCCTAGGAACATCTCATGTCCCCTCAAAAATTCGCCGACAAATACCTCCTTGCCCTCGAACAAGCCATCAAGGAGAAACCCTCCAGCGGACTCAACGGTTTTGAACAAGAATGGAACCTCCTCGATGAAGACCTGCGTCCCTTGCTCACGGTGGGCGCAGGACCCAGCCAGCACTCCTTTGTAGATTACCTCCGCGCCGAGTGTATCCCGCCGTGGCAGGCGCAGTTCAGCCAGCTCGAAGTCTTCCACTGGATGATCGAATGGGCGACGCGCCCGTATTACAGCCCGCGCGGGGCGATCTACGAAGCGCGGTTACAGGAAGCCTCGCTCATCAATGCCTTGCATCGCGCGGGTATCAACTTCGGCGAACGTCTCCATTACTGGCACGGTAACCTGCTCTTCCTCACCGACATCGGTCACCACTCCATCCCCGGTAACTGGAGTCTTGCCAAACGCCGTTACCTCGAAAAATGCGTCGACCTCTACGACGGAGGCCTGGCGGTCTGCGGCATCCACACCAACATGTCCCTGCCCGATCCGCTCTTCGCCTGGGATTTCATGCACCTCTCCGCTGCCGAGCGCGGCGACCAGCACCTCGACGAATTCAAGTCCGAGTTCTACATTACAGCCACTCGTCTCTTACGTGCTTTTGCCCCGCTTTTCATCGCTACCAGCGCTTCCACGCCGATGCGGGCTGAGGTCCGTGGTGGACGCGCCGTCGTCGCCCTCACCGAATTCGATTCGATCCGAAACCTCACCTTCCCAAACCCAGCTGCCATCGACCTCCCCGACCTTTACCGTTCCTACAACGACTACCTCGAAATTTCCTATGACCTCGTCCGGCGCGGTGTCCGCTTTGGAAACAACAACTGGACTCCTGTCCGCGCCCGCAGTTTTGCCGAACCTGTCGAGCGGATCATCTCCACCACCAGCGACCAACTCGCCTCTCTCTACGCCCGTGGCTTGTTCGCCGCCGGTCAACCGACTCCTCCCGAGGAAATGGCATTGCAAATTGAAAAACAAAACCTGATGGCGCGCATCAATCTGCCGATGGGACGCGTCGAAATCCGCACCGATGAGGGTGGTCACTCGCTGAACCTGGACATCGCGAATCTGACTTTCAAGCATCTCCTTCTCCTCCGCATCTACTCGGATCCAACCTTTGCCCGTTCCTTCCGTTACGACCGGGAGGATATCACCCGTGCCCGCGCCAACGAAAAACTTGCCGCGCAATATGGTTTGCGTGCCGAAATTGAAAACCCGCTGACAGGAAAGCCCATCTCGATGCGAGCCTTCCTCAAATGGACTCTCAACGAGCTTAAGCCTCTCGCCGAGGCTTTGGACATGTGGAATGATTTGACGCCGCTCATGGAAATGTCAGCAGGTGGGCGCAACACCTCTGAAAAGATCCGTGCCCGGCTGCAAATGGAGTTGGGCGAAAATGATGAAGTTCCCGTAAGTGTCCTGAAGGATTTTTTCTACGAGCACGAAGCGGAGATCAAAGCCGACGTGGAACGCATTACCTCCGATTATGGTTCTCTCGGCGCCGATGCCTCCAAGATCGCCGAATTCCTCCAGCGCGGTCGTGACGCCGCGCGCCAGGCTCCCACCCCTCCCATCCAATTCCGTTCAAGGACACAAGCTGTGATCGAAACCTCCTATCCAGATAAGACCTCTGAAATTCTCGACCTTGCCCAGCAATTGATTCGTATTCCATCCGTCACTGCCTCGCCCAATGAACGATTGGAAGAGGTTCATCGTGCAGGCTCCCTGGTTGATGACTACCTGCGCAACGCTGGACTTGACGTCAAATATTTCGATGGAAAATATCCGGCGGTATTTGCCAAGTTCCCCTCTCCCGGAGGGAGAGGAGGTAAGGGTGAGGGGGAAAATGAAATCCTCCTCACCGGTCACTTCGACGTTGTCGAACCAGACCCCGACGACTCCCAGTTCATCCCTCGCATCGAAGGCGATTACCTCCATGGTCGCGGCGCCGCAGACATGAAAACGGTCGTCGCCACATATCTGGTTTGGATGAAAGATGCTTTGCGTGCAGGCAAGATGGACTCTTTTCCTAACCTCTCTTTATTGCTTGTTGGCAACGAGGAAAATGGTGAAGCGGAGTCCTGGGGTACACCACACGTGTTGAATGAGCTAGGTTTAAAGCCATCTCTTTTCATTGCTGGCGAACGGACCGGCGAAAAAGGGAGCGAACTCTTCGGCGAAATCTGCGTGGAAAATCGCGGCGTGATGCGTTTCGATGTCATTGCGCGCGGAGCGAAAGGTCATTCGGGAATCGCCGGCACAGGCGATCTCAGCGAAAAACTCATTGCCGCACGTTCTGCTTTGAGCGAAATTTTTACCAATCATCTCACGCTCAAAGCTGCGGATGGCTGGCAGTCGCAGGCAAAATTTCCGTTCATCAATGTGGGGACTCCGGGCGTGTATAACATCACTGCCGCGGAGGGAATTTTGGGCGTGGAAATTCGTCCCATTCCGCAGGATGATGTCCTCGGTCTGCGGTCTGCGGTCGAGGAGTATTGCGCGAAAAGCGAACTGGAAGTTCGCTTTTCGGTAATGGAAAACGGTGTGGCGTGCGATCCGAAGAATCCAGCGTTGAAAGCGTTAATCGAAGCGGTGAAACAGGCGTCGGGTGGGGAAGAGGCGAGAATTGGGAAAAAACTTCCTGGCACCAGCGCGCGATTCGCTCCCGGTGGTCAAGCCGTCGTTTGGGGTCAGTCTGGCGTCGGTCCCCATGCAAAGAACGAGGCGCATTACATTCCAAGTATCGAACCGTATTATCGATCCTTGAATGAATTGGCGAAGTTGTGGATGTGAATTTACCGTTGCGGCATGTGGGCAGCATCCAGAGCCGGAGCAAATCTTTTGTTCGCTCCGGCTAATGCGGCGACCTTATTCACTGCATTGTGTGATGAATAGGATGTTAGTTTCCTCGGGCAAGAGACAGGTTAAAGTATAGCCATCCGCAAACCGGACCCGTATGTCCAGTGCCCCGGCAGACAAAAGTGACTGGCGCGCGTAGATCACGTATTCCATGCCGAAATGGTCCTGAAGCCCTGGTGCCTGCTTCAACGGCAGGCGCGTCCACACCGACGGGTCATCTGGCGCAGCTTGCAGCAGTTCATGCAGTTGTCCCACGGCGCGCTCGGCGGGAAAACCCATGCGACCCAAAGCGCCGGGCACCAACCCGACCAAGACGATAATCAGGATGTGTCGTGTCAGGTTCTTTCGGCGCAGAGCAGGTGTTTCTTTGTGTATGATCTCCAGATGACGCTTGGAAGCCCACCTCAATCCCCAGGCTCCCAGCATGCCCACGCCGAACAGCGGCAATGCCATGATGATCGATTGCAGGGTCAGGGCATTCTCGATGTTGGAGAAAAGCATGAAACCGATTGCCAGCAATATGGTGAAGATGAGACCGCCGCCAACGATCCCTTCGTAGTCCTCCGTGAACCAGCCTGCAACCGCCCCGAAAAAAGCAAATGCGAGGCTGTAGCCGATCCACATGCCGATGGTTCGTCCCCAATCGACGGCCAGCGGCAGATTGGGAAAGGTGTACACATTGATGAGCGAAAGCGTCACTGTGTAGGCGGTGGCGATCAGCGCGCCGTACAAAGCGGCACGGAGCATTCGTTCTTTGCGATCAGCGAGACTTTCCTGACGGAAAATCCTTCTTAAGTTTTCGAAAAAGTTCATGAAAGTTCCTTTTGATGGATTTGCTCCAAAAACCTTCCAGCCGAACCTGGTCAGGCTTTGCTTTTCTTTTCCTTCGGCAAAAACTCGAATGGTGGACGTTGGTTTAACTTGATCAGAATTGCGCCCATCTCGCCGATGTGAAGTGCCGACACGGACGCGGTGTCACACCCCAGCCGCTGAAAATGATCGAGCGGCATGCCAATGTAATGCGACACTGCCAGTTTGATCGGGTCGGCATGGAAGACACAGGCGATGACATCCTGTGGTCTGTGCTTTTGAATGATTGTATCGAGCGCGGCAACCACGCGCGCCTGACATTCGTAGAATGTCTCCCCTTCGGGGAATTGCGCGCGGGATGGGGCGTGCTGAACAACCTTCCAACGCTTTTGGAGGCGCAACATGGCGAGGGAGCGTCCCTGCCATTTGCCGACATTTGTCTCGATCAACCCCGTCTCGATCTGGACCTCAAGCCCGCGCGCCTCTGCAATGGGCGCCGCCGTCTCTCGTGCCCTCTCCAGTGGACTTGAATAGATGGCTTTGATTGGGACATCTTTCAACGCGTCTGCCAGCTCTTGAGCCTGTTTTTGTCCGCGTTCATTCAGATGAACTTCGGGGAGATGCCCTGCAAGTTTGTGTTTTTTGGTGAAGTCGTTTTCACCATGTCGAATCAGTAAAAGGATTGGCATGTTTGAAGGTAAAGGTTGAGGGTTTGGTTTTGAAAATTGCGCGACCTGCAACTTTCAGCCTTCAACGCGGCGCTTACTTGATTTTCCTCTTCATTTCCTGAACCTGTTCCTCGCTCATGGCTGGGATATTTTCCACTTTTGTGATTCCCAATGCCTTGCGCTGCGCTTCGCGCCATAGGTCAAGTCGCGCTGTGACTTGCGCTTCGTACCCTTCTTGCGATGGAGTATAAAAATAGGTGCCTAACAGGCGCTTTGGCAGGTATTGTTGCGGAATGAAGTGTCCTTCGTGCTCATGCGGATAGATATAATCTTTTCCGTGTCCCATCGCAGCAGCATCACGATTACCGTCCATAAGGTGGCGCGGCACGGAGACTTGTCCTTCCTCTTCGATTTTCTTCATCGCTTTGAAATACGCCCCCGCACTGTTGGATTTCGGCGCAGTAGCGAGATAGAGCGTTGCCTCGACAATGGGATAGATGCCTTCGGGCAAGCCGATGTAATCAAAGGCTTGGGCGGCTGACGCAGTGACCACCAGTCCCATCGGGTCGGCGAGTCCAATATCTTCACCAGCTAGGATGATCAACCGGCGGATGATGAACTTCGGATCTTCCCCGGCGTAGATCATTTTGGCAAGCCAATAAAGAGCGGCATCCGGGTCCGAGCCGCGCACGGACTTGATGAACGCGCTGATCGTGTCGTAGTGGGCATCGCCGTCCTTGTCGTACAGCACTGCACGGCGCTGAATGGATTCCTGCGCCACGTCCAATGTGATGTGGACGACGCCGTCTTTATCGGGAGCGGTTGATTCCACGGCAAGTTCAATGGCGTTCAACGCGTTGCGCGCGTCGCCGCCGGCAACTTCGATCAAATGGGCGCGGGCATCCGGGTCAAGGATGATATTCTTGTTTCCGTACCCGCGTTCCTTGTCGGTGAGGGCGCGGTCGATCAGAATGCCGGTCTCGGTCTGATTCAAATTTCGTAACTGGAAAACGCGCGAACGCGAGATCAGCGCCTTGATGACTTCGAAGTATGGATTCTCGGTTGTTGCGCCAATGAGGGTGACGACTCCCGCCTCGACGTGCGGCAGAAGCGCGTCCTGCTGGGCTTTGTTCCAGCGATGAACCTCATCCACGAAGAGAATGGTGCGTTCGTTGTGCAGGCGCCGGCGTTCGATGGCTTCGTCAATGACGGCGCGCAAATCCGCTTTGCCTGCAAGGATTGCAGAAATGGTGACAAAGTGGCTCTTGGTGGTATTGGCGATGACTTGGGCAAGCGTGGTTTTGCCTGTGCCGGGAGGTCCCCACAGAATGATGGAGGAGAACATGCGATCCGATTCGATGGCGCGGCGCAGAAGCTTGCCTTCGCCGATGATGTGTTCCTGACCGATGTATTCCTCCAGTGTGCGCGGACGCATCCGCGCGGCGAGGGGCGCCTCACTTTTCATCCGTTCCTGCATGGCATGGTCGAAGAGATCGGGCATGACAGGGATTATAGCGGAGAATCAAAAAGGACGCGCGTACGCGTCCTTTGGTGGCATCAGCCATCGGCTTAGTAGGAGGCGATGGCGGTCTTCCTGTCGGTGAAGGTCTCGATGTACATGTCGAACCCGCTGAGTTTGAAAGCTGTCAGGGTCTCGTTGGAGAGATTCAGCAATTTCAGATGCGGCGATTTATAGGTTCCGTCTCCGATGCCCTTCTTTATTTCTTCATCGCTCATGCCGTCATCCTTGTTGATTGCACGCAGGTCGTTGAAGATTCCGTGCAAGGCGCGGAGTCCGGCGCTGCTCACGAAGGGCGCATGCAGGAGGTCCACCAGGATGTGCCGTGCGCCATTTTTGATGAGTTCATCGGCTTTTGCCTTGAAAGTCTCATACGAAGCCGCATCGATGTTGCCGTCCACGTGCATAACTGTGACCGGGACTCTGCCGTTTTCAGTTGAAACTTTGATCTCCATGGGGGTGCTCCTTCTGGGTGATTGGGCGAATAGGTCTATTTTAGTCCGATTTTGATTTTTGCGAGGACTGGGATTTGAATCCGACCAGTTTCCGCAACGCGTCGAACCAGAAGGGAGCGCCTTGCGCAGCGGCGGCTCCGCTCAGCACCAATCCAAAGGCTTTCAAGAGCCAACCGGAAAGGTCAACCGGCGTGGATTTAGCGTTCCAGCCAACAGGTAATTGGAGATCAGCGACCACACTTTGGTAATCTGTAATTCCGGCTGCCACCTGTGCCTCCGCTTGGGCGACAATTGTCTCGCGCAGAAGAGGCTCGCGCCAGAGTTGTGTGGCGATATTGATGGTGTCCACGTTAAGGAGCGCCGCAATGAACAGACCGATGAGAAACGCCCATTTCTGTGCGTTCTTTCTATACTCCAACGACACCATGCTCATGGCGTCGTTGAACCAATCCTCGATCCCTTTGTGCCATTCCGCCAGTTTCTTCTCCAAAGCTTCCGATGTGTCGTCGATGCCTTTGAAAATATAGCCGAGTTTCAAGGCGAGTTCCGGGTGTGTTTTTTGCATTTCCTTGAGCTGGTGTTGCATCTTTTCGATGGACCATTGACCTTCCGGCATTTGGTCAACGGGCTTGCCGGCATTGACGAAAATGTCGAGGATGACCTTTGCGAACCGTTCGGGAGGGATACTGGGCGGCATGATGTTCTTCCCTGATTTCCGGTACAGCGCCTTGATGGAGGGATGGGTGAAAAATTGCGCACTCATCGTCTCGTCCTCCAACATGCCGCGAACCGCTCTCTCCAGATATTGGGAACGCCAGGAAAGCCAGTTTTCCATCCATTCCTGCACCTGCATCACACCGATGCTGATGACAAGCCAGGTAAGCACGAGTCCGATTGTGACTTCAAGAATGGCATCCAATTGCATGGGTTCCTCCTTAGTTCGATTTTGGGGGTAGTATATAGGCTTCCAATGGGAATTACAAGACGTATGCGCCGGGCATCCATTTGAATGGATAAGATAACCGTTCCAACGCGTACACAAGCGGCAATGCTGGAAGCGAAAATGTCAATATCCGCTTGACAAGTCGGTGTGTGCTATTGAACTTGAAGACGATCGAGCGCCGCAGGAAGTTCAGACAACGAAGACAGACTCGCGTCTGGCTGGATGTGGAGCTGATCTTCTGTCCTCGGCGCAGCGCGGCGGCTGATCCAGATCCCGTATAATCCAGCCTTCTGCGCCCCGGCGATATCCGCCTCGAGTGTATCTCCCACCATGACCGCCTCCGAGGGGAGCGAATACCAATTTGAGAGGGCAAGCTCGAAGATGCGCGGATGCGGTTTACGGTAACTGCACGCGGCGGAGGTGAGGATGAAATCGAAAAACTGACTGATTCCAAACCGGCGCGCCAGTTGTTGCACATCCTGATCGTCGCCTGCGTTCGAGATGATCCCCATGCGATACCCGTTCGATTCGAGTCTTCGCAGGGTGGGAATTGCATCCTCCTCTAATTCCCAGTTGCTTTGAGTTACAGCGAACAGGGCGTCGAGGGCATTCCGGAGAATATGATCGGGCACATCGTCATATCCCTTTTCTGCAAGCAATTCGCGCAGAACCGATGTATAGGTTGTTTCGAGCAGATCTTTTTCACGCTGTTTGAAATACTGGTCCAGCCGTTTGCGGAATTGATGGGGGAATGTCGTGATGTTCAGATCCATCCCCTGCGAGCGCAGATAACCGGTCAGGGCATCGTCTGCTTGAGCGACGATGGGCTCCCAGGCTTGACGTCCATACATGAGCGTCCCGCCGAAATCAAAGATGACTGCGCGTAGGAAATTGCCGGGCATGTTGTGGGTTATGAAAAGCGATTATTTCACCTTATTACCGATCGGTTCTGATGCAAGCGGACGCTGAGGTAGGGTGGTCACCAACACTTTGTCCACCCGGCGACCGTCCATGTCGATGACTTCAAAGCGGAAACCGTGCCATTCGAAATGGTCTGCCGCCTGTGGAACGCGTCCCAGCGACATCATGATAAACCCACTCAGGGTTTCGTACTCGTCCTCATGCGGGAGGGAACTTAGTTTGAATATTTCCTTGAACTCATCCACCTCCAGCATTCCGTCCAACAGCCAGGATCCATCCTGCCTTTGCGTGGCTTGCGGTTCCTCCAACTCGATCTGCCCCACGATCTCCTCGAGGATGTCGTTGATCGTCAACAGCCCTTGCAAGCCGCCGAATTCATCGATTACCAGCAGAATCTCGGTCCCCTTTTCCTTGAAAATTTCCAGGGCGCGCGAAGCGAACATCGTTTCGGGGATGAAATAAGCAGGACGCAAGAGATCCTTTAGTTTGATCGTTTCCCCGCCCAGACTTGGCACGAGCAGATCGCGCGCCTTCACAATGCCAAGGATCACATCCAGGGTATCCTGCCGAACCGGAAAACGCGAAAATTCACTCCCTGCGATCTTGGCCCGGATTTCCTCGATGCTGTCTTCGATATCCAACCAGACGATTTCAGTCCGGGGTGTCATGAGCGAATAAACCCGTCGGTCACCGAGGCTGAACACCCCTTCCACCATATCCTGCTCTGCCTCTTCGAAGACGCCGGCCTGGGTACCCTGATCGAGCAATACCTGGAATTCCTCCTCCGTGATGGGGGGCTCGTTCGACGCGGTCACACCGAACAATCTCAACACAAAATCGGTGGATCGGCTCAGAATCTTCACGATGGGCGAAAATACTTTTGAGATGAAAAGCATCGGTCCCGCCACCACGCGGGCAATCTGCTCCGGGTTATGAAGCGCCATCCGTTTGGGAACCAGTTCGCCCAGCCACAGCGACAGGATCGTGATAATCACAACCACAATCCCCAACGCCAGTCCTTCACTGTACGGTTGAAGGGTCGGGATTTTGGAAAACTCCAGCGCGAGCCGTTCCGATATTGTCGCTCCACCGACTGCGCCGGATAGAACGCCGATCAACGTGATTCCGATCTGGATTGTCGAGAGAAAGACATTCGGATCCGACATCAACTTTAATGCGGTAGACGATGACGTATCACCCTCGTTGGCGTACTGTTGCAATTTAGTTTTACGCGAGGCAACCAGCGCCGCTTCCGACATTGCCAATACCCCGTTCAGAATAATCAATACTCCTATGATGATTACTTCAGTCCAATAACTCATGAGTTCCTTCCTGGAAATTTTCTCCAGTCAGTATAAAAGATATGGGCGCTTAAACCAGACAAATCCGGAACGTTTCCGGTGACAAGATATGAAAGATAATTCTGCTTTATGGGGATTGGCTTGTCCCGTACCGAGCAGGAGATTTGAAGCGGTTGTCTGTCACATTCATTTTCTGCCCGGCCAGAAGACAGGGCAATAGACAACCAAAAATTATGATTGATTTCTATGGGGATTTCAGACATGGTCCTTCAAATTTCTCACTCACCCATATTGTACTATGGATGAACCGGTTCTACCTGACCTCGATGCCTGCTCCCGCTTCGACGCGCCCGATTTCCCAGACGGACTGATCCAACTCCTGCGCACGTGAAATGAAGCCACCCAATCTATTCTGCGGCACCCCCAACAATAATCCTCCGCTCGTCTGTGGGTCGAACAAAAGCATCTGGCTTTGCTCATCGAGCAGACCGGCAAATTTGACCTTTGACTCGAAATACATTTTATTGTCGAATGCCCCGCCGGCGAAACAGCCCATCTCGGCGTATTTTCTTGCCCCTGAAACAAATGGGATCCCGGCGAATTCCATCTTCAACGCGACTCCCGAAGCCTCCGCCATTTCCATGGCGTGACCAAGCAGACTGTAACCGGTGATGTCCGTTCCGCCGCGCAGACCAAACTCGTTTGCCAGTTGACCTGCTGTTTTATTCAACCGTTTCATCCACAAAACCGCTTCCTGTACATCCCGTTCATCAGCCTGTTCACGCTTCAGCGCCGTTGTCGTGACGCCAAAACCCAGCGGCTTGGTCAAGACCAACGCGTCGCCCACCTGAAGCCCGCCTTTGCTCAACATCTTATGCGGATCGACAAAGCCGACGACGACAAGCCCATATTTCGGCTCTTTATCCTTGACCGTATGCCCACCCGCGATGACGACCCCGGCTTCGCGCGCTTTCTCCGCGCCGCCGCGAATGATCTCGCTGGATACCTCGGTCGGCAGATTGTCCGGCAGCGCGGCGACGTTCAACGCCAGGAAGGGATGCCCGCCCATTGCATACACGTCTGAGAGGCTGTTCGCCGCGGCAATGGAGCCATAGTCATAGGCATCGTCCACCACCGGGGTGAAGAAGTCGGTGGTGACTACGATGGCTTGGTTGTCAGCCAAACGCCAAACAGCCGCGTCATCTGGTTCCCGTAGCCCCACCAACAGGTCCGGAAAGGAGGCGGCGTCAAAGATGTCTTTGATGGGACGCAGAACCTGCGTCAGCGCATCCGCGCTTAATTTAGACGCTCAACCCGCACAGGCGGAAAGTGTCGTCAGACGGATTTCGCGTCCAGAGTGAGGAATGGGCATGGTGTTAATGAAAATGGAAAGTAGAAAGTAGAAGAGTGTTTCCACTTTCTACTTTCCATGCTCTGTCGGGTTGTTCTATGGCGTTTCAACAGCCGGGTTGATCGTCGTATTAGGCAAAGGCAGAATGAACTGGTTACCGCTAGGGATGAAGATGGTCTGCACACCTGGCGCCAGTTTCAGGATGTATTGGTATTGCAAAATTTCCGGGTTGTCCTGGATCGATTGACCGATCAACTCATTGGCTTTCGCCTGCGCCTCCGCCTGGATGATTTGCGCCTCTGCCGCTCCCTTCGCGGCAATCACCGCTGCATCCGCCTGACCCTGCGCGATTTGCCGGGCTTGTTCAGCTTCCTGTTTTTTCTGCTCGACCACAAACTTGGCTTGCAGCGCCTGCTGCTCGGCAATCTGTTTCTGCTCGATGGATTGGGCATATTCTTCGGTGAAGGTGATGTCGCGCAGCACAAAGTCAACCAGGGTCAAGCCGTTTTCCGCCATGACTTTTCTCAACTCTTCGGTGACATGATTGGTCATGTCGAACCGCTTGGTGCTTAAGACTTCGTCCACGCGGTACTGCGAAACGGCGTCACGAATGATTCCGCGAGCCTGCGGCAGGATCAGGTCATCCTGATACCGTCGCTGCCAAGCCTTGTGAATCTGGATCACTGCCGAAGGTTCGATCTTGAAAATCACGGATGAATCAACAAAGATCCGTTGTCCATCGGATGTGCGGGCTTCGACGGTGACCTCCCCCTGGTTTTCACCCTCGGCGGATGTACGCGCCATGGTGAAAGTTTGCGTGGTGGTAGGGTAGAGTTCGACTCTTTCTACGAATGGCACAATCCAGTGCAAACCTGCCTGAAGCGGTTCGGGTCGCAGACCGCCCTCCCCAAGGATGGTGATGACCACACCCGCTTCGGTAGGCTCGATAAAGACCAGCCCGGCGCCGACAAGCGTCAGCACGACCGCCAGGACGATCATGCCAACCACAAGCGAACCTATTCCTTTGGCGTTTTGGTTACGGCTTGCACGCGCAATCGTAAGAATGCCAAGCCCGACCACAGCCAGCCATGCCAGCCCAGCCAACGATTTGATGACATCAGCAATATTCATTGTTCCTCCAAAATTAAAGTTGAAATTATTATACCGCCATGATAGCATAGCGATATGCATACAGGCAAAGGACAAGTGGTTGAATTGATGTTGGAGGATGGACTCCGTCATACGCGGATTTCTTGCCCCACGAACCTGATTCCGGCTCCGGGGCAATACCTGCTTGCCAGCGACGCCTCCGACTCGCCTTTGCCTGCCTCCATCTTTTCTACGGATTCCACCCCTCAAGGTTTTATCGCCGCCGCCCCGGTTCCGGATTCGTGGATTCCAGGGCGGGAACTTCATCTACGCGGCCCGCTGGGACGCGGCTTCAACCTGCCTGCCTCTGCGCGGAAGGTGGCGCTGGTTGCATTTGATGATGCCCCGCTGCGGCTGCGCGGATTGATCGTACCGGCGCTCAAGTCGGGCGCGGCAGTGACGCTAGTCACAAATCTTGGCTCTGACTCCCTGCCCGATGAGGTGGAAGTCCAACCAGTGTCCGCATTGGCTGAGATCGCCGAATGGGCGGATGTCCTCGCGTTCGATGTGGCGTGCGGGAATTTGTTCAAGCTGGAGGAATATCTGGGTTCCATGAAACAAGCCTGGGCTGGGAAGGGCGCGCAGGTCCTTGTCCGCACCCCGATGCCGTGCGGCGGAATCGCGGATTGCGGAGTTTGTGCGGTGGCGTTCAGGTCCGGCTGGAAAATGGCTTGCAAAGACGGTCCAGTTTTTGAGTTGATGGAAATTTTCTAATACCAGATGCGGAAAGATGTCGTTGTAACGCTGGTCAACCCCTGATATGCGACAACGATGTCTATTGGAACCAGCATTCCTTTTTCCTGTTCCGAAAAACTGAACGACGCGGTGCCCACCCCTGAGGCATTTGTGGTGAAGAAATATTCCTCCACGCTGCCGTCTGTCCAGTGGATGACGACTTTGCCGTTCGCATTTGAAACGGCCTGCTGAGTCTGGTTGTGGACGAAAACGTACACGGTTTGCTGTCCCGTTGCGGACATTACCGGCTTTTGCACGAAAGCCCGCACTTTGATGGACAGGACCGGGTTGATCGTGGCATCCTGCGGAGTGACCGGTTTGAGTTGTGCCGTGTCTTCACCGAGCTGATCGAAATAGACACGCCCAAGATCGCTCACGACCACGCGTTGGTCCTCGGGACGATCCGCGCGCCATTCGAAGCGCGCCCTCTCGAAATATTGCACAATAACGCCATCATGAAATTCGAATGGTGAAATGGGGTTTCCAAATTGCGCCACTCCTCCATTGGTTTTGAAGAAATCGAGGAAGGCGTAACAGACGCGATGTCCACTGAGGAATACTTGGCATCCGACAGGGTTTTCGAGCCGGAGTTGGCTGTCCGGTTGGTAAGTGACCTCTCCAAGCGGTGTCAGGTGTATTGCCGGGTTGCCAAACAGGTCTCTACCCAGTTCAAAACGCGCCCGCTGAAAATATTGGACCGTCTTTCCGTCCTTCGATGTCATCTGTTCCGTGATCGGGTATCCATAGACAAGAAGCGGCTGTTTGGCGGAGTTATAAAATTCAAGAAATTTGCCTTTGACAAAGTGCCCGGTTTCGGGAAAAAAACTCACACCCTCTGACTGCGCTTGAGCAGGGCTGTATGGCAACAGGAGAAACAAAATTATCCATGCGACGGCGAGTCGTCTTGCGAATTTCATCGAATTCATTATACACACATTCGATATACCGGGAACGAGTCCTGCTTGTCAATTTGGATAAGCCCATCATCCTCGGGATGTGCTTAATAAGGCGTTGATGATCCGTTCTGCCGCGTGACCGTCGCCGTAGGGATTCGCTGTTTTTGCCATTTTGGTATATTCGGCTGGGTCGTCCAACAGCCGCTTCGCTTCCCGGATGATGCGACTGGGTTCCGTTCCAACCAGTTTAAGGATTCCCGCTTCGATTCCCTCCGGACGTTCAGTTGTCTCGCGCATGACCAGCACGGGAATTCCAAAGGTTGGCGCCTCCTCCTGGATACCGCCTGAATCGGTAAGGATCAGCGAGGCGCGTTTCATCAGGTGCACCAACGGGAGATAATCCAGCGGCGGCAAGAGTGTGACATGCTTCACATCACTTAAAATGCGATTGACCGGTTCCTGCACGTTTGGATTCAGGTGGACCGGGTAAACGATCTCGACATCTTCGCGTTGCGCCAGTTGCCGAAGCGCGTGGCAGATGTTTTCCATGCCTTGACCGAAGTTCTCGCGGCGGTGGGCAGTGACGAGAATCAGTCTCTTAGCCGCGTGGTCGGTAATACCCAGGGTATTGAGCAAGCCGGTTATTTCTTTCGGCTCTTCCTGATGCGCGACATAATTCAACGCGTCGATGACCGGGTTGCCGGTGACGAAAATTTTTTCCGGCTCGATGCCCTCACGCAGAAGGTTTCCCTGTGACCAGGCGGTGGGCGCGAAATGCAAATCCGCGGTGACCGTTGCCAGCCGTCGATTGATTTCCTCCGGGAAGGGATGCCATTTGTTGTGGGTGCGGAGACCGGCTTCGATGTGTCCGAATTTGATCTTGCGGTAAAAAGCTAGCAGGGAGGTGGTCACGACCGTGGTTGTATCACCAACTGCCAGTACCCAATCAGGGTTGAATTCACCAAGGATGGGGTCAAGATGAGTGAACACCCCTGCGCTGACCTGCGCCATTGTCTGTCCCTCGCGCATCAGGTCCAGATCGTATTCCGGCTGAATCTCGAATAAATCCAACACCTGGTCGATCATCTGACGGTGTTGGGCAGTGTTGCAAACACGCGATTCGATGCCTGCCGTCTCCCTCAGCAAACGGATGATCGGAGCCATTTTTACGGCTTCGGGGCGGGTTCCAAGAACGGAGAGAATCTTCATGCGATTGGCGGTTTACGGTTGATGCTTTGCGACCGGCGATTTGCCATCGCCAAGGCGGTGGAGTTGGAAGCCTGCGTTTTGCCATTCATCCATTTTCCAGGCATTGACGGTATCAAGAGCGACGCGTGCTTTGGTCTGGGAGATGATGCCTTCCGGTTTGAGCGAGACGAATTCCGTGTGTTTGACGAGCAGCAGGATGAGGTCGCTGTCCTGAAGCGCATCGTGCAAACTTTCCGCCATGTGAATGCCATCCATTTTAGCATCAGGTTTGAATGGTTCCCATGCTTTGACTTGCGCGCCTTCCTTTTGGAGCAAATGAACGACTTCAGTGGCGGGGCTTTCGCGCAAGTCGTCCACATCGGGTTTGTAGGCAAGTCCGAGGGCAGTGATCTTTTTACCATTCAAACCGCCGAGCGCCTGCCTGGCTTTTTCCACTACAAAGTGGGGCTGCGTATCATTGACGTGACGCGCGTGGTAAATGAGCGGCGTCAATTCCGGTGCGGCTTCGACGAAGAACCACGGGTCCACGCTGATGCAGTGACCGCCAACACCCGGCCCCGGGCTGAGGATGTGGATGCGCGGGTGCAGGTTGGCGAGGCTGATGGCCTCCCACACATCCACGCCAAATTTTTCGGCAAGGCGGGCAAACTCGTTGGCGATGGCAATGTTCACATCGCGGGTGGTATTCTCCATGATCTTGACCATCTCGGCGGTGGTCGAGTCTGTTTCGATGATCCTGCCTTTGACAAAGGTTGCGTAGAGGTCATGCCCGGCTTTTGCTGATTCGGGGGTCACGCCGCCAATGACACGGGCGTTCTCAATCAATTCGCGCAGGATTTGCCCCGGCAGGACCCGCTCCGGCGAATAGCACAGGAAGAAATCGGTGCCCGCTTTCAGCCCAGAACGTTCCAAAATGGGGGCGACCAGATCGACGGTCGTGCGAGGCGGGGAGGTCGATTCCAGAACGACCAAATTCCCTTTACGGAGGAACGGCACAATGGCTTCCGTGGCAGAGATTACGGCTCTCATATCTGCCAGTTTGTATTTGCGCCCCTCAAAGTCACCGGATTCGCGATCTTTGAATGGTGTTGGGACAGCGATGATGAAGGCATCGGCTTCTTCAGGCTTTGTGGAGGCTGAAAGGTTCCCCGAGTCGATTGCCCGCTTGACGACATCGCGCAGCCCTGGCTCGTGAATGTGGATGTCCCCTCTTTTGAGGGTTTCGACGATGTTCGGGTTGATGTCCACACCGAGAACCTTGAGTCCGTTTACGGCGAAGGTGGACGCGGTCGGCAGTCCGATATAGCCGAGACCGAGAATACAAATCTTGTTAAATTTCACAAAATCTCCTTGCCCCGCCTGCCGCGCAGGCGAGGATGTTTGAATGTTGGGCTAATTATAGTCTTGAAGCGCGCCTCTCAAAACTTTTCGTACCACGGCTCGTAGATAAGTTAGGATTATGAGCTGGTCTTGTTGTATAATGAATTGGAGGCAATATGGATTTTCTGCTTGAACCCAATGTGGCGTATCTCATTTTGCTGGCAGGCGTGATGCTGGGTTTCATGGCAATCGTCTCGCCGGGGACGGGTCTGTTTGAAGTGGGGGCGTTTTTCTGTCTCGTACTCGCTGGATATGCGGTTTACAACCTGTCCTTCAACTGGTGGGCGCTGGCGCTTTTGGTGTTGAGCCTTGTGCCCTTTGTGTACGCGATTCGGAAACCCAAACGGGAATTGTTCCTCGGTTTGTCCATTCTGTTGCTGGTGGTGGGTTCCGTTTTTCTCTTTCCCCGCACTACCGGCATCATGGCAGTCAATCCGGTCGTAGCGATTGTTTCCTCGGTTCTCGTGGCTGGTTTTCTTTGGATTGCGGTTCGCAAATCCATTGAAGCTGCGGGTGCCAGACCGATACATGACCTTGACGGGCTGGTCGGAAGGATCGGAGAGGCGCGGACAAAGATCCTGGATGAAGGAAGTGTACAAGTGGGCGGTGAATTATGGTCGGCTCGTAGTGAGAGTTCCATCCCTGCGGGTAGTACGATCCGTGTCGTCCGCAGAGAAGGATTTGTGGTCGTTGTCGAAAAAGTAACCAATACCAAGTCGTAAAAGGAGAATACTATGGATATACTCGGTGTAGGTGGAGGACTTTTCTGTTTTGTGGGCGCGATCCTGATCATTGGCTTTATTTTTGTAGCCAATGCCATCCGTATCGTTCCCGAGTACCAGCGTCTGGTCGTGTTCCGGCTGGGTCGTTGTGTAGGCGCCCGTGGACCCGGAATCGTCTTCCTTGTCCCTGTCATTGACCGTGCCGTAAAGGTGGACCTGCGTGAACAAGTGCGCGAAGTGCCTCATCAGACTTCGATCACCAAGGATAACGCCCCGATCTCGATCGACTTCCTGTGGTACTACAAGGTGCTTGATCCGGCTGAATCCGTGTTACAGGTTGGTAATTTTGAATCCGCCGCCGCTGGTATCGCGGCGACCACCCTACGTGCAGTCATCGGTGGTATTCCGCTCGACGATGTGCTTTCAGAACGCGAACACATCAACAACATGCTCCGCACCCGCCTCGACGAAGTAACCGAGCGCTGGGGTGTGAAAGTCACCAACGTGGAAATACGCGAGATCATCCCGCCGCGCGACGTGCAGGACGCCATGAACCGTCAGATGTCTGCGGAACGTATCCGCCGCGCGGTCGTAACCGAATCGACCGGTACGCGCGAGGCCGCGGTCAACGTGGCGGAAGGCGAAAAGCAGTCCAACATCCTGCGTGCCGAAGGTCAGAAGCAGTCCGCGATCCTGCAAGCGGAAGGTGAACGGCAGGCACAATTGTTGCGCGCACAAGGCTTTGCCCAGGCGCTTGAAACTATCTTTGCTGCCGCCAAGACCATCGACCAGAAGACCATGACCCTGCAATATTTCGAGACCTTGAAGTCATTGGGTATGAGCCCGTCCACGAAATATATCTTCCCGATGGAATTTACCAGTTTGTTGGATAATTTCCTCGGCAAAGATGTGAAAAAGTAATATTCGCAAAAATAAAAGGAGAGTAGAAAGTGGAGAAGAGATTTTCCACTTTCTACTTTTTTATTGATACAATGCCGCTGACAATGGAAATTCAACCCGCAAACCTGCTTGATCTGGGAGCATTACACCGTCTTGAACATGCCTGTTTCGACAAGGATGCCTGGTCTCTGTTGGACCTCATGGCGGTATTAACATGGCCTGAAGTGATCCGCTTGAAGGCGGTGGAGGATGGCGAGATGGTTGGATTCGTGGCAGGCGACCCGCGTCCATCCCAAGGGGTGGCTTGGATCGCCACTATCGGCGTTTCCCCACCTTATCAGCGACGCGGCATCGGGCGCGCGCTCCTGCATGCCTGTGAGGAACGTGTCAAATTACCGCGCGTGCGGTTGACCGTGCGTGTTTCCAACACCGGAGCCATCTCGTTGTATGAGCAGGAAGGCTATCGTACCTGTGATGTTTGGAGAAACTATTACAGTGATGGGGAAGATGGACTGGTGATGGAAAAAACCTTATAGGATATTTTGCCGAATTGCCCTGCATTATGTGGGATTATAATCGCACCCAATGACCCAGCAGATATTGCCTCCACCGATATGGGTGGACAAGCCAACTACATTCAATCAAATGGTGGTGGACCTCTCCGCACAACCCCGCATTGCAGTGGACACCGAATCGAACAGCCTGCATGCCTTTCGCGAACGAGTCTGCCTTATCCAGTTTTCGACCCCCAAAAAAGACTATGTTGTCGATCCGCTGGTGCTCCAGGACATGAGTCCGCTTGCCCCGTTGTTTGCCGATCCCAAAATTGAGAAAATCTTCCATGCTGCGGAGTATGACCTTGTCTGTCTCCGGCGCGATTTCGGATTCGAATTTGCCAATCTCTTCGATACCATGCAGGCGGCGCGCATCCTTGGCTACCAATTCGTCGGGCTGGACAATCTGCTTGCCGAAAAGTTTGAAGTAAAGATCGACAAGCGCCATCAAAAAGCGGATTGGGGAGCGCGACCACTGACTCCGGCACAGATTGATTATGCGCGTTTCGATACCCATTACCTTTTCCAATTGCGTGACCTGCTGGAAGGAGAGCTGCGGGAAAAAGATCGCTGGGGATTGGCGCGTGAGGATTTTGCCCTCGCTTGTGATGTAAACGAGCCGAAGGAGAGAAACAACGGTGCATCCTGGAAGCGATTCAGCATGCGCAAAGATGTTTCTCCGCGCGAATTGACGATCTTGAGCGAACTCTGCGCCTGCCGCGATCTCATCGCCGAGAAACTCGATCGCCCGGCGTTCAAGGTCATCTCAGATGACATGCTGCTCGATATTGCCCGCAACCTGCCGGAGAAGGATGTCGACCTTGCCGGAATCGGGATGAGTACCCGACAGATTCACCTGTGGGGCGACCAGATCTTATCCGCGATGCGGCGTGGGCTGAGTGCTCCGCTTGTGAAACCGGAGCAGCCCAAACGTCCGAACGATGCGGCTCTCAAACGTCTGGAAAAGCTCAAGAACTGGAGAAAGAAGATCGCCAAGGAATTATCGGTTGAGTCCGATATCATCCTGCCAAAAGTGTATCTCAATAAGCTGGCTGAAAATCCGCCCAGGAACTTGAAGGAGTTGGAGAAGGTGATGAGCAAAACTCCGACCCGGTTCGCCAAATATGGAACGCAGATTTACAACTTGATTGGAGGATGAATTGAAAATCCATTTTCACGGCGCCGCGCACACAGTGACGGGAAGTCAGCATTTGCTGGAGATCAACGGGCACCGCCTCCTTCTAGACTGCGGACTGTATCAGGGTCGACGCGAGGAGACCTACTCCCGAAATTTGAACTTTGCCTACGACCCTCGCAAAATCGACGCGGTGATCCTTTCCCATGCGCACATTGATCATTGTGGCAATCTTCCCAACCTGGTCCAGGATGGGTATGAGGGACCTGTGTATGCCACTCATGCGACAGCCGATCTGGCTTCAATCATGATGGCGGATTCGGGTCGCATTCAGGAATCGGACGCGGAGTTCGTGAACAAGAAACGACGGGCACGCGGCGAGGAACCCATCGAGCCGTTGTACACAGAAGTGGACGCTCAACACGCCGCCGACCTTTTCCGTAGTGTGGATTACAACCAGCCTTTTGAGCCGGTGCCCGGTGTAGTTGCCCGCCTGGTGGAGGCCGGTCATATTCTCGGTTCTGCGGCAGTCTCGCTGGAAATCGAAGAAAAGGGAAGGAAGATCCGGTTTTGGTTCTCCGGTGACATCGGACGATATAAGCTTCCATTGTTGCGGGATCCGGTTTTACCGGAAAATGTCGATTATCTCCTGATGGAGTCGACCTACGGCGATAAACTTCACAATGATCCGTCCCTGGCGTACAGCGAGTTTCGTGATGTTGTGAGACGGACGATCAAGCGGAATGGCAAGGTCATTATTCCGGCTTTTGCAGTGGGGCGCACGCAGGAACTGGTATATAACCTCAATGAAATGATGCACGATGGCGATGTGCCTCGTGTGCCGGTGTTCGTCGATAGTCCGCTGGCGGTGAATGCGTCGCAGATCTTCAAAAAGCATCCTGAATGTTTCGATGCCGAAACGAGGCAGTTTGTGGAAGAGGCGCGCCATCCTGCTCTTGATTTCAAGATGCTGAAGTACGTCCAGTCTGTCGAGGAGTCGAAGGCGTTGAACCTGCGCAAAGACCCGATGATCATCATTTCTGCTTCGGGGATGGCGGAGACCGGGCGGATTCTGCATCATTTGCGAAACAATATCGAGAATCCGCGTAATACGGTTTGCATTGTTTCCTGGCAGGCGCCGTACACGCTGGGACGGCGCCTGGCAGACCGCGAGAAACGTATCAAGATTTTCGGCGAGCCATACACTGTTCAGGCGGAGGTGGCGACCATCGGCGGGCTTTCCGGCCATGCCGGGCAGGATTTGCTGACGAAATATGCCGTCAATGTGAAAAATACAGTGAAAAGAATTTTCCTTGTGCACGGCGAAGAAAAACAAGCCGCGATGCTGACCGAGAAACTAAGGGAAAATAACCTGCGCGAAGTCTACTACCCTGAATTACATTCCGCCTATGAAATTTAAGTTATAATCCCGCCCGCAAACCGAATATTGGGAAGGTGCCAGAGTGGTTGAATGGGACGGTCTCGAAAACCGTTGTGGGCCTCGTGTCCACCGAGGGTTCGAATCCCTCCCTTCCCGCTGACGAAATCGCATCCGTAAGGGTGCGTTTTTGTTTTCGTGCGCAAGTAGAAATAGCAACTTGAATGCCGATCTGTTCGTACATAAAACTAGAACCATGTTTTTCAATAGGAGAAACTGAAATGTCCGAACAAACTTCCAAACCCGCACCCGTCAAAGATCCTGAAAAAGCCGCTCTCAACAAGCGCCTTGAAACCGCCTTCTGGGGGCTCTTCCTCATCATGCTCGGCGGACAATTCCTGCTGAAAGACCTTAACCTCCCTGAAGGAACCTGGGATGTTGGCATCGGACTGATCCTGCTCGGACTGAACGCGGCGCGCTACCTCAACGGTCTGCGCATGAGCGGCTTCACCACCTTCCTCGGCATCCTTGCCCTGGTCGGTGGACTCGCCCAAATCAGCTTCAAATTCGATCTCGGCGGAGCACTCCTGCTCATCATCCTCGGCGCCTATCTGATTCTCAAACCCTGGTTTGACAAACAAGGACTGTTTGGCAGAGCCGAAGAGAGTTAACTACCCAATCCACTGCAATGACCGCAACGTTCTTTCAGAACGTTGCGGTCTTAATTTTAGTGGTAAGATTTGGGCGATGAAACTCCACCTTGCACTCGCTCAAATCGCTACCAAATTGGGGGATGTCGAATCCAACCTTGAAAAACATATAGACTACATCAAGCGGGCGAAATCAAACAAGGCTGATTTATTGGTCTTCCCTGAGCTTTCGCTGACGGGATACGTCTTACAGGATATTGTCGCCTCCGTTGCTCACCGCCCAACGGAGGATGACCCTGTTTTCAAACATCTCCTCAAAGCGAGTCATGACTTGGACCTTGTGATTGGCTTCGTTGACGAGGACGAACGCCACCGTTTCTTCATCGCTTCCGCCTATTTATCCGGCGGAAAGGTCGTGCACGTGCACCACAAAGTGTATCTGCCTACGTATGGGCTCTTCGATGAAGGACGTTTCTTCGCCTGGGGCGACTCGATCCGTTCGTTTGATACACGCTTTGGGCGGGTCGGGCTGCTCATCTGTGAAGATTTTTGGCATGCCTCGCCGCCATACCTGCTCTGGCTCGATGGCGCTGACCTCATGATCTTTTCATCTGCCTCCCCCGGACGCGGCTTGAACGACAAGGAAAAGCTCGACTCTGCGCGCTGGGTGGAACGGGTGAACAAGGCCTATGCCAGTATGTTCACATCCTTTGTGGCGCATTGCAACCGCGTTGGTTTTGAAGATGGCTTGCTCTTCTGGGGCGGGGCAACGGTCAACGACCCGAATGGGGATTTGGTCGCACAGGGTCCTTATTTTGAAGAAGCTCTCACCTTTGCAGAATTGGATTTGAACCAGCTTCGCCGCACGCGGGCGCGCCTGCCCTTGCTCCGCGATGAAAGGACTGCCCTCGTGCAAAAAGAATTGGACAGGATACTTGCCCGTGGTCGATCTAACCATTAATACAGATGTCGCTCGTCAAATCTTGACCGGCTTTATTCGTTCCGAAGTCACCCGCGCAGGATTCTCGCGTGCAGTCATTGGTCTCTCCGGCGGCATCGACTCGGCGCTCTCCTGTGCGCTGGCAGTCGATGCCTTGGGCAAGGAAAATGTGCTGGCTGTACGAATGCCTTATCGATCATCCAGCCCCGATTCACTTGCCCATGCCGAATTGCTCATCAAGCAATTGGAAATCCCCAGCAAAACAATAGAAATCACGAACATGGTCGAGCCTTTTTTTGCACTTGACCCGAATATCACGCAACTCCGCAAGGGAAATGTCATGGTGCGCGAGCGGATGATCGTGTTGTATGATCAATCGGAAGTTTTCAAAGGGCTGGTGATCGGAACCAGCAACAAGACCGAAATCCTGTTGGGATACAGTACTCAATGGGGCGACTCGGCCTCGGCAATCAACCCCATCGGCGACTTGTACAAGGCGCAGGTGCGGCAGCTTTCCCGTGCGATGCATATTCCTACCGTGATCATCGACAAGGCCCCTTCTGCCGACTTATGGGACGGCCAGACCGATGAAGGGGAACTGGGTTTTACATATGAACAAGCCGACCAATTACTCTATCTGCTGGTGGATCAGCGTTACAGCCTTCAGGAATGTGTGGATGCTGGGTTCGATAAGCAATTTGTCAACCAAATCATAAACCGGGTCAGGCGTACTCAGTTCAAGCGTATGTTGCCGCCGATTGCTAAGCTGAGCAATCGCACGGTTGGTTACGACTTCCTATACCTGCGCGACTGGGGCACGTAGACCCGAATAAAGTCAATCTCAAAAGCAGAAGGCGCACGCCTTCTGCTTTATGTTGCAAGGATATAAGTCAGGTATGATTCGAATTGGTATTCCCCCTGCTCTAAAACACCGCCGATTTTTCTATCTCTGGCTGGGATTGTTGATCTCCATTGCCGGAACCCAGATGCAGATATGGGCGATCTTCTGGCACATCCGTACCTTGACCGAGGAACCGATTGCATTGGGCGGCGTGGGGCTGGCGCGCATCCTACCGGTGATTGTCTTTTCCCTGATTGGAGGCGCGGTCGCCGATTCCTTGAAGCGCACCCGCATCCTGTTCATCACACAAAGTTCTGCTTCCCTGCTCGCCATTACTTTGGGATTGCTGACCCAGTTTGGACAGGTAACCATCTGGCATATTTACCTCCTGACGGCGCTCAACGCGGTTGCAATTGCCTTCGATGGCCCGGCGCGTCAGGCTCTCGTCCCTAACTTGGTTCCGGAAAAGGACCTGCCTAACGCCTTTAGCATGACTTCCATTGCCTTCCAGACAGGTTCCATCATTGGACCCGCCCTGACAGGTATCATCATTGCTTTTTCCGGTCAGCAGATGGTCTATTACATCAATGGATTATCATTTTTAGCAGTCATCCTTGCCCTGATCCTGATCGGTGATGTGCCGCAACAATTGACCAAATCTGGCAAAGCGGTTAGTTGGGGTGCCATCCGCGAGGGAATCCGTTTTATTTTCAACAAACCGATCATCCTTTCGACCATGCTGTTGGATTTTGTCGCCACATTCTTTGCTTCTGCCAATACCTTGATGCCGATTGTGGCGCGCGACGTTCTGAATGTGGGCGTGATGGAATATGGCTGGCTATCCGCCGCACAATCTGTAGGGGCAGTATTGGCTGCTTTGGTTGTTTCGCAAATTCACGAGCTTCGCAGGCAGGGGCCGGTCTTTTTGGGATCAGTGGTTGTTTTCGGCGCCGCGACCGTCCTTTTTGGCATGAGCAGTTCCGTTATTCTTGCCTGGTGCGCACTGGCGGTTACAGGCGCGGCGGATGCCGTCAGTACCATCATCCGGAATACGATCCGGCAGTTACAGACCCCCGATCATATTCGCGGCCGCATGACAAGCATCAACCAGATCTTCTTTCAGGGCGGACCTCAATTGGGTGAGGTGGAGGCTGGTGTTGTGGCGCAATTATTTGGCGCGCCCGCGGCGATCATCAGCGGGGGGATCGCCTGTGTGCTGGGAATGACCATAATCGTTCGAAAATGGCCTGCGCTCCTGACCTACAATGGAGATGAACATATCCGCCAAAGCAGCCCGTCCGCTGCCGATTGATGCAAACCTTACGATTGCCGTACGATTTGGTAACAACCCTCATTTGGGTGTTGACTTGCCCCATGAACAGGACTATACTGTCGGCATTGAGGTAATGGTCCTATGCGAGCAGATACCTACAAGAAAGAGAAACTCCGCTGAAAGCACGCGTGTCTTCGCGTGCTTTTTTTATTCCAATCCTGAAAGGAGATTAAGAAATGGACTATGGACTGATCGGCAAGCTCGAGAAGGCAAAACGATATGCAGAGGACAAGACTCGCTTTCGTTTCAATAAATTTGAACTGACCTTCCACGGTGACAACAACGATCATAATGTCAGTTTTGATAACGGTGAATTTCACTGTGACTGTGAATTCTTCCTGACCCACAAGCGTTGCGGACACACCATGGCTCTCGAGATCCTACTCAAGGGGATGATACCGGAAACGGTTCAACCTTAGCCGACAATTGAATCCATTATCAACGGCCCTCCCTCCCCGGAGGGTCGTTGTGTTAACCAAAAAATATGACCCAGATGAGAGGATTTAAAAAGCGGCTGTTTTCGATTACAATTTTTCACTATGAAATCACTTTCCCGGCGTGACTTTTTGAAGCTTGGAGGATTGAGCCTCGGGAGTTTGGCATTTACACCGAGGCTTCGTAACCTGTTTGACTTTGATGATAGTAGTTTGGTGCGGGTAGCCACGGATTCAGTCAGCGTATATTCAAAACCATCCGATGAAAGTTCAATTGTCTCGACTTGGTTTCGCGATGAACTTGTGCATGTTTACGAAGAAGTGGTTGCCGATACGCCCAAGCATAACCCAATCTGGTATCGTGTGTGGGGCGGATATATGCACCGCGCGCGCTTGCAACGGGTAAAGACCCTGTTCAATACGGTTCCCTCTGTTATCCCGGAAGGGGGTCAGCGTCTCGCCGAGGTGACTGTTCCCATTTCCTACCCGTACCGGAAGTCCAAAGCCTCCAGTTCCGGCTGGGAGAAGATTAATCCCCCAATTTATTTTGGTTCGGTCCACTGGGTTGTGGGTATCGAGACTGGACCCGACGGTGAGTCTTGGTACAGAATTTTCGACGAATTGGACTCGAACGTTCCCTACTACCTGCCCACGCTTCATATGCGTGCCCTTGCGGCAGAGGAAATGAGTCCGATCTCGGTGGACGTGCCTTGGGACCAGAAACGCATCGAGGTAAATCTAACCACGCAGGTGTTGACAGCCTTTGAATATGACAAACCTGCTTTTCAAACGAAAATCTCATCGGGCATTCCCGGCGGTGATTTCAAGACACCCTCCGGCGAATTCTATATTCAAGAAAAGATGCCCTCCAAGCATATGGGGAACAGTTATTTTGATGTCGGAAAAAAGGGGCTTGTCAATTCCTTTGCCGATGCAGATGGCTACGTTCTACCGGGCATCCCATGGACCTGTTTTTTTACGCCCGCAGGACATGCCTTTCATGGCACCTATTGGCATGAAAACTTTGGCACCCCGATGAGCCATGGGTGCATCAATATGCGTACCGAAGAAGCCAAATGGTTATTTCGTTGGGCGCTCCCGCCTCACGAAGTCGGAAGGACGTTCAATCGGGGCCGCGGTACGCTGGTTCGTGTTTATTATTAATTGGATAAAATACCCTCGCTTACAGTTGCTACCTTTTGTTACTCAAGCTTTTTAGCACCTTGTAAGCTTTTTCAAGAGTGCCACCGAATGGTGAAAGCCAATCAGGCGGATCGGCGGGATTTACTGCAAACCAAGCTGTTTCTTGACCTGTAGAACCTGTATGTTGCCCCATATGACCAATAACGTATTTTTTTAGTATCTGCTTACTTGCTACCCAACAGTGAGCTTCAAATGGGGATACTCCGAGACACACTGCGTATTCATAGTTTTGATCACGTATTTGTTGAAACTTATAAATTCCAGATTCCCAAAGTGTCGAAAACTTGATTTCTACTCGATGACCATTAATTAACATATCTGCTTGTGAGTCGGGGCTACTATCTATTGATAGACCTTTTAATGCACACCATTGATAGACTAAACGTTTTCCAAGTTTGCCCTTAGAAGCCGATGGTAAAGTCAATACCCATTCGAAAGGGCTCTCTGCCCAAGGAGTAGTTGCTTTTTTAAACTCGGGTTTAATAAATTTTGCTGCGGAAGCAAGCAAATCAAATTCAGGTGATACTTGAGTCTTGTTCATTTTCTAACGATTTTTCTCAATAACTTATAGGCTTGGTCTAAATTTCCGCCAAATCCTTCGGCCCATTGTTGATTTTCAGGGTTTACAGTAACCCAGAACTCTGTTTGATGTTGTTTTTTGGCGTGATCAATCGCATATTGTTTATCGAAAATCCAACAATGCGCATTAAAAGGTGATATGCCTAGACAGATAACATATTCATAACCTTCTGCCCGAATTTGTTGGAATTTGTAGAATCCTTTTCTCCAAATAGTAGAAAATTTAATCGCAAAACGATGTTCATTTATGAGAAGCGTCTCGCTTGCATCTCCTATTGGCTCGCAGGAAATTCCCTTAGCTGCCAGCCATGATGCTACAAGTTCTCTTGCTAGCTTACTTTTTTTTCGAGCAGGTAGTTGTAATATCCATTCAAAAGGACTATTTTTCCATATGTCGTTTTGTTCTTCCAGATCTTTTTGAATATAGCTTGCAGTTGCTGCTAGCATTTGGAATTCTCGACTTAAGATAGGTCCGTTAGTAGTAACTGGGGGTCTCACGACCTCTTTGGCATTTACTTTTTGATAAGGCTTAGGATCAAAGTTAATCCATTCAATATCTTTGATACCTGTAAACCTTTGAGCCATTACCTGAAGTGCTGCAGGGTTATTATCTATCAAAATAAAGTTTCTACTTAATTCAATGCAACTCTTGCCGACTGTTCCGCTACCTGCAAAAAAATCTAGCACGATATTTCCAGGGTATGAGGATGCTTTGACTATCCTATCAATTAACTTCTGAGGTTTCTGTGTAGGATAGCCCATTCTTTCTTTGCTACTAGTTCCAACAATTGTTTGCCACCATGTATCGGTCAGTCGCATCCCATCTTCAGGATCATACTCCCATGGAGATTTTTCATCCATACCTACATAAGTAAAATACCACGTGTCTGTTGGCATTTTCTTTTTCTTTGCTTTTTCAGGACCGACTAAACCAGGAGCCATATATTTTTCGCGGTCAATCTCATTTGTGTTAAAAATATACTTTTTGGGGTCCTTTACATAAAATAAAATATTATCGTGTTTTGCTGGCCATTTTGACCTAGATCGCCCACCAAAATCATATGCCCAGATAATCTCGTTTAGGAAAGATTCTCTGCCAAATATTCTATCCAATAACAACTTGCAATAATGAGACTCTCGATAGTCTATATGGAAATAAAGACTTCCATGGGGTTTTAGCAAACGGTATGCTTCCTTAAGACGTGGTTTAAGGAAAACCTCGATATAGTATGCACTTCCAGCAGGCATTAAGGTCTTGTAAGCATTTCCTATTTCTGGATGAACAAAGTCTTGATCTTCAAAATCAAAGGAATCTTGATAAGCTCTCGTGCTTAACTGAACTGTCTCATAAGTGTTGCCTTGGAAACCCTTTCGAGAGCCATTCTTGGATTTCGTTGTTTTAATTCTTGTGAGTTTTTGTGTTTTTCCAGTGTTGAAAGGGGGGTCAATGTATATTAAGTCTATCGATTCACTCGGTAGTTCTCTTAGGATTTGCAAATTGTCTCCAAAATATATGCGATTCATCATAGCCCGTTATTCGATTGGATTTTTGTAGAACTTACGTTCGGTTATTATATCAAATTAGAAAAAAAAAAGAAGGCGACCCAACGGTCGCCTTGTGCTAAACATCTAAACGATATCCAACGCCTCGTATTGTTTTGAGAAACTTTGGGTTATCAGGGTCAAGTTCGATGGCGCGTCTCAGCCACGAGATGTGGACGTCCAATGTGCGAGTGTCGCCTGTATAGTTTGTCTCCCACACTTTTTTGAAGAGAGATTCGCGTTCGACCACTTCGCCATGTTTGTCGATCAAGATTTGCAACAAGGTGATCAGTCTTGGGGTCAATTTGGTATTTTTGCCCAGGCATCGTACGCGACGATGTTCGAGATCGAGGCGAATTGGTCCGGCAGAAATGACATTGTTGCCATCACCGGGCATCAACGCTTTTATGCGGTTGACAAGTTTTTGTATCGTGAAGGGAAGTGCAAGAACAGCATCCGCTAAATTTTTGTCAACAGCCCTTTCCTTGTCGAGGATCAGAATGATAGGGATCTTCGAATCCTTCTTGCGCAGAGATAAACAGATACGTATGCCTGTGCTTCTTAATGACGCGGCGTTGATCACAACAAGCGTAGCATTGCTTTGCTTCAACTTCGAGACAGCCTGACTCCCATTTTGGAACGCGAGAACATCAAATCCCTTCTTTTGCAAATCTGCGGCAAAAGAAGGGATTTCTGCATGTCGTCCTTCGATAACCAAAAGTGTGGTTTTTTTCATTTGTGAATGATAATTCCAAGTGACAATGGCACACGAACTTGCCATTGTAAAATTCATTATACCCTAAATCTTAACAAAAGTTTTCCTCTGCTGATTTTGAATTTTTAAGGTAGCGCCGATTAAACTACAAATGACGAATCTTTTCAAGATATTCAATTATGAATTAAGTACTATCAACATTGACACACTGTGAGCGCCTGCTTGACTTCACTTGACAGGTATGGTAATATCGGCGGGCTTCGATGCGGGGTGGAGCAGTGGCAGCTCGTCGGGCTCATAACCCGAAGGTCGCAGGTTCAAGTCCTGCCCCCGCTACTCGTGTCAACTGAAGACCGCCAGGCTAACCGAATTAGGCGAACCTGGCGGTCTTCGATTTGAAGGGTCTCAGAAAAAAAGAGATTTTTCATGAACCAATGACCCCAAGGCTTGAAAACCCAAAAGCCATCACCGGATTTCTGCATTATCAAAGTATTGAAGGGTAAGCATCAGTCGCACTATCTAAAAACTTTGAGTTGAAAATTAGGGTGTGAATATCAGTAAGTTTCAATCTGCCTACATCCTGCCTTTCTTACATCATCTACGCACGAATATATACTGCTCGCTGTAAAAAGCGAGTTCGCCTTACATCAATCGACTCGAAATAACCTGCGCTGATTCATTTGGGGAATACGGGCTTTTCCCTGTCTGTCAAATTGACTATGATGGCATTGCTGGCTTTGATCAGGTTCTGCGGTGTGATCATGATTTCCTCGCCCCATTGCCCGGCACCGGTCCCCAGGATGGGTTCATCGACGAGACTCGCTTCGAGGAAGGAGCGGAATCCGGGCGGCTGCCAGTGAAAAGCGGGAATGGAACCGATGACATATCCTGTTGTTTCCTTGACCACCTCTGGCGCCGCCATCTGGATATTGCGTGAGCCGATTGCCTTTTTGAGATTGCCCGAAATGGCGTTCTGGTCGCCGCCAAGCATGACGAGCACCCGCTCGCCCGTATCCACCTGGAAGATGAGCGTTTTTACCGCCTGCCGCTCCGAAAAGCCGAGCGCATGTGCGACATTTGCCGCACCCTTTTCCGTTTCGGGAGAAAAGCTACGCGCTTCATAGGGAATGTTGTGTTCGTCAAGGTAGAGGTGGGAGGGTAACTTCATGGTCTTGGAGCGTCCTTGTTTCGGGTAACACTGATCCTGCCGGAATTGTCGATCTCAATCAGGTCGCCTGTTTGCAGTTTCTGAAAATCGGACTCTGAAACCGCCACAAGCGGAATGGGTGAATTATACAATTCTGTTGCCACTATCGAAGCAAGCGCAAAGAAGAAATCCGTGGCGGTGGTAAGTATGGCACTAGGCGCGGTCCCGGTGCGGATGGCTTCGAGCAACACCGCAGTTGTGGTGGATGAACCGCGCGTGAACGGTATGGCGAGAATTTTTCCTTTGGCGATCATCCCCGAAAGCGGATGCCTGCGGTCGATGATCTCGCCGGTCTTCCAGTCGTAGCCACCCCAAAAGGAGAGCGACTCGCGGCTGACCAGCGCCTCCCCGCTGGCAATGCCTGCGATGAAAGGTTTACCCGTAAGAGTCAGCCGTTCCATAGCGATTCGTCTCGGACGATCTTCCCATCCACAGCAGAGGCAACACAGTCTTTCAAGCTGCCGAAAGTGACTTGTCTGCCCAAAAGCCCGGGTGTGTAATAGGCAAACTTTGCAGAGTTCGTCATCAAATGCCGCACATCATCGGGCAGCATGGGGGAGGTGAGGATGCAGGTATCCACTGTCAGTTGCGCGCCGAAGGACTGCAACGCGTCGAGGAGACCGGCTCGTTGGGCAAGGGAAACCATGGCGCGGCTGGATGTGACCAGAAACTTAACCCTCGGATGTTTTCGTTTTCCCTGCACCAGCGGCGCGAGCAATTTGAACTCTGCCAGCGAAAAATGTGGACTGCCCAATACCACCATATCCAACGAATCGTCGTCAGAGTGGGTGAGTTCCTGGCGGGATTGACGCAACTCATCCATGCCGACCATGATCGTTTCCTCCGGTGTTTTGCCCTGAAAAGCGGATTCGAGTGTTGGCGCCTCGGGGGTGACACCCACCATATGGAACATTCCCACTGCGCCGGAGGACGCTCCCGCCGCTCCCAACGCCTTGAGTTGGTCCTCATTGGGTATCACGTTTATCCCCTCGATGACGGGAATCCGGTCAAACGCAACCTTGCCCATGAAATGACCAAACACGGGGTAGAAATTGTCACTCTCTTGCAGCGCTTGGGGAATATCCTTCAACCGAAGCAGGAGTTTACCGGCGCGGTTTTCGGTGAGGTGCAATCCGATGGCGGGCACACGACCAGTGATGGCACAACAGATATCGAACAGATCCGGGTAGCGCTCGGTACGCGCGCCCAGTACAGAATTGGCAAAAGCGATGGCATTCGACTCTCCCCAGGCAATCTGTTGCCCGAAGGATGGTCGCATTTCTGTCTGGTAAGGCGCGCATGTCCAGGTGGGAATCGTGCCCATGCTTTGATAGGCGACCATCTGCCTGTGCGCCTGCCTCGCCCATTCATTCGGCACTGCCCATTCCCGCCAGTGATGTTCATCGAGCCCGCTCACATTGAGCGTAGTGGGCACAGCGACTTTCGCTCCCAGGCTTGCGAGACGCTCTGCAAATTCCAGCCCCGCGTCGCCGATGTACACGGTACTATCGATGTGAGCGCCGGTGATGTCGAGTAATTCCCGCGCTCCTGAAATTTCTGCCATGCGTACCAAAATGGACATTGCCATCTTGGTGGCAGGTCCGTGATCGCCGCGCAACATGGCTCGGTCTTTGTCGGTCAATGCAAGTGTCATTGGCTTTGCCTTGAAGTCAGGAACACGCCGAAAAGGATCAATGCGCCGCCGATCAAGACTCCCATCGACGGAGTCTCTTTTAGAAAGAAATATGCCAATACTGCCGAGCCAACGGGTTCCGATAATGTGGTCACAGCCACCAGGGTGGCGGGCAGGTATTTGAGCAGCCAGTTGAACGTGGAATGCCCAATCAACTGTGAAACGGCGGCGAGCAGAAAGATCCAGAGATACGTCTGCGGCTCATACCCGAATGGATTTTGTTGTGCCGTGGTCATAAATATTGTCAACACGACTGCCGAAGCACCATACACCAGAAAAATATATGGGATCAATGAAATTCTTGCCCGGGCCTTTCGCCCGATGAGCAGATAGCCTGAAACCGCCCACGCACCGCACAAAGCCAGGAAGTTGCCCCATATGGATTGCCCTTGCAGGATCTGACCCAATTCCGGGCACTGTGGACCACCAGCCCAGGTGCACGCTTCAGCCAAGCCGATGATTGTTCCCCCTATCAAAGCAATCGCCAAACCGACGACTGCCGGGCGCGTCAACTGCTCGTTGAGGAATACCGGAGAGAGCAACGCCACCCACAATGGACCAGTCGAGACAAAGACAACAGAACTGGCGACCGTTGTATATTCGAGGGAGGTGATCCACATGGCAAAATGGATGGCGAGGAACAAACCGGAAACCGCCCCCAGGATGAGTTCGCGACGGGTGAGTCTCAAAAGTTCAGCGCGGTAACGGGTCAACGCGAGAGGCGCCAGCAGAAGGGAGGCGATAACGAGCCTCAGCGCAGCGATGACAAGCGACGGTGCGTCTGCTTGCGCGAAACGGATAAAAATCGAAGAGCTGGAAACAGCTACTATGGCGGTGGGCAGTGCAAGGGGGAGAAGGAGGCGGCTTTGTCTTTCCTGCATCCACTTATTTTACCGCGTGGGTTATTCCTTCTCCATGCGCGGGGTGCGGCGATAGTCGGACGGCTTGCCCGTATATGCCTTGCTGATCCAGTCTACCAACTCGTCAATGGCGAAAGCTTCCTCGTTATTGAGCACGGTCTGGAGTTTGGTGAGGTGGTCGGTAAGTTCCGCCATTTTCATGCGAAATGCATCGAAGGTTTCGGGCGTGGCGTTCTCGCGCAAGCCGTGGGACGCGTCATGTGCGTCGTCCACCGCCTGCATGGCGTTGTGGATGTACTCGATGATCAGGTCCCAATCTGTCATGGCTCGCTCCTTTCCAGAACTGGTCCGTTCCACTTTTACAATAGCACGGTGTATGGACGAATTCAAGTCGTTCCATGTATGAATCCCGTTTGAATATTTTTCTTGACATACACTCTTCATAAGACTACAATTTTTGTCGGTATTCCTCAAAAATTCAAAGGAGAGAGACATGGCTTTCGAACTTCCCAAACTGGCGTATGCCTACGACGCGTTGGAACCACATATCGACGCGCGTACGATGGAGATTCACCACACGAAGCATCATCAGACCTATATTACGAACTTGAACGGCGCTATCGAAAAGACCCCCGAATTGGCTGGTAAATCGCTCGAAGCGCTGTTGAGCGACCTGAATGCGGTGCCTGAAACGGTACGGACAGTTGTCCGCAATCACGGCGGCGGTACATTCAACCACAATTTGTTCTGGGAGATCATGGGACCGAAAGCAGGGGGCGCGCCGAAGGGTGAGTTGGCTAAGGCAATCGATACCTCCTTTGGTTCGTTCGATGCGTTCAAAGATGAGTTCACCAAATCGGCGGTGGGGCGCTTTGGCTCCGGCTGGGCGTGGCTCGTCAAGAAGGGGAATGGGCTGGCTGTGGTTTCCACCGCAAACCAGGACTCCCCGCTTTCAGATGGCTTGACCCCGATCCTGGGAATCGATGTCTGGGAACATGCCTACTACCTGAATTACCAGAACCGCCGTCCCGATTACGTTGCCGCCTGGTGGAATGTAGTCAACTGGGATGCCGTGGCTGAGAAATTCAAATAATCCTGCTTCCTTGCACAGGATGCGAAGCAAGTTATAATATTCTTAATCGGCATACTCACATTCCCAATAGGAGATATTTCCATGACCCACATTATCACCAGTTTGTGTGTTCGAGACCGCGGTTGTATCGATGTTTGCCCCGTGGAGTGCATGGTCCCGGGACAGCCTGTCAATGAATGGCCCTGGATCTATATCGATCCCGACACCTGCATCGATTGCGGCGCAAGCGTACCTGAATGCCCGTTCGCTGCGATCTTCCCTGAAGATGAAGTGCCTGCGGCATACACTGCAAAGGGCGGCGAATATATCAGCGCGGTCGGACTCACCGGTCACTATGAAGGCACTAATCATCATGGCGTCAAGGTCGTACTTGACACTGTCAGGCAACTGGCGGCTGGCGAGGTAATCGACCTTACGCCCGATATCAAACCCAACTATGATTTCTTCAAGAGCGGACCCGGATACAGCGCAAAAGATTCAGATAACGGAATGTAATTTGGTTCCCCAAAAAGAGCCAGGTGGAATGCCTGGCTCTTTTTTATGGATTCATCGCACTCAGTAGCAATTCCGCGCCGATTCTTTCTGCCAGATACGTATTCCTTTCCTCGAGCAATACGACCACAACCAGCGGCGACGCCTGCCAGTTGGGCGGAGTTCCCGCCATGTACCATGTGACTGTCACATCCTTTTCGGTTGTCTCTGCGATGTGCGACCAGTAGCCATCCCCCTCTCTTGTCAGAGCAGTTGCCGCCTCATCCGCCGCCGACGGTTGTACCGCTTCAACCGGCATCCCCGCGGCTGATAGAACCACCCAGCCATCATTCGGCGTGTTAACCGCGGACGCAATCATTGGCGCAGGAATCATGCCATGATTGCTCAACGCGGAAGATGCCAGCGCCACCTGCAACGGAGACACATGGAAATGCTCCAATTCTGGGGTGGAGCCCCCCTCCGCCACCTGCATTTGGATGGCAGGAGCGCTGTCGAGTCTGAAGGTTTCATACACCCTTTGTAATTCCCCCGCACCAGAATTTTCGTTGATGTTCAACATTTGTTTGAACGGAGCAAGCAATGAACCTGCCGGGTACAATCCCATCGCGGCGCGGTTGATAAGAGGTTTACCGGAATCATCCTTCAGTGAAGGGCCAATCTCATCGAGAGCGTTGGGATCAAAAGTAGGGTGCGACGCCATGACAAGGATCTCGCCAGTCTGTGCGTTAAGCAATATGACAGCGCCCGTCTTGTCTGCCAGCCTCTCATCTGCACGCGCCTGCAAGGGCAGATCGAGACTCAATCGTACGTCCAAACCGGGAGGATTGGTGCCATACACCAACTGATCCCACCACACCGCGGTAGCTGGATTTCCTTTGAGCCCGCGCAGGTAATCGTCAAAAGTCGCCTCAAGACCAGCCTGCCCATACCTGGGATGGTTGTATCCGACCACGGGGGCAAGGGCGGGATATTGATAGACCCTGATATACCCCCCCGCATTCCCTTCGGTGATGTTGATTTCGGTGTTTGACCGGTCAAGGATGCTTCCGCGCTTCACATAGCGGTCTTCGACGGTGCGCCGTGAATTATCGGAGCGGGTGAGCAGGTCGGGACCGCGAACAACCGACCACCACCCATTTGTTAATGCGGTCATGAACAAGCCGACAGCTAACAGCGCGCTGAGGGACGTATAGGGAAACGGATTTGTCAACTGCGCAGGTTCTTCATCCATGTTATTACTGATAAGCAGGAGGAACAGCAGGGCGATATAGGATGTCAGCAGCGATGAGCCGCCATACGACATGAACGGCAGAGTTACGCCGGTCAGCGGCAGGAAGCGTAGATTTCCTCCGATGATCAATATCGACTGAATGCCGAAATATGCCGTGATCCCGGCCGCGAGCAGCCGTCGGAAGAGGTCCGGGGCGCGCAGGGAGACGCGCAAACCTCGGGCAATGATCAACCCAATGGCGGCGAGCAACCCCAGGGTCCCGATTAGACCCGTTTCTTCCGCAATGGCTGCGTAGATGAAATCCGATATGGCGACCGGCACGAAACCGGGATTCCCCAAGCCGGGCCCGCGTCCCTCCACGCCTCCGTTCGCGACTGCGAGAAGGGATTGGACAATTTGATATGAGCCTCCCTGCGGGTCTGCCCAGGGATTCAGCCATGAATCGAATCGTGTTTGGATGATGTCGACGAAATAATAGCCGCCCGCCGCAACGAGAATGAGCAAAAAGGCGCTGGTGACGATTACTTCCCTGCGGCCTGTGCCCAGGTAGATGATGATTGTGTAGAGGGCAATGAAAATGGAGGCAGTTCCAAGGTCGCGTTGAAAGACGAGGAGCATGACCGCGAAACCGATTAAGACCAATGTGGGGTAGATCAATGGGAATGTCCGCAGGCGAATCGGGATGCGGTCTGCAAGGTACGCGGAAAGGTAGGTGACGAGCAGGAGCTTTAGCGGTTCGGATGGCTGGAAATAGAACCCACAGCAACTAAGCCAAAGGCGCGGGCCGTATCCGGTGGGGTTTGTCCCAAAGAAGAGGGTCAGCCCGGTCAGCAGCATTCCGCCTGTAAGAAGCAGGTATTTATATTTTTTTAGGAAGTCGAGGCTGGCTGGAAGGCGCAGCCCGAATAAAAAAGTGATAAGGGCGAGGGTCAGCCAAAGCGTCTGACGCGCACCGTTTTCCGGGTCGAGCCTCCAAATGGTGAGAAGCCCCCATCCGCTCAAGAGGGCGGCGGCAGGGAAGAGATAGGGATCTGTTTCGGGAATGTGTCTGAAGATAAGCCGATGTGCGATCACGACTGCCAGACACCAGACCGCAAATGCAATCCAGTGCGGCCAGCGCAAACTTGTGTCCAATGACCGCACCCAGACGGCGGGTGACAAGGTGGTGATAAGTGCCTGGAGAAATAGAAACCCCGCCGCTATTTTCAGGAGATTTCCCTGAACGATTCGATTCATTTATAGATATTTATTTAACAACAGATCCAGCCTCTGGCGGGTTTCGGGCGGGATGACATCTTTGCGAGTAATCAACGCTGAGGCTAGTGCATGTCCACACTCACATTTTCGCTGGTGATTCAGGTTTCCTGCCAGGAGTTGCACGGCTTTTTGAGCGATCTCGGTGTTTCGGTTCAGGGTTTGGAGCACCATTTCCACGGTCACGGGTTTTTCGCTCACATGCCATACATCGTAATCCGTCACATGCGCCATGGTTGCGTAACAGATTTCCGCTTCGCGCGCCAGAAATACTTCGGGAGATGCGGTCATGCCGATGATGGACATGCCCCAGGCGCGGTAGGCGTTCGATTCCGCTTTTGTTGAAAATCGCGGACCCTCGATTGTGATGAAGGAGCCGCCGCGATGGACCACGCCTCCCGCCAAGCCGACGGCTGATTCCAATTGATCGGAGAGATCCGCACAAAAGGGGTCTGCTGTGCTGATATGGGCGACAAGACCGTCTCCAAAAAACGAGCGGGCCCGTCCATGGGTGTGGTCGTATACCTGGTCGGGTATGACGATGTGCCCCGGGGCGATATTCTCCTGCAAGGAGCCGCAAGCGCTGATGCTGACGATACGTTCCACGCCAAGCGACTTCAGCGCATAAATATTCGCACGATAGGGAACCTCGGATGGCATGAGATGATGCCCGATTCCATGCCGCGCCAGAAATGCAACCGTTTCCCCCTCCAGTTTGCCAACGATAATGGGCGCGCTGGGTTTGCCAAATGGGGTATCGATCTTGTATTCGCGCGTATCTTGCAGTCCCGGCATTTCATACAGCCCGGAACCGCCGATGACGGCAAGGGTTGCATGCTCGGTCATGGCGGACCTCCTGTGTCAAGTCTTTTTGTTGGAGAAATTTTATCGCTGGTTTCGCTCTCAATACGCACACCGAACAACGTGTCGCCGCACTTGAACTCGTCTCCTGTCATCAAAACAGTCGGGACATATAGCTTCTCATTATTCAGGTATGTACCGTTTGTGGATTCAAGATCCTCAAGCCACCATTGACCATGGTGAAAAGTGATACGGGCATGGTGAGCAGAGACCGCTTCGTCAGTGACGGGCAGGTGACAGTTTCTGTCGCGTCCGATGGTAATTTCGGTTTCAGTGTACCAGTTTTGAATCAACTGGTCCTGCCCTGTTCTAAAGGTGATACCAAGCCTGGGGTGTTTTTGCCTTGCGAGATTGTTCGCCTGTTGTCTGAGTTCCTGCCACAGGGTTAGGAGCGCCCACCCCAGAAAAACATACAGCGCAATCGCCATGGCGATCCGCAGGGCGAGGACGATGGTGGCAGTCATCGATTATTGAATTTGTTCTTGTCAAGCCTGTCTGTTTTTATGTCCACCGTTTGTTGTTGATTGACTGTGGCAGTCGGTCTCTCACTTGTTCCAACGTCCCCGCTGCCGTTGAGAGGAGACGTTTCCACCAAATCGGGGCGGGGTGGGGGATTGTCCTGCCCGAAGATCAATGCAACCCCGGCTAGTGAAATCACATCGCCCGGGTACAGCACAGTCTGGCTGGTGCGTTGTCCATTCACAAAGGTGCCACCAGTGGAGTTCAGGTCGAACAGCACGAACCGTCCCTTGATGGCGCGGAGCTGGGCATGGTTGCGCGATACACGCGGATCATCGATTACCAGGCTATTTTCCAGCCTGCGCCCGATATTTACAACGGATTCGTTCAACGGATGCACTTTCACACCCTCGATGATCAGGAAGGCATTCTCAGGGATGTTGTCACCAGCTTCTATATTGTCGTTCGTGTTGAGCTGCATACCCTGTGTATCTGCAACAGGTTCCAGTTTATGCGATGCCACAACACCGATTTCCCCGGGGGCGTAACTGTCGTCTGTGGTGATCGTAATGGTTGGCTGTGAAGTGAATTTCAACCCGATATCCTTTCCCGCCTGTGTGATGATGGTTTTCAGGGCATCCAGCGTGCTTTGTTCCCTCCACATGGGAGACGAATTGGTAGGTACGATCAAAGTAAAGACGTTGGGCGCAATCGCCCCCTCATCCTTTTGTTGAATGATGTTTTGCTGGAGGGCCGTTGCCAGCCGATGGATCATCCGGTCTTCTAACTTCAAACCTGGGAGAATACCCACCAGTTGATCTTCAACCAGAGACTGTAGTTTTCCTTCCAGTTGTTCCAGACTAAACTTCATAATTATTGAAACCTTGATCGCCCGAACAAAGATAACAGGTATTATAGAAGGGAGGCGTAAAAACTGCAAGACAGAATTTGCTTTCAGTTTTGGTGTGAAGATATTTTCGAATCAGTCGAACTTAGAGCGCCTTGTGACAGTTCGGACAAGATGTCTCTTTCGTGTAAACTACAAACCCACAGTTGGAGCAGGTGGTGGGGTGGTACTCTCCCAGCGGCGCGCCACAGGCGATACAGGAACCCTCGCCGACCGGATTGCCCGTACCGCAAAACTCGCAAGCGACGCGCGCCAGTCGCTCGGAGAGGGCATGGGATGCGCCCAGAGCGGCAACTGCACGATTGATAACGGTCCAAACCCTTTCCCCAAGTTGGATGTTCTCGATGTCCTGGGCAAGGTCATCCAGCCTGCCGAGCAGGCTGAAAGGATTTCGAAGCGCCGATATGGCTGTTCGACCCAGGCTGGCAGCGACTCCGAGCCACGCCTGCTGACCCAGTTCCACCATGACTCCATCTTCGAACTTTTGAATGGTGACGGTAAGCGCAGTCTGCCCGCCGGACATGGCGCCTGCGTGGGTGGCGATCTGCACAGCCATTTTTTCCTTGTTTCCCAACACTTGTGCATGCAGGTTCCCGCGGTTGAACTCAGCCATTAAAGCCTGTGCGAGGTCATTCGGTGTGATGTTTCCGTGAAAAATTCGCCTGTCCATGTTTTCGATTATAATCCTTTTGAGCGACGACACCTTGTCGTCGTTATCCCATCTTTATATGACTATCTACGCAATGAAACGATTTTTGTTTAAGACAGTTTTGGGGGCGTTGACGGTATCCGCGCTAGGTGTGGGGATGCTCCAAGCGCCGAATCACGCCCGGGCGTATCAGGATCCACCCACTCAAACGGGTGTTTTTATTACGGTCACGTACACCGATCCCATCAACGTGCGCAGCGGACCCAGTACCATCCTCTACCCAATCATTGGACAATTGTTTCCGGGTGACGTGATTCCCGCCTTGGGCGTTTCGCCGGGGCGCGAATGGATTCAGATTTCGTTCCCTGGCGGGGCAGGCGGAGTGGGGTGGGTATATGCGTCGTTCGTCTCCATTTCCGGCGGGGAACTTCGTATCGTGGAACCGCCGCCTACCCCGACGCCGTTGGTCACAGCGACGTTCGACCCGACACTCGCGGCGGCCTTTACCATTCAGCCGACCCCGACCCGTTTGCCGACGTTTACTCCTCCTCCGCCTTTGACCGTCCCTCAATTTACAGAGGGTAGCCCGGCGAACACCCCGAAGATTCCATCGGGTATCTTCGTAATCAGCCTTGGCGTCATTGGTTCGATTGGATTGATTATCTCTTTTATCCTACGAAAGCAGTGAACGGAGATGAACGGCGTACATAAAACAAAGAGTGTGATCGGACTGATCGCAATATTTGTTTTAGCGTTCTTCGGAAGCTTTGGGTTCGATGTGCCGGAGATTGTCCGCGCCCAGCAACCGACCGGTTCCATCCCAACGGTTACAGGCACCCCGTCTGGACCCACGGCAAGGGTTGACCCAAGTCTTCGGCAGGGTGTCCTGGTGTATGCCGGACCCAGCACCTTTGATTATCTTCCTGTCGGGGTGCTGCTGGAGAATGAGACCATTTACGTGCTTGGGCGTGCACAGGGCAAGGACGACTGGCTCCAGATCTATTATCCTGGCGTACCCGGTTCGACAGCCTGGGTGTACGCGCTATATATCGTTGATTTATCTCCAGGCGCCATTATCCCCATCGTGGAGATTCCTCCCACGCCGACTCCCAACTCGACGCCGACCATCAATCCAACTCTCGAAGCGGCTTTTATCGGTCAACAGACTCCCACCCGTTTGCCGACATTCACGCCTCCTCCGCCCCTTGACGTGCCTCTGTTTACGGATGTCACTCCCGCTGAAAGGATCGGCGTCCCAACCGGCTTGATCATCCTCAGCCTCGGGTTATTTGGGCTTTTTGGGGCGATCATCTCATACCTGCGAGGCAGGTAACCAAAAAAGACCGGGCATCCGGTCTTTTTTGGTGGTATCGCATCAACCTAGTTTTGGCAGGAGCAGGAGCCGCCGCATCCGCATCCGCCCTCGCCATGCTCATGACCGTGCGCCTGAGCGCTGGGGCTGTCAACTGCGAAGCCAGCGCCGCGCACCGGGTCGTTGACGAAGTCAATGGTCGCGCCCCGCAAATAATCAATGGAAACCTCATCGACGACGACTTTCACCCCATTCGTTTCAAAAGTGGTATCCACATCCCGGAAATTGTTATCGAGCGCCATCCCAAAGTTCACGCCACAACACCCGCCGCCGGACACATACACCCGCAGGGCATATCCTTCCAGGTTGCGTTCGGTGAGGATATTTTTCACGGCATCGGAAGCCGTGGTTGTCAGGGTAATGACTGCGGTCTCGGTCGGTGTTTGTAGCTTTGTTTCGAGTTCTTGTAGCATTTTTTCTCCTTGTGGAGCTGAAGTGGATAAATCTTATCAAATTCAATACCGACTGTCAACATAAAAAACAGGCGGATTGGCAGGTTTTAACGTACGCTTAATTTTCTTGACACATCCCATTTGCACCTGTAAAATCCCTGTGCTTTTGGGCGCAAGCCTATATTTTATCTCTCAGGAGGAGAAACCCACATGTTTGTAATGGGACTTACCCAGCTGGAGACCATCGCAATCTGGGCTGTGTTTGGTGTAGCATGGCTTGGTTTGGCGTACGCGGTCTTCCTACGTTCGCAGATCTTGCGCGAAGACAAGGGGACGGAGAAAATGCAGGAAGTCTGGGGCGCAATCAAAAGTGGAGCGGATGCTTACTTGGGCAAGCAGTTACGCTCCATTTTGCCGTTAATAGCCATATTGACAATTGCCCTGTTCCTGTCGGTTTACGTGGTTCCGCCCTCACCGGAGGCTCTGGAGCGCTTCCACGGCATGGGCGATAATCAGGTCAAGTTGATTATCGGTATCGCGCGTGCGCTGGCTTTTGTAATGGGCGCGGGCTTCTCGCTGACGGTTGGTCAGATCGGTATGCGCATGGCGGTCGAAGGCAATGTACGCGTGGCTTCGGCTTCGCGCAAATCCTTTGGTGATGCGCTTCGTATTGCCTATCGCGCTGGCACGATCACCGGTATGTTGACCGATGGTCTCGGTCTGCTTGGCGGTACGATCATCTTCATTATCCTCGGTATTGCCGCCCCGGATGCATTGCTCGGGTTCGGTTTCGGCGGCACTCTTCTGGCGTTGTTCATGCGTGTGGGCGGCGGTATCTATACCAAGGCGGCGGATGTCGGTGCGGACCTCGTTGGTAAAGTGGAAGCAGGTATCCCGGAGGATGATCCGAGAAATCCTGCGGTGGTGGCAGACCTCGTGGGCGATAACGTCGGCGACTGCGCGGGAATGGCGGCTGATATCTTTGAATCCTACGAAGTGACCATCGTTTCAGGACTCATCCTTGGGCTGGCTCTGTGGCACGTGACCGGACGTCTCGAGTGGATCGTTTTCCCGCTGATCGTGCGCGGTATCGGTGTGCTTTCGTCCATCATTGGCACATACTTTGTGCGCGGCGGTGAGACCGGCAAGAGCGAAGATGCCATGAAGGCGATCTTCCGCGGTTTTCTAACTTCAGCTGTGATCTCTGCGGCGATGTTCTTTGGCGCCGGCTGGCTGTATATGAAGGATTCGATGGAAGCTTACGGCGGCTGGTGGCGGATGCCGATGGCGGTGGGTGTAGGCGTTTTGCTTGCCATTTTGATTGACCGCCTGACGGAGTATTTTACCGGTACGCACGCGGCGCCGGTCAACGACATCAAGAAAGCGGCAGATACTGGCCCTGCGACTCTGATCTTGAACGGCGTTTCGGTCGGATTTGAGTCGTCTGTTTGGTCCGTAATTGTGATTGCGCTAACCATTGTCGCTTCTATTTTCATTTTTGGCACCATTCCGGGCGTTGAAGGCGCCGACCGTGCAACGTTCATTCTCTACGGTGTGGCAATGACCGGCATCGGCATGTTGACCCTCACCGGCAACAATGTAGCCATGGACTCGTTCGGCCCCATTGCAGATAACGCGAATGGCATTGGCGAGATGTCCTGGTCTGGCAGGACAGATAAGGAAACCAAGGTTGCGCAGCAGATCATGGCGGACCTGGATGCGGTGGGGAATACTACCAAAGCGATTACCAAGGGTGTGGCAATCGGTTCTGCGGTGATCGCGGCTGTTTCTTTATTCGGCTCCTTCCTTGTGGATGTTTCCCGTGCCCAGACTTCCTTGGGTATTCCACTGGCTGAACAAATTCAGTCCATCGGTATTCGTGTTGATATCCCTCAGGTGTTTGTGGGTATGTTGATTGGAGGCGCTCTGCCGTGGCTGTTCTCCTCCTTTGCCATTCAGGCTGTTGCGCGTGCGGCTTCCCTCATCGTGTTGGAAGTCCGCCGCCAGTTCAAATTGGGCGTGTTGGAAGGCAAGGTCAAGCCCGATTATGCACAGGCGGTTTCGATCTCCACGACAGCGGCTCAAAAGGAATTGGTCTCTTTGGCGTTGCTCGGCATTGTGACCCCCATCGTAGTTGGGCTCACGCTTCAAGTGGAAGCATTGGGTGGTTTCCTGGCGGGCATTATTGTATCCGGTCAACTGCTGGCGGTGTTCCTCAATAACTCCGGCGGCGCGTGGGATAACGCCAAAAAATTGATCGAAGACGAACCGAAAGACCCGGCAAAGAACCTTGGAAAGGGTTCCGAGCGCCATAAAGCGGGTGTGGTCGGTGACACGGTCGGCGATCCATTCAAGGATACGGCGGGTCCTGCCCTCAACCCAATGATTAAGGTTGTGAATCTGGTCTCCGTAATCGTGGCTCCGATCGTCGTGCAGTACTCAGGCGGGGCGAACATTGGTGTCTGGGTTGTTGCGGTTGCCTTGATCGGAGTCCTCGCTTGGGCGGTGAATCGCTCCAAGGCCCCCGCTCCTGAAATGGGAGGCGGCTCCTTGCCGGCGCCGGTCGCCGTGGCTTCAACTGGCAAGGCAAGTAGTGCTTCCAAGAGCAAGCCGAAAGCCAAGAAGAAATGATTTGGTGATAACAAAAAAAGAAGGCCCGTCCATGGATGGGCTTTCTTTTTTGTTATCCCATGTTATATATTTTCAGTTAAACTTGCCAAGTATTGTATAAAGGACATGGATGAAAGTAGATCTCAGGCCTTTATTGTGGCACCGTAACTTGATTATTACTATTCTGATATGGTTTTGCCTGTGGTTTATTCCATGGGGTGAACTCTTCCAGGATGTATCGAATCTATATCTTGGTTTTGTCTTGGATTTAGTTTGCTTGGGGCTGGCTTTGCTAATTTTCCTCGTTCCAGGTATTCTCCTTTACTGGTTGTTCGAACCTAAGCGAAACAATCTTGTTGATGATATCGGACTCCTTCCGATTGGTTTTGCTCTTTCTACCACGCTGATATGCGTGATTGGAATAATTGGAAGGATTGCCGGTTTTTCTTTTCAAACGGTTAAGATTCTGTTTGCATTTACTGGCGGACTGGAATTCATTCTTTTGTCGGTGTTTACAACAAGATTACAATCTATCAAATGGGATTTTCGTCACACATTTGCTTGGATCAAATTGTATGGTCCCCTCCTCTTTGTGATCTTCCTCTCGGCCTTACTGACCTTTCATGATGAGCTATTCTTCATAGATGACCGAACCTACCTGGCTTATATCACCAATTGGCAACATTCTTCCAGTTTGAATTTTAATAATATCGTCATCAAGTCAGATGTCCTGGAACTTGAGAGGTTTTGGCTTGCCCTGTACCCGATGGGTCAAGCATTATTGGCTGACCTCAGCGGCATACCTGCGATCTTATTGATTGCCAATTATTTGGAGCTTTATCTGGTGCCAGTCGCCGTGGTAGCTTCATATTGGTTTGGACGTGAATTGGGTCTTTCACGAAAGGCTTCCGTTCTCTCGGCGCTGATACAAATTGCCCTGTTTAGTTGGATGATTGGCGAAGAGTGGCCGGTTGGAAAATGGTTCTTTGAGTCCATGGGGGAGGACAAGGTTTCTGCGGTTTTTCATCTGACACCTGTGTTTTTTGTTTTTCTCCTTCGATACCTAGACCGGCCCATAACCAAGAACTTTATTTTGTTCCTTGTGTGTGGGATAGCATTAACCCTCACACACCCAGTATCCTTATTTTTTGCATGTGCGATTACGGGTGGCTTTGTACTGTGTTCGTGGACGACGAGACCTTTCCGAGCGCGAACATTTGCAGTGGTCTCACTTATCTGTGTGATGTTGACGATGCCATATATTGTTATCCGTATTGTAGACTATTCTTCACAGGCAGCCTTTACACTCGAAACAAGCTCGTTGAGTAATTCCTATCAAGCCGACCGGTATGTCAACATCATCAGTGATGTCTTTTATGGGTTCAACCCCGGTGTCTTGTTGTTTTTTGACATCCCGTCAAATAGCCGTTTTTATCAGCAATATCAGATTGTTCGGTCTTTTCCGCTTGTAATTCTCGTTGTTGCGGGAACTCTGGCTATTCTCCGCCTTAAACAAGGACCATTCTACTGGTACATATCGATCTGCGTTTTCCTGATCCTATTCGCTATGATCCCATACACGGGTTGGATATTGGGATATTTCACAGATGCGCGTCTGATTTATCGTGTGACATGGTACATGCCTCTAGGTATGAGTGTCGTCTTGATTTTAATGTCGCTGGATAAATGGTTGAACAACAGATCATGTTTTTTTATTTTTCAGAATACAGTTTCTTATAGAATACTGAAGGATTATTTTTTCTGGTTTCTGATCAGTTCGGCTTTTGTAAGCCCTTTGGTGGTTTTTCGTACCATTCCACATGTTAGCCGGTATTTTGATTTTCTCGATCACAATATTCAATTGGCAGAGGTGGGCTCCTATATTGACTCGAATTCACGCGACCCAGTCATATCCATTGGACTGGATTACATGGATACACAATTCCTTCCGGGGGTATCGGCTCACACTCGTTTGATTTCATTTCGTGAAGAGAAGCTCGAAAACGGACATAATTATTTCCTTCGTCCCGAGGAAGTCCTCGAGCGGAAACGTGCCAGCAATGTGATCCGAATGATTGACCTCAACACTTCTGTGGAGGAGCGCTGTTTACTAATGGAGAAATACGTGATCGAGTATGTAGTCGTTCCCCGAGAAGAGTTGGAGACCTATAAGCAGGTGCTGCAACCCTGTGAGTTTCAAATCACGGATGTTTTTTTTACCCGTGATTTGATTTTATTGAACATCCGGTATAGTATCTCTTCAAGTTGAAAAGACTGCTAGTGCATGATGATAAAATCTTTGCTTAAAAAACGCAAGCCTTTGTGTCTGAATTAGGCTTTTATGGAGAATGCAGCCATGTACAAGAACAAAATAATTGGCGTTGTAGTCCCAGCATATAACGAGGAATTGCTGATTGGCAGGGTGATCGAAACAATGCCTTCTTATGTAGATAAGATTGTAATAGTAGATGATTGTAGTACGGATAAAACGCCGGCCATAGTGCAACCGTATGTGGAGGCGGAGCCTGATCGGGTGATTCTGATCCGTCATAAGGAGAACCAAGGGGTAGGAGGAGCGATTGTTACAGGTTACAAGTGGTGCAGGGATCAAAAGGTGGATGCCACAGTTGTTATGGCTGGTGATGCCCAGATGGATCCGGGCGATCTGCCGGCGTTGCTTGAGCCGGTCGTTAGCGGTGAGGTGGACTACTCCAAGGGCAATCGCCTGATCTCAGGGGAAGCATGGGAAACGATGCCCCGTGTTCGTTACTTGGGGAATGCCATGCTCTCGTTGCTTACCAAAATCGCATCCGGATATTGGAATATTGCCGACTCTCAGACCGGTTTTACAGTGGCCAACTTGAAGGTTCTTCAGACATTGGACTTGGATAGTATTTACAAACGATATGGAATGCCCAATGATATGCTGGTTAAACTTAATGTATATAACTTTCGGGTATGTGATGTGGAGGTCCGACCGATTTATGGGATTGGTGAGAAATCCGGGATAAAACCTCTTCGCATGATTCCCAAATTGGCTTGGCAAATGTGGAAGTTCTTCCTGTATCGGCTGGTTCAAAAATATGTCATTCGGGATTTTCATCCACTAGTCTTCTTTTACTTAACGGGTTTTTTGATGTTCCTGGGTGGATTAACCTTTGGTTTGTACCTGCTCGGATACCGGATTTTTGTGGGACCGGTGGAGGCAACCAGCACCATAATGGCAGTATTCCTTTTTATTACTGGAATGCAATCTCTATTCTTTGCTATGTGGTTTGACCTTGATTACAATAAGGTAAATTACCGTCGATAGCGAGATTGTATGTCTAATGTTGGAAGGCATTCGAATTCGTCTATGAATAGAAGTTATCTTAAAAACAGGCAGAGTATCCAAAACTATCAATTTCCCTTCGTAAATTTGGTGTTTTTTTCATCCTTAGGTGTTTTTGAAATAATTTTTATTAAAAACGATAGTTGTTGGTGGGGGATTATTCAAATAGAATCCATCTTGTAGACTCTCTAGATGGTATTATGGTGTTAGGAAAAACGTATGAAGTTAAAGGGTAAGCATGTATTAGTAACTGGCGGCGCCGGTTTCATTGGTAGTTACCTTGTTGACCGTCTGGCAATGGAGGAACCCGCCAGCCTCGTGGTTGTCGATAGCTTTTTTTTGGGACGTGAGGAGAACCTTACCCGGGCCCGTAAGTTGTACCCTGAGCTTAAATTGTTTCGTATGGATGCATCCAATGTGGCTTCCATGTTGCAGCTTGTTCTTGCAGAAAAGATTGAAGTGGTATTCGACTTGGCTGTTGTACCTTTGCCAACCTCACTAGATTTTCCCACTTGGACCATTGAGACCAATATTGGCATTGCCTCCACGTTTTGTGAGCTGGCCAGACGAGGATATATCCAGACCCTGATTCATTGTTCGTCGTCTGAGGCATATGGTTCGGCGGTACATATTCCTATGGATGAAGAGCATCCCTTGATTCCCTGTACGCCGTATGCTGCCAGTAAAGCGGCATGTGATCATATTGTTCTTTCGTACTGGGAGACATATAACATTGATGCTGTCATTGTTCGACCGTTCAATAATTTTGGCCCACGCCAGAATCCAGGCTCGTATGCAGGGATTGTTCCCATTGTAGTTCGACATATTCTGAATGGGACGCCGATTGAAATCTTCGGCGATGGAAAACAGACACGTGACTTTGTCTTTGTTCAGGATACGGCGGAGGCAATGGTGCGCATCTATGAGGAGGAAAAATCCCGCGGTCAAGTGATTAACATTGCGTCCGGACGAGAGACATCTGTCAATGAGTTGGTTGTCTATTTGACCAGTGTAATGGGCGTCAGGGAACATCCGGTGATATACTCGCCAGCCCGACCCGGTGATGTTCGTCGCCACTGTGGTGATGTCAATCGTTTACACACATTGACTGGGTATCATGTCCGGACAGTGTCTCCAGAGACTTTGGCAGAAACTGTGGATTGGTACAGGAGTGTGATGTCGTGATGCGTCTTAATGTTCCTTATACCGATGAACGTGAACTCGAGGAGATTGCCAAGGTCCTTTCTACCGGCTATTTCACCCAGGGCCCCAAGACTGTTGAATTTGAATGGAAAGTGGCAGAATATATTGGCTGCAAATATGCCTTCGCCATGAGTTCATGTACGACGGCACTACATCTTTCGCTTGTGGTGTTAGATGTGAAGCCCGGCGACGAGGTTCTCGTGGCTGATTTTACGTTCCCTGCCACGGCAAACGTTGTCGTTCAGCTGGGAGCCATTCCAGTTCTGGTGGATATTGATCTCGATACCTTTACGGTTAATGTGGATGACTTGCGTCACAAGATTACCCCAAAGACGAAGGCTATCATTCCGGTGGATGCATTTGGATGCGCCGCCGATTTTGATGCGATCCAAAAAATAGCCGCAGCGCACAATCTTCCTGTAATCGAAGATGCTGCAACCGCCATCGGTACAAAATATTATGATCGCTTTTGTGGTAACTTGACTACATTGGGATGTTTCAGTTTCCATCCACGTAAGGTCATCACAACCGGCGAAGGCGGGATGATCACCACCAACGATGACAAGTTGGCCGAACGGATCAAGTTGCTGAGGAGTCACGGTGGCGTGCGAACTGGTTCTTGGTACCGATTCGAAGAAGCGGGGTTTAACTACCGCTTGAGTGACATATTAAGTGCCATAGGTGTGGCACAAATGGAAAAATTAGCCAAACTGATAGAGCACAAGCAACGACTGGCGGCCTCTCTTTCCAAGCGGTTGGCCCAAATCCCAGGAATTCGTGTGCCAGTGGAGCCCAAGTGGGGCGGACATATTTACCAATCGTACGTCATTCTCTTGGATGAAGGTCTCAATCGCGATACGATCGTTGAAAAGATGAGAGTACATGGGATTGAAACAACCCTGGGAACCTATGCACTTCATGATCAGCCTTTTTTCCAACGCACATTCGGGTATAAAAGTGGACAACTGCCCAATTCCCACGCAGCCTTTACGCGCACAATCACTCTGCCGCTGTACCCACAAATGGATGAGAGTGACTTGGATCAGGTGGCTGATACTCTCAATGCAATACTATGAGGTTTCTACATGAAAAAAATTGTCATACTGGGGACAGGCGGCAATTGCATCGATATTCTAGATACGCTCCTCGACATTAACGATGCTGAAGGTCGAATGGTTTACCAGTGTACAGGTTTCCTTGATGACAACCCTGCCAAATGGGATCAGAACTTTCACGGTGTGGGTGTTCTGGGTTCACTTTCGAAAATTAAGGAATTGGAAGACTGTTCTTTTGTATTTGGTATTGGGAGTGTGTCAAATTTTTGGAGGCGGAAGGAAATCCTAATTCAAACAGGCGTTGAGGAAGAACGGTTTGAAACAATAATCCACCCAACGGCAAGTGTTTCACGCTTTGCGAAGATTGGTATAGGTACCGTTGTGTTTCAAAATGTGACCATCACTTCCAACGCGATAGTGGGCAGGCATGTATGTATTCTGCCTAATAGTATCATCAGTCATGATGATGTAATCGGCGATTTCTCCTGCATAGCTGGCGGTGTCTGCATTTCGGGTAATGTTCAGGTAGGGGAAGGCTGTTATTTGGGGACAAATGCCGCTGTTAAGGATGGAGTGCTAATTGGGAATTCCAGCCTGATTGGGATGGGAAGCGTTGTGTTGGACGATGTGCCGGGTAATTCTGTGGTGGTGGGTAATCCAGCGCGCTTCCTGCGTTCGGTTCAGCCAGGCATGTCTGTTGAGGATTTATGATCATAATTGTTGACTATGGAATGGGTAATTTAGGCTCCATTCTTAATATGCTTAAGAAGGTCGGTGCCCCTGTGGTGAAGATATCGAGCGATGCAAAGGAAATTGAGCGGGCGGAGAAACTCATCCTGCCTGGAGTGGGCGCCTTTGATACCGGAATGCAGCGCCTACGAGAAACCGGGTTGATCCCTCTTTTGAATGAAAAAGTCCTCCAGGCGAAAACTCCTACGCTGGGGGTCTGTTTGGGAATGCAGCTTATAACTAAGGTTAGCGAAGAGGGTAAGTTGCCAGGTCTCGGGTGGCTGGATGCGGAAACGATCCGCTTTCGATTCGACCCAGTGAAGAACGGATTGAAGATCCCGCATATGGGCTGGAATACGGTCAAGGTTCATCGTGCGGGAACATTGTTCAAAGATATGTACCCTGATGCGCGTTTTTATTTCGTACATTCGTTTCATATCGTGGCGCACAATGCATCTGACATACTGACCACGACGGATTATGGCTATGAGTTTGTCTCTGCTGTTCAACAGGAGCACATTATGGCGGTACAGTTTCATCCTGAAAAAAGTCACAAATTTGGCATGAAACTGTACAAGAATTTCGTGGAGTATGACCGATGTTGATGCCACGCGTTATGCCCTGTCTGTTGCTGAAGAATGGTAGTCTGGTGAAGACGGTCAAATTCAAAAACCCCGAGTATATTGGCGATCCGATTAACGCCGTTCGCATCTACAATGAAAAAGAAGTCGATGAGCTGATCTTCCTGGATATCACTGCTACGATTGATAAGCGTGAGCCGCCATACAAAGTACTCTCTGAGATTGCAAGTGAATGCTTCATGCCGGTCACCTATGGTGGCGGTGTGCGCGATCTGGAGACCATTCGCCGCGTTCTTAGTCTGGGTGTCGAGAAAGTCTCTATCAATAGTCATGCTGCCGAAAATCCGGAATTTGTGAAGGCTGCGGCTGAGCGGTTTGGGAGTTCGACCATTGTGGTTTCGATGGACATTCGCAAAAAGATGTTCGGACGCTATGAAGTGGTCATTTATGGAGGGCGAAAAGGCATGGGTCTGGACCCGGTGGAGTTTGCCTCCGTTATGGAAAAGATGGGTGCCGGCGAAATCCTTTTAACCGCTATTGACCGCGATGGGACACAGGAGGGATACGATATCGATCTTATTAAAAGCGTGACGAGTTCAGTCAGTATACCTGTCATTGCCTGTGGAGGCGCGGGTAGAATCGATGACTTTGGTCTGGCTGTAAAGGATGGAGGCGCGTCTGCTTGCGCAGCCGGGAGCATGGTAGTCTACTTTGGACGGAACCGTGCCGTACTGATCAATTACCCGGATAGAGATAAACTTGAGGCTATCCTGTGCCAGGAGAAATGATGAAAAGTTGTTCGCGTTGTTTGTATGACGAAACGATTCCCAACATTGCCTTCGATGATAGTGGCGTGTGCAATTATTGCCATATTCATGACCAGATGGACCAGGAGTACCCCACCGGAGAGGAGGGGAAACGTCGTCTTCAAGCGATGGCGAGAAAAATCCGTAAGGATGGTCGTGGAAAACCGTACGATGTGATTGTAGGAGTCAGTGGGGGGGCGGACTCATCATATCTCGTATACCTGGCGAAGGAATTGGGATTGCGTCCATTGGGCGTCCATTTCGACAATACATGGGATTCCACGGTTGCGGTGGAAAATATTCATGATGTATTGAAAAGCCTGGATGTAGACCTCTACACCTATGTAGTTGACAACAAGGAATATGATGATATTTACCGCTCTTTCCTGAAGGCAGGCGTGCCAGATGTAGAAGCGCCAACGGATATTGGATTGGCCTCGGTGCTTAATATGGCAGCCGAAAAATTCGGCGTCAAATATATTTTTGAAGGACATTCCTTTCGCACTGAGGGTATCGCTCCATTGGGCTGGATTTATATGGATGGAAAATACATCCAAAGCGTTCAGAAAAGATTTGGTACCATGCCGTTAAAGACCTATCCAAACATGCTCATGCCCAATTTCATCAAATGGACCGCGGTTTTGCAGTTGCAAAAGATCCGTCCTCTATATTATGTGGATTATATCAAGAAGGATGCCATGGCATTACTTACACGCGAATTAGGTTGGGAGTGGTATGGCGGGCATCATTTGGAAAACCGCTTTACCGCCTTTTGGCACACTTATTTCATGCCAAAACGATACGGGATCGATACGCGCCTATTGGGACATGCTGCCCTTGTGCGTTCAGGACAGATGACAAGAGAACAAGGGGTTGAAATGCTTAATAAGCCCCAGGATTATGATTCTGAACTGTTGGAAATGGTCAAGAAGAGGCTTGGATTTACAGATGAAGAGTTTGCTCGGATCATGGATCAGCCACGCCATACCTATCGCGAGTTTAAGACCTATAAACCGACCTTTGAGCAAACGAGAGCATTTTGGTGGTTAATGTATAAGCTAAATCGCGTGCCGAAGAGTTTCTATATCAAATTCTGTTTTCCTGATCCCCCATCTGTCTTCGCTACATCCCGGTAGGAGAAGCAGATGCGGATTTTTATCGGTCTCACCGATATAGCCAATATCACAGCAAACTATGCCAAAGGATTCAAAGCGCTTGGGCATGAGGTATTTAGCGTTGTATGGAGTCGGAGCCGATTTTATCCCGATTCGAGATACGATCTGGTTATTGATGATGGTATTAGGAAACCCGGTCTGGGAAGGGTGCTTTCCTACTTGAAAATGGCACTGCGATTGTTGCAGCTTGTCAAAGCGTTGCGGTGCGATGTTTTCATTTTGTATGCTCCCGCTGTGTTGCCGTCTCATATATATTACCCCATTTTGAAATGGCTGGGTAAAAAGATCATCACGGCGTTTTGGGGAAGTGATGTTCGATATTGGTATGCTTTTTCTGAAGAGATGAGATCTCTTGGGGTGGAGTCGGAAGTCCATCCTTTCTTCAAATATGCCCGCGAGCGTTCGGGCGGCAGTTTGATGGATAAGCAAAGGACGATTCGGGTGGCAGAAACTTATTCTGACTTGATTATCTCCCAACCGGATTGCGGACAATTACAGACCCGGCCCTATATGCGATGCAGTGTGCCCCTTGATCTTTCTCAGTATAGTTTCAACGTGCCAGGCAGGGAAAGACCCCTTGTCCTTCATGCTCCCAGTGTCCCCGAAGCTAAAGGGACGGATATCATTCTTCAAGTGGTCAATGAACTAAAAAAGGAGGGAATATCTTTCGATTTTCAACAGATTGATAACATGCCGAATGGAGAATTGCGGCAACTTCTAAGCATGGCTGACATTGTTGTGGATGAATTATATTCTGCGACGGTGGGAGCACTTTCTGCTGAAGCTATGGCGACAGGTAATACCGTTCTAGTGCGTTACATGCCTGACTATTGCAAAGTCCCCGATGGTTGTCCGGCAGTCAATGTCAATAAATTCACGCTCAAGGAAAAACTTAGAGAGATCATTATTGACATGAGAGAAAGGACGCGACTCGCAATGCAAGGCCGGGCATATGTGGAGAAGGTGAACGATCATGTCAATATCTGCCGTGACCTACTAGACTGGCTGGCTCGTAAAGATGTGCTTGACTATGATTTCCACCCCACGTTTTATCGAGAATTTCACATCCCTTTTGAAATTCTCGAAGAGGAAAAAAAGGCACATTACAGCAGGCGCTCAGATTTCATTAAGATGTTGTTGAATCATGGGTCAGTGGTCAAGCGAAATTGATAGGAGGGCTCTTGCCCCTTTTTAAACGAATATTCACCATGGATACGATCAAGCAATGCAGGAAAAGATTGTTGCCGGCAATGGGTGTGGTGATGCTCGGTCTGTTCCTCTACTGGATTATCCATTACCGGGAGACTATTCTTGGTTCTTTCAGGCGCGTGGGGGTTTTCCCACTAGGGCTACTTGTTGTCGTGATGATCATCTCTCTGTATTTGACAGTTTCTGCACTGGTAGTGCTGGTACGCGGAAAGGGGTATACCTCCTTTGGGTTTAGTGATGCCTACCATGCCCTTAACCTTTCTCAACTTGCCTCTATGATTCCCGGTGGTATCTGGGGCTTTGCTGGGTTTGCCGGTTATTTGTGGACAAAGGGCATTTCGAAGGTGGACAGCGTTGTTGTCATCTTTCTTAATACACTGATTATGCTTACTGCCTGTGCCATTGTTGGGTTCTCCAGCCTGATTTCTATTCTTCATCCACTCTATGCGCTGATCTCCCTATTGCCTTTCATCCTCCTTGTGCTCATGCGAGACAGGCTTGATGCTCTGCGTAAAAAATACTACCTTGATAGCTCCAGTTTGCCTTCCAAATTCACTTTACTAAAGGCTTTGTCGATTTCCTTCCTGGTCTGGATGCTTATGTCATTTGGGTTTGCCGGATTTGTTCTGGCAGGAAATGGCTCCCAGGCGGTTTCACCATGGATGATCGCCGGTGCCTACGCAGCCGGATATTTAGCCGGCTACCTCGCTGTCTTTGTCCCATCTGGATTAGGCGTTAGCGAGGGGGTTATCACCTTGATTCTTGGCCCGTTTATGGGTGTGGAGCAAGTGTTGGCAGTCAGCGTGTCGTTTCGCATCATCCATGTCTTGGTCGTCTGGTGCAATATTCTGATTTCAGTTTTACTGACATCAAGGGCACATTGGAAAAATTGAAATCATTACCGATGACTTGTGGTTGTGTATTGTGTCATTCTGAGGAGCAAAGCAACGAAGAATCTCAGATTTTGCCCGAAAATGCCCTGAAACCGAGACTCATTGCTCAAAGTGGCACGATTCTTAATTTGCATACAGACTCTAAAAGTCAGCCGTGCTAGCCAAGTACACCGAAACCCTCGCGTACCAAACGCCTCATTTATTTGTGTATTTCTTTTGCCACTCGAACAACTTGTTCAGCGCTTCGATGGGGGAGAGACTGTTGACATCAACCGCCTTCAACTCATCCAACAGCGGGCTGGATTCGGGAAAAAGCAATGCTTGTTGGGCCGCATGTGGGTCGATTTTCACTGCGCGCCCGGAGGTCTTTTCGAGTTCCACCATGATTTCATTGGCGCGTTGAATGACCGGCGCGGGCAAACCGGCCAGTTGTGCGACATGAATGCCGTAAGAACGATCCGCGCCGCCGGGAATGATCTTGTGCAGGAATACGACTTTGCCATCCGCTTCGCTGACCGCCACATTGTAATTCCGCACACCGGGCAATAGTTCTGCCAATTGAGTCAGCTCGTGATAATGGGTGGCGAATAACGTCTTTGCCCGTAATTGTGGATGGTTATGAATGTATTCGATCATGCCCCAGGCGATGGAAAGCCCATCATACGTAGAGGTGCCTCGCCCGATCTCATCGAGGATCAGAAGCGAACGCGACGTGGCATGGTGCAAAATATTCGCAGCTTCAATCATCTCCACCATAAATGTGGATTGTCCCGCGTGAATCTCATCCTGTGCTCCAATGCGGGTGAAGATACGATCCACGAGCCCGATGCTGGCAGATTCGGCAGGCACGAACGAACCGATTTGCGCCATCAGCACGATTAGCGCCGTTTGCCGCAAGTAAGTGGATTTACCAGACATATTCGGTCCCGTGATGACGCGTACGATTTCGCCTTTTTCGAAAACGACGTCGTTCGGAATATATCGTTCCCCACGCAAAGATTGTTCGACCACTGGATGCCTTCCCTCGCGGATATCCAACCCGCTTCCCTCATGGACCTCGGGCCTGGTATAGCCTCCGAGAGCGGCTGTCTCGGCGAGAGCGGATAGAACATCCAATTCTGCCAGTGCCCGCGCTGTCTTGAGCAACGAGAACGCGGACTTGCTCAGGACAGCGCAAACTTCCTTGAATAGACGCAACTCGATCTCGCGGATGCGTTCTTCTGCATTCAAGACGAGCGTTTCATATTCCTTCATTTCGGGGGTGATGAACCGCTCGGCGTTTACCAGCGTCTGCTTGCGGATGTAATTTTCCGGCGCCTTGTCCGCCGCGCCGCGTGAAATTTCGATGTAGTAGCCGAAGACCTTGTTGTAGCCAACCTTGAGCGTTTTTATGCCGGTCTTTTCCCGTTCGACACTTTCCAGGTTGGCAATCCAGTCACGGGCATGTTTCGACGCGTCGATGACCGAATCCAACTCCTGAGAATATCCGGCGCGAATAATGCCCGTATTTTGCAAAGTGGACGGCGGATCATCGTCAATAGCGGATTGCAGGAGAGCAAGTTCTTCATTTGCAGAGGTCAGCCGGGGAAGGAACGTGCCGTCCCCGGCAATTTCAATAATGCGTGGAAGCCGCGATAAAGTATCGCGCATCGCCACCAAATCTCTTGGTTGAGCCTGCCCTGCCATCACACGGTTGACCAATCTCTCCAAGTCAGCCAATGGTTTCAATGCAGAGCGAATCTCTGCGCGTTTCATGCCATTATCGAAGAAATGTTGTACGCCTTCCTGTCGTCGCTTGATTCTGTCCACGTTAAGTAATGGCTGGCTGATCCATTGATGCATCAGTCGTTTACCCATCGGTGTGACTGTATGATCGAGCGTGCCCAATAGGGAGCCTTTCCGTTCGCCGCGCAGAGTCTCGTCCAGTTCCAGGTTGCGGCGCGTGGATGCATCGAGGGTCATGAATTCATTGATACTATAGGAGCGCAGGCTGGCAAGCAGGGTCAATGAATCGGGTTGTGTTTCTTTTAGATATTGGAGGATTACCCCTGCAGAACGAATGGACAGGTTGTGCCCTTTAATGCCGAAGCCTTCCAGGGTGGATGATTTGAAATGTGTCAGAAGTGTTTCTTCGCATTTGCCGGGTTCGAATTTCCATGCCGGATAGGAAGTGAAATGCCCTTGAAAGCCATCATTCAATTTCTGATTGTCGGGGATCAGAATTTCGGCGGGGTGTAAACGTGTCAGTTCGGCGCGCAATGCTTCAAGTGGGAGTTCGGTAACGGCGAATTCTCCGGTGGTGATGTCGGCATAGGAAACGGAAGCAGTTTTTTCGTCCTGAATGACCGAAGCGAGATAGTTGTTCGAGTCTCCGGGTAGAAGTCCCGGTTCGATCACTGTCCCCGGCGTGACCACGCGCACCACTTTTCTGGGGAACAGCCCTTTAACGGGAGTGTCCCCAACCTGTTCGCAGATAGCCACATGGTAGCCCTTTTCGATAAGCCGGGCAAGGTAATTCTCGACGGCGTGATATGGAATGCCCGCCAATGGTACGCGTACGCCCTTGCCGATGGGGCGGGAGGTAAGAACAATGTCCAGCTCGCGCGCGGTGATTTCGGCGTCTTCATCAAAGGTTTCGTAGAAATCGCCGAGGCGGAAGAACAGAATGGTGTTGGGATAATCCCGTTTGATTTCGAGGTATTGTTGTCGGCTGGGGGTGATATCGTCGTTGGGCATGGATTGATTTTACTATGTCTGGATGGGTTGGACTATAATTCTTCCCGCTGGCTGTAATTGACTTTTCACTGGTGTTACGGTATAAAGCCAAGTCGAAAAGGAGTAAAAGTATGTATATCGATCCCGGTACTGGTGGCGTTCTGTTTCAGGTTCTCGCAGGCTTGTTTGTTGCGATTTCAGGCGCTGTTTTGGTCTTTTCACGTAATATCCGTGAATGGTTTGCCCGCATGCGCCGCCGCGGTCGCAAGGATGAAGAAGACAATCAATAAAGCACCTTCCACTATCTCTGCCCGTAATTTCTGTCTCTGTAGCAGAAATATGCGCGGGGTGATAGGATAATTCAATATAAATGAAGACTCTTATCCTAGGATTTGATTCGTTCGACCCTAATGTTTTCGAAGGTATGGCGGGGAGGAATCAGTTGCCCAATCTGGAAAAGTTCGTGGAAGGAGGCGGCTATTCTCGGCTGGAAGTTTGCTCTCCTCCACAAACCGAGGTGTCATGGACCAGCATCGCCACCGGCGCGGACCCCGGCGGGCATGGTATTTTTGACTTTGTCCATCGCGACCCGGCAACGTATGTTCCCTACGTATCCATTTTGCCAATGCGCAAGACAGCGGTGGGCGAGCAGTTCGTCCCGCCATACACTGCCAAGACATTCTTTGAGGAAGCCGCGGATATGGGTTATCCCGCCACTGCTTTGTGGTGGCCTGCCATGTTCCCGGCTCGACCGAATGTTCCGGTGAATACCCTGCCCGGTCTTGGCACACCGGATATTCGCGGTCAACTTGGGGTGGGGACGCTGTTTACCACGGAAGATGAGACCAGAAAAAAGACAACTGTTGTGAAGCTGACTTCCGTAGGCAAAGGTCGTTTTTCCGCGAACTTGCCCGGACCACAGACGCAGGGCAAATCTGGTCCGCAGACAATCAGTTTGCCGATTGTCGTGGATGTGCTCGACGAAAAGACGGCGCGTCTTACGATTGACAAGGTCCAGTTTGAGCTGAAGCTCGGTCAATGGAGTGGTATCGTTGAATTGAAATTCAAGATGGGCTTGTTGTCCAACATCCATGCCATTACACGCTTTATTGTCACCAGCCTGAACAGTGTTGTGCGCGTGTATGTTCTTCCGTTGCAGATCCATCCACTTCATGCAGTCTGGCATTATGCTTCGTCTCCTTCCTTCTCCAGGAAGCTATGGAATGAGGTGGGCGCCTACCTCACCCTCGGCTGGCCTCAGGATACGACCGGTCTCGAAGATGGCTGTATCAGCGATGAGCAATTTCTGGAGCTGTGCCAGACCATTTTTGACCGGCGTATTCAAATCCTGTATTTCCTAATGAAGGATTTCAAGGAAGGTGTGCTGGCAGGTATTTTCGACGATCTTGACCGCATTCAGCATATGTTCTTTCATAACCGCATGGATGTGGTGGAAGACTGGTACAAGCGTCTCGATGCATTCGTCGGTGATGTGCGCGCGAAAGTGGATGCCTGGAGCGGAAAGTATCGTTTTCTCATCTTATCCGATCATGGTTTCAGCGATTGGCGCAAGAAAGTGCATGTCAATCGCTGGCTGTTGGAGAATGGTTATCTCGCCTTGAAGAATGGCGGTTCAGACTTGAGCGGTGTAGATTGGAGCAAGACCAAGGCCTATGCCGTCGGCCTGAACAGTATCTACCTCAATGTGGCAGGGCGGGAAGGGCAGGGGATTGTTTTTGCAGACCATCTCGAGCAGACCCTCTCGGAGTTGCGGGATCAACTTTCGGCTTGGAAAGATGCGAACGGGACTCCTGTCATTCAAAAAATCCGACTCAAGCACGAGACATATAACGGTCCCTACGCTCGCTTCGGGCCAGACTTGGTGGTTGGATATGCTCCCGGATACCGCGCCTCGGGCGATACCGGGCTTGGCAAGATTCCCGATGTGATAATGGAGCCCAATACCGATCATTGGGGCGCAGACCACTGCATGGACTCGGATGTTGTCCCTGGTGTGATCTTTGCCAACCGCGAGCTCGAAGATTTTGGGACAATCTCGTTCCGTGATATTCCGTTCCTTGCCATTGGCAAGCATCTCGATCAATCCAATCTCAAACCGCCGACACAAGCCCCCGGGCAGGGACAAAAAGACCTGGAAGAACGTTTGAAAGGTTTGGGTTACCTCTAAAATTGCTGTTTTCGGACAGCGCAGTTGTTTCATCACAGGAGTTCATCATGTACAAATTGGTTCTCGTCCGCCACGGACAAAGCGTATGGAATCTCGAAAACCGTTTCACCGGCTGGACCGATGTTGGCCTCACCGAGCAAGGATTGGCAGAAGCGCATGAAGCAGGCAAGCTGCTCCGTGAAGGCGGTTACAAATTTGATGTGGCGTTCACATCGGTGTTGCGTCGCGCCATTCAAACGTTGTGGGTCATTTTGCAGGAAATGAATCTTGAATGGATTCCTGTTATCAATGCCTGGCAGCTCAACGAACGCCATTATGGCTCGTTGCAGGGACTGAACAAATCGGAAATGGCAGAGAAATTTGGAGAGGCGCAAGTCAAGATTTGGCGACGCAGCTATGATGTTCCGCCTCCGGCTTTGGAATTGGACGACGAACGCCACCCGCGCTTCGACCCGCGTTACGCTTCTTTGACACCTGAACAACTGCCAGCCACCGAATCACTTAAGATCACACTGGAGCGTGTTCTCCCGTACTGGCATTCAACGCTGGTTCCCACCGTCAAGTCGGGCAAGCGTGTCATCATTGCCGCGCACGGCAACAGCATCCGCGCCTTGGTGAAATATCTCGACAATATTTCTGATGCCGATATCACCGAATTGAACATTCCCACCGGCTTGCCGCTCGTCTACGAACTGGACGAAAATATCAGGCCAATCAAAAGTTACTACCTGGGCGACCCGGAAGAAGCCGCCAGAAAGGCCGCTGCCGTGGCTAATCAAGGCAGGGCAAAATGAACGGGAACGTCCGGGCGAAAGCCCGGACGTTTTTATTTGCTATACTTGTCTTGTTCAAGGAGCTTTCAATGTCTAATCCGCTTGCCAAAATAGAAGATTACCTTGACGAAGTTGTGCGCATCTTTGTTACGCAGGGACATTCCACAAAATGCGAAGCGCCCATCCTGTATCTTTTGAAAGAGCTCGAATCTTCCGCGTCGAGGAACAAATCTTTTTCAAAAGATGAATTTGAACAGTCTTTGGAAAAGGTTAAGGAGAGGATCAACGAACGCCTTGAGCAGGGGTTCTGGGATAAACCACGTTCGCGTTCCAAATAAGCCTATTTGATCCTGCCCCACAGCCCATACCCTTCCCTGCGTCGTTTCTCACGGCGCTCATGTTGTTCATGGATTTCCTCCACGTGGGCGGTCTTCTCTTCGATGGCAGCCTCCAGCCATAATCGACCTTTTTCCGCTGTTCCATGGCTCCCGGCTCCATACGCGCCGGTTTTTGTATCGTCGTCCCAGGGCGGATTCGCCACAAGGGCGCCTCCCTCGATCCAGTCCATGTAATAATCAGGGGTGGCAACAAAATCCATTTCGTCCACGACGCGCTCCATACGACAAAGATCCGGGCGCAAATACAACAGGAAGGATGTTTCCAATTCACAAGCATGACCCATCCCGCCGATGGGTGATGTGCGATATTTTTCCAACGCCGCCGCACCAACCTTGCCGGAGGTATGCAGCCAGGCCGTGGCGCAGAAGATTCGGCGGTGACGTTCCCCGGCGTACTTGATGATGTTGACCAGGAAGGATGAGTTGCCGCCATGCCCGCTCATCAAGTAAAACTGATCGAAGCCGCGCTGGACTAACACATCCACCACTGCCAGCCAGAAGTCTTCGAAGGCACGCCCGCCAGCGTTCATGGTCGCCGCGAAAGAGGAGCGATGCGTACTGACTCCATAAGGCATGACCGGCATCGCAAAACTGCGCGTAGGCAATTTGTTTGCTGTACCTTGTGCTATGGCATCTATAATAATCGTATCGACCGAGAGGGGCAGGTGATAGCCATGTTGCTCTGTGTGACCAATGGGAAGCAGAATCACTTTGCCGCGTTCCGAGTCGGGTGGAAGCGGTATCGCATCACGATTTTGTGAGCGGTGCGGAAGTGTCAAGTATGCGTTTGAATGTGATACATAGGATGATTGTGGGTTGAGTCCCTGCGGCATCAGGCAATACACACGTGAGAATCCATCATCGCGTAAGCTGTCCAGCAAATTGGAAATGTATTGAAAAAAGATTGGCTCAGGGAGTTCCAATCCACTGCCGCGCCAGCCAAACGGAAATGGCGGCAGGAGACCGATTCGGGGGGGATGACTTAATTGTCCCGCCAGCAGATCAAGGTCGTAGCCTGAGCCGAGTGGGAGAACAAGCGGTGTATCACGTGGAAGCCCTGCCACTGTATCCCAAGTCATATCATCATATTTGAAGAATGTTGTCATTGAAAACCTCATTATGATTTAATTGCAAATTGCGTGTAGGCAATATCTCACACTACCCAAATAAAAATGGCACACAAAAAAGGGACTTCATATACACACCCTAGCGAGGGAGCAAATACCAATCAAAAAATGTTTCAATACGTTCATAGACATCCGCAAGATTTTCACGGCGCAGAAATCCATGCGGCTCGTCGTCATAGGTTTTGTATTCAAAAACCTTGTCATGCCGTTTCAACGCTTCGACCCATTCCTCCGAAGCTTCGGGCGGAACAATGGTATCAAGCAGACCATGCAGAATGAGCATAGGCTTTTGCACATTCTGCACATCTGCAATGGGGGAGCCTTTTTGGTAGACGGCAGTATTTGCGGAGGGATGCCCCAGATAGATCTCGGTGTAGAGTCTCAGTCGTTTTTCGCACTGTGCCCATGAACTGACAATGTTCGAATCTCCATATTTCGAGACGCCGCAGGCATACAGATACTCAGGATCACGTGACAGACAATTGATGGTCATATAACCGCCATAACTACCGCCACCAATGCCGATTGCATCCTGCCGAATTTCCTTGAAACTGCGTAGGAATTTTGCAGCGTAGAGACAATCCTGCGTATCACCGATCCCCCAATTGTTGTGGTTGGCGCGCTCGAAGGTTTTTCCATAGCCTGTGGAGCCACGATAATTTGGCGCAAGATAGTAGTAACCTTTGGCGGTAAAATATTGCGCCATTTCATCCCACTCGTACCCATACTGTGCGTTGGGACCTCCGTGCGGGTAAACGATAGCCGCGCCATTTGGTTTTTCCGGGCGAAACAGGAAGGCAGGAATTTCCAACCCGTCGTAACTTTTGTAGCGGACACTCTCTGGCGCGACCAATTTGTTTTTTTGCATCGCCAGCAGATTGGAAAACGTCAATTGTGTGACTTGCCTGCCCGCCACATCGATTCGATACAAATCAGGCGGAAGGACAGAGCTTTCATATTCGAATGTGATAAACGACCCATCTTTTGACCAATTGGGATTTGAGTGGATACCTGGCCCGCTTCGCAGATCCACGCTGATGCCTGTTTCCGTTTCGACGACGATCAGCGCGTGGGCACCATCTCGGTTCACAGTGACAGCTAGTTGTGTTCCATCCGGAGCCCAATCATAGCTGGCGACATCTTCCCCCGCATTCGTGAGTTGATGCAAACCTTCGCCATCCGGGCGAATGAGATAGAGTTCTTCATGTTCGGTTTCTTGAGCGATGAAGGAAATCCACTCGCCATCGGGCGACCATTTGGGCAGGAATGCACGAACAGATGGCTTGCCATACAGCGTGATTGACTTGCCGGTTTCGATCTCCAGCAAAATAACATCCAAGCGGTGCAGGTCGTCGAAACGGCGGAGAGTGTAAACGATGAATTTCCCATCCGGCGAGGGACGCGCATCCCAGTGGTCGCCGATGGTGTCAGTAGTTAACGCGCGGGGCCAAGAGCCTTTGATATCGGTGAGCAGCAATTGGTCTGTTTCATTGCGCTCGACAGTGACGATGAGTCCTTGCGAATCAGGCATGAACCGCGGGCTGCTCGCAGAGGTAGTGAAATCTGTGACTTTTTTAGGCAACCCGCCTTCGCGAGGGACAAGATGCACATGACCGTGGATGCCGAAGGCAATCCAGTTGCCATCCGGCGACCAGACCGGGATTTCGTCATCCCAGTAGGGCGCGAGCGGGCGGTCGGTGCTGATGCGGACTGGCCAGTTTCCATTTAACGGGAGCAGGTACACATCCGAAAGCGATTCGCCGTCTTTGATGTATGCGACTATGTCCCCGCTTGGACTCAGCGCGTGAGAGCGAATTCGCTCGAGGGAGGTGATCAACGAGATGCTCCAGCCTTCCGGTGCTTTGAGGTCTGGCCGTTTGATGGATGGCCAACCATTACGTTCGTACTTTTCGGTGAGTTTGACGCGATTGTCCATATACTTCCTTTTCCAGGCCAAGTATAGCCAATTTCCTGTTTTTAACAAATTGCCTTTTCCCATTCATAAAACTAAAGTAAAATCATATGGAATGTACACGACTGATCGTTCAGTGAGTACTCTTGGGCACATCAGGGAGAGATGGCAAATACTGTATCGCGGCTGTAATGGCGGCATGCAGTTTTTTTGTTTAAGCGGACTGTAGGGGTCCGTACATTCTTAACTCTGGAGGAGGAGTAAGATGAAAAAATATACACTATTTGTAATCGCGATTGTGCTGGCGCTTGTACTTTCCGCCTGTGGCGGAGGGGCACAATCCACCGCGGAGCCTGAACAGCCTGGCGAGCCAGCCGCAACGCAATCTCCTGAGGAGCCGGGGTTGCCCGTGGTGTTGCGAGTCGGTTGGGCTGGTAGCCCAGATACGTTGAATCCCGGGACAGGTGTCCTCACGGAGGCATATACCATCTTTGCGCTGGTGTACGATACCATCTATGAATATCGTCTGGATGGTACGTATACGCTGGATGTGGCGGAAAGCGCGGAACTGTCGGAAGATGGACTGACCTGGACCTTCAAAATCCGCGATGGGATCAAGTTCCATGACGGTCAGCCGATGACAGCCAGGGATGTGGCGTTCTCGGTCAATCTGTATAAGAATAATACCGATTTCATTTACTTGAACGCCTATACCACGAATTTCGACACTGTGGAGGCAACTGACGATAATACGGTTGTCATCACCCTGCTCAACCCTGTGCCGAACATGGACTATCTGCTTTCGTATCTTTACATCGTGCCGGAGCATATTTGGAAGGATTACGCCGAAGCGCCCGCTTCCACTGAATTCGAGAACCTGGAGATGATTGGCACTGGCCCGTTCAAAATGATCGAATACCGACAGAACGAATTTGTGCATCTCGGTGCGAACAAGGAGCATTTCGCCAATCCGCCAAAGATCGATGAGGTGATTTTCCAGACTTTCGAAAGCCCCGACGTTCTAGTCCAGTCCCTCACCAGTGGTCAAGTGGACATGATCACTGAGATGCCCGCGACGGCTGTCGCGACCCTTCAGGGAGATGCCAACATCAAAGTGGTGACCGGCGCGCCTTTCGCCCCGAGCGTGTCCGATGTCATTTTCAACCAGGCCGACCCGGAAAATTGCCCCACCGATGTTGGAGGGCTTTGCACAGGGCATCCTGCCCTGCGTGACCGCAACGTGCGTCTGGCGCTTGCTCACGCGACCGACAAGCAAAAGCTTATTGATATCGTGCTGTTGGGTTTCGGCACGCCTGGGCTAACCCTGATCCCCGATGGATTGGGACCCTGGTATAACGATACCCTTGTGGATTATGAGTATGATGTCGAAAAAGCCAGACAAATCCTTGATGATGCCGGTTATAAAGACACGGACAGCGATGGCATTCGCGAGACCCCGGATGGTTCGCGCCCATTGAATTTCAAAATGCATTGGCCCAGCGACAGCATCGATGCGCCGCGATTGGCTGAACTCCTTTCGGAGATGTGGGGGGAAGTGGGGGTGAGCCTGGAGTTGCAGGCGATCGACCCGGATGCGCTCACAGCCGAATGCTGTCCTGCGTTCGATTTCGATATCATCCTCTGGGGCTGGGGTTCCGATCCTGACCCGAATCTGCTGCTTTCTGTCTATTCCACGGGTGAGATCCCGAATGGGTATAACGAAACAGGCTACTCGAATCCTGCTTATGATGAGCTCCATGCTCAACAGGGTGTGGAACTCGACCCGGAAAAACGCCGGGAGATCGTCTGGGAAATGCAGAAGATTGTACACGATGATGTTGTGTATATCATTCCCTACTATGAGCAAGCCACCCAGGCATACCGGGTGGATAGATTTACCGGCTGGATCACCGGCATGGCCAAGGTGGAACTCTCCGATGTAAGTTCGCTTGTGGTTATTGAGCCGGTCAAATAAGGGAAAAAGTATCATCCGACGAAGAGAGACGGTTCCATTTCCCGCCTCTCTTCGTCATGCCGGGAGAGACCCTTGAAACGCTATCGTTACTTGTTGAAGAAGGTCAGTTGGTCGGCTTTTACCATTCTGTTTGTTCTCATCCTCAACTTTTTCCTTTTTCGCGTGCTTCCCGGCGATCCGGTCAAAGCTGGAACTCACGACCCGCGTTTCAAGAAGGAGAACCAGGAGGCGATGCGCGTCCGGTTCGGATTGGATAAGCCGGTCATCAACTGTTTCGAAACACTGAATCCAATCAAGGTCGGAGATTGCTGGATCAATCCATTCGAGACTCAGTTCTTTATTTACATCCGTAACTTGGTTCAGGGTGAATTGGGGATCAGCTATCACACAAATGGACCTGTCGCCGACATTCTGGTGGAACGTTTGTGGAATACACTCCTGCTGATTGGCGCGGGGCAAATCCTTTCGATTATTGTCGGGATCTTGTTTGGGCTGTTCGCCGCATGGAAGGCGCGCACCGTCATCGATTACTCTGCTCTCATCACCGGGTTGGTCACATGGAGTCTACCGACTTTTTGGCTGGGCATCATCCTGCTCTTCTGGGGGAGCGGGCATGGTTTTCCCATTGGCGGCAGGATCACACCGGGTACCAGTTCGTATCCTCTTTCATACCAGATTGCCGATATTGCAAAGCATATGGTGCTTCCCACGCTGACTTATACCATTGTCTACATGGGTGAATACCTGCTGGTCATGCGCTCCAGTTTGATGGATGTGCTTTCGGAAGATTATATTTTGACGGCAAAGGCAAAGGGGTTGAGCACTTTCCAGATCCTGAAGGATCATGCGCTGAAAAATGCGATGCTTCCCATCGTGACGATCATTGCCATCAACCTGGGGTTTACTGTAGCCGGGGCGATCCAGATCGAGGCGGTCTTTTCATGGCCCGGGTTGGGAGGCGCGGTCTATGAGGCGCTGGAACGGCGGGATTACCCGGTTCTTCAAGGTGTCTTTTTGTTGATTGCCGTCAGCGTGGTGATTGCCAACCTGATCGCCGATTTGATGTATTCCTACCTCGACCCCCGCGTACAGACGGAATAACTTATGGCTGTCCAGACTGCTGAACTCAAACCTTCTGTACCATCATCTCCCTTGACGGGTTTTTGGAGGGAATTCCGTAAAAATCGCATGGGCGTTGTTGGACTAGTTATGCTGGTCTTGATTGTGATTGTCGCGATTTTTGCGCCGGCGCTCGCGCCCTATGACCCAGAAACCTCCGAGGGGATCACCTCCCGCGATATTTACAACCCTCCCAGCACGGATCATTGGTTTGGCACGGATGATGCCGGGAAGGATGTTCTTTCAAGTTTTATTTACGGTTCTCGTGTCTCGCTGATCGTGGGTTTCTTCGCGGCATTTATCTCCATTGTGATTGGTGGTGTGATCGGCATTGTAGCCGGGTATTACGGCGGGCGACTCGAAAACATTCTCATGCGTTTCACGGATACCATGCTCGTCATTCCCGACCTGCCGCTGATTGTGGTCATCGTCGCGTTGACTAAACCAAGCCTGCTCAATATCATCTTCGTTATCGGACTGCTCGGGTGGACAACCACTGCGCGCGTGGTCCGCTCGCAGACGCTGGCGGTGAAATCGCGCAAGTTCGTTCTGCGCGCACGCGCCATCGGGGCGGGGACGAGGCATATCATTCTTCATCACATTTTGCCGCTCGTCCTGCCGTTGCTGGTTGTCAACGCAATTCTGGTCATCTCACTGGCCATCTTGAACGAATCCACCTTGTCTTTTCTGGGGTTGGGCGATCCGACAGCGACCTCATGGGGGCAGATGTTGAATTTCGCTTTTGGGCGCGGCGCAATGAGCGCAGGCGCATGGTGGGCGCTGGTCGTGCCGGGGTTCGGGATCGTGTGGGTGGTGCTGGGATTGACGCTCCTTGGGCACGGGCTTGAGCAGATTCTGAATCCCAGATTGGAATCACATCATTTGATGCCGGGCAGACCCACAGTCCAGACTGAAGCGGTGGATGTCACCGGCAAAAGAAGCGATGTCCCTGTCCTGCTGGATGTCCGCAATCTTTCGATTCACTATGTCGGTGATGGGCAGGTCGCGAAAGCGGTGCATAACGTCAGTTTCCAACTCCATGAAGGTGAGTTGCTTGGTCTGGTGGGTGAAAGCGGATGCGGCAAGACCACGCTCATGATGGCTTTGATGAGACTGCTCCCCGCGGCGGGACAGATCGCCAGCGGGTCCATCCGTTTTGGCGGGTGGGATCTTGCGACTCTGAAAGAGGACGAGATGGCGGAGATTCGCTGGAAGGGGATATCGATCATCTTCCAGGGCGCGATGAATGCTCTTAACCCGGTGCGGACGGTCGGCGATCAGATTGCGGAGGCCATCAACAAGCACATGCCCGGGCTGCCGCATGGAGTGGTAAATGCTCGTGTGCTGGAATTGCTCGACCTGGTGGGTATTGCCGCCGAACATAAGGATCATTACCCGCACCAATACTCCGGCGGGATGCGGCAACGCGCCATGATTGCAATGGCGCTTTCGTGCGACCCACAGGTGGTGATTGCGGACGAGCCGACCACTGCGCTGGACGTGATGATCCAGGCACAGATCCTTGAATTGCTGGATGACCTGCGAAAGAAGCTGGGGCTTGCCATTATTTTTGTAACACATGATCTGGGTGTTGTGGCAGAGATGTGCGATTCAGTGTTGGTGATGTATGGCGGGATGACCGCCGAATACGCCAGCGTGGACTCGATCTACAATGCGCCGCGCCATCCCTATACCCAGGAGTTGCTCAAAGCCTTTCCGGATCTTTCCAAACCGGAAAAGCGGCTCACTTCCATTCCCGGATACCCGCCCAAGTTGAATGCCCTCCCCGACGGATGCCGCTTTGCGCCGCGGTGCCCGTTAGCGTTCGAGCGTTGTGTAACAGAAATGCCACGCCTGCATGAATTGAATGGCGGTCATATTGTGGGCTGCCATTTAGTGGAGGAGAAAAGCTGACAATCACCTGTGAGTGATTGCCGCTGAGATATTGCATATGTCTGACGAATTCATCCTCGAAGTTAAGAACTTGAAAAAATATTTCCTGGCGGGCAGACCGGCTCTTTTCTCGCGCACGGAGCAATACGTTCATGCCGTGGATGATGTCGATCTGCAATTGCGCCGAGGGGAGGTCATCGCGCTGGTCGGCGAGAGCGGATGCGGCAAATCCACCCTTGCGCTGACATTGATGGGGCTGGAAAACGCCACAGAAGGGAGCATTTTCTTCGAAGGCAGGGACATCACCCACCTGACGGACAGGGAACGTAAATCCACCCGGCAGCGCATTCAAATGGTTTTTCAGGACCCGTATGAGTCGCTCAATCCCACCCAAACCATCGAGGAAATCGTCACCGAGCCGCTGGTCGTGCATGGACTGGCCGGGGATCACGGGGAAAGGCAGGCGCACGTTGTGCGCGCCCTGGAAGATGCCGGGCTGAAACCTGCCGAGGAGTACATGCACCGCTTCCCGCACCAGCTTTCCGGCGGGCAGCGCCAGCGTGTGGTCATCGCCAGCGCGCTGGTGCTTGAGCCGCACCTCCTGCTTGCCGATGAACCAGTCTCGATGCTGGATGTCTCCATCCGCGCTGAGATCATCAACCTGCTTGCCGACTTGCGAGAGTCGCGCGGCATCTCGGTCATCTTCATTACGCATGACCTCGGAACGGTTGGTTACTTCGCTGACCGGGTGGCGGTCATGTACCTGGGGCGTATCGTCGAGATCGGTTCGATGCGCGAGGTGTTGACCGATCCGAAACATCCGTACGCGCAGGCATTGCTTTCGGTCATCCCCGTGCCCAACCCCCGGCTGAGAAGGAAGCGTATGATTCTGCAGGGTGAAACACCCAATCCGATCGAGTTGCCCGTTGGTTGCCGGTTCCATCCGCGCTGCCCGGTGGCGATGAACATTTGCAAGGAAAGCGATCCACGCCTGTTGCCGATCAGCGAGACACATCGAGCGGCGTGCTTATTGTTGGCGAAATAACAATTCACTTTAGCGATTATGGAGGCTCCATGATTTCTAATACATCCCGCCTGCTCACATACCTAAATGCAATCCTCTACGCCATTTTGGGCGCATTGCTTTTCCTTCTCCCCGAACAGCTCGCGCCTGTCTTTGCCTGGAAGGTGACTGCTTTCATGACCATGACCATCGGCGGATGGTGTCTTGGCAATGCGTGGCTGGCGTGGATTACAGCCCGCCGCTGGCAATGGAATCTTGTGTTCAGCGCGCTGTTGTATTTGTGGATGTTCGGTGTCGGTGAACTGCTGGTGTTGTTTTTCTTCCGCGACAAACTGGCGTTGGCACATCCCATCGCATGGTTGTATTTCAGTACACTGATCGTGAATACAGTTGCCGCCTTTATCGGCATCTGGGAAGTGATTGCCAGACGCCCGGCGCTGAACCCAGAAGGTCCGCGTTTCAGTTCCACGCAGTTTATCTTTCTTATCATCTTCATTATCTTCGTCGGCTTCCTTGGGCTGTACGGCTGCACTACACAAATCGGCGCGCCGGGCACGAACGGCGGCATCTTCCCGGAGATCATGTCGCTGTTCACCTTGCGGAGTTTCGGCGTCTTCTACCTGACATTGGCACTGGCGGTCACGCCTTATCTGTGGAACCGGGACCTCAACGCCATCCTGCATCATTCCATCGCGTCGTATGGCTTGATCGTCTTCATCACCGCGGCTGCGTTCGTTTACATCCGCCTCTTCGATTTCGCCGCGCGCCCCGGCGGTTTGCTGTATTTCGGCGCGTACCTTGGGGTTGGCATCCCTCTGCTCTTTGTATTTTGGAAACTCGGCACAGGCAAAACCGGTTAATGGACATCACCAGCCTGCAGAACCCACGCGTCAAACACATCGTCAAATTGCGAGACGATAAAAGGACCCGCGCGAAGGACGGCTTGATGCTGGTGGAAGGCTATGACGAGATCCAGCTCGCGCTGGCTGCAGGACACCGGCCGCAGACGCTTCTTTCCTCGCCGGAACTTGCCTCCCGCCAAATCAACGGGGATTTCCCTGAATCGATCACCGTCAACCGCGCTGTTTTCGAAAAAATCTCCTACCGCGACAACCCCGACGGCTGGATGGGCATTTTCCCGATCCCCCACACATCCCTGAACGATTTGGAATTGAGCGAGTCGCCTTTGATTATCCTTGCCGAATCCATCGAAAAGCCGGGCAACCTCGGGGCGATCCTCCGCACCGCCGACGCGGCAGGCGTGGACGCGTTGCTCCTGTGCGACCCGCGCGTGGACCTGTGGAATCCCAACGTGGTCAGAGCCAGCCGCGGGGCGGTCTTCAGCGTGCCTGTCGTCGAAAGCGATAACGCGTCCGCTTGGAAGTGGCTGAAAACGCGGAAGATACGCACCCTTGCCGCAACACCATCCGCAGCCGTGACATACTCCACTGTCGACTTGTGCGGACCGGTCGCCATTGCTGTCGGCACGGAGGACGAGGGACTCACTGAGTTCTGGATGTCGAACGCAGACCTGAAAGTGAAAATCCCGATGACGGGCAAGGTCAATTCGTTGAACGTCTCCGTCTCCACGGCATTGATTGTCTATGAGGCGGTAAGACAGAGATCGTCCCGCTGAACTGCTGGCGCCTTCTGCACCTCAAACCCATGCGGAAATTCACCCTCCTCTGGTTCGGACAGGTCGTCTCGCTCATCGGCAGTGCGATGACCTGGTTCGCGTTCACAATCTGGGCATGGGAGGCGACCGGCAAAGCCTCGGCGCTGGCAACCATCAGCTTCTTCGCCTTTTTGCCCGCCGTGTTATTGACCCCGGTCGCCGGCGTTTTTGTGGATCGCTGGAACCGCAAATGGGTCATGGCGCTCAGCGACCTTGCAACCGCCCTGGGCACGCTGACAATCTTCCTCATTTATACGTTCGGCAGTTTGCAACTTTGGCACATCTATCTTGTCAGCCTCCTGGCGGGGTTCTTCACCGCCTTTCAATATCCCGCTTATGCCGCGGCAGTGACGACCATGCTCTCGAAGGAGGACTATACCCGTGCCGAAGGGATGCTTGGCTCGGCGCGGGCGCTGTCGGGAATCCTGGCGCCGATCTTCGCCGCGGCGTTGCTCGCGCCGCTTGGTCTGCGCGGCATCATGCTGATCGACCTGGGGACGTTCCTGTTTGCCTTTGGGACGCTGTTGTTTATTCGCGTGCCGCAACCTGAGCAAACAGAAACCGGCAGGCAAAGCCGGGGAACATTCTGGCAGGAACTTCGCTTCGGCTTTCGTTATATCCATGAAAAACGCAGTCTGCGCGCGCTGACCGTCCTGTTCATGTTCGCAGGAATTTTCCTTGCCATCGGTGCGACTCTCATGGCGCCGCTGGTGCTGAGCGGAACCGGGAACAACGAATCGGCGCTGGCGACTGTCCAATCAGCGGGAGCCGTTGGCGGCGTAGCCGGAGGCGTGATCCTGAGTCTGTGGGGCGGGACCAGGCAACGCATCCACAACATTCTGATCGGCGGCGCGGGGGCTTGTCTGTTGGGTATCCTATGGCTGGGATTGAGCGGCGCGGTCATCCTCTGGGCGGTCGGAAGTTTCTTTTTTGCCTTCTTCGAGCCGTTCGTGGAAGGCGGCAATCTTGCCATCTGGCAGGCGAAGGTACCCGCCGATGTGCAGGGACGTGTCCTATCTGCGCGGCACCTGTTGGTGCAGATTCCCTATTTGTCCGGTATTCTTGTTTCAGGGTGCCTTGCCGAAGCGAGCGCCATCCGGCTGGTGATGGTCGGTGCGGGAATCGCTGGCGCATCCCTGTTCCTCGCCGGGTACGCATTTTCATCCCTGCGGCATGTGGAAGAATCGGAGTTGTGATGAACTGGGTCATTGGCATTGTTCTGCTTGTGGCGATTGGTTATTTGCTCGACCGGGAAGTTTATTTTTATGAAGGTGTGCATTTGGGTCCGCGCGTGCAGTCATGGCTGTACGACCGGTGGTCACGCAAGTATGACGAGGGGAAGAAGGAAAGTCAACTGCGCGATGATGAGATGCTCGCACAACCCTTACTGGAAGCGCTAAACAATATCCCTGAGCCGTTGATTCTGGATTTCGCCGCCGGCACGGGGCGTCTCTCGTACGCGCTGATGAACCGACCGGAATTCCACGGAAGGATCATTGCCGTCGATCTCTCTCAAGGGATGCTGGAACAAGCCGCCTCGAAACTACGCCCGTATCTGTCCCGCTTCGAAATGCTTCGACACGTCTCCCTGCCACTCCCGTTCCCCGAGGCGTCCTTCGACGCGGTGTGCGCGCTGGAGGTGCTGGAACTCTTCCCCGGCATGGACGAGCCGCTGGCGGAGTTTGCGCGCGTCCTGCGCCCCGGCGGACTGCTCCTTACCTCGCGCGGCACGGAGGAATCCGGGCGCAAAGCAAAGATAAAGAGTATGCCGGAGTACACATCCCTGTTGGAGCGCACTGGGTTTGAAAATATTCGAGTCACAAAGTGGTGGAAGTTGTTTGACCGGACGCTGGCGGTGAAGCACGGGGCGTCGGAACCGGTTGGAGCGCGTTCGTTGAAGGACGTGTTGCAATGTCCTGCCTGCGGCGAAATCGGCTGGGAGGATAGGCCAAACGCTTTACGCTGTGCCCATTGCGGCAGGGGGGTGGCGGTCACAAAAAATAGGATTGTGTTGGGGTAAAGGCGGCTCTGCTATGCCGAGTTTCAATCCACGCTCCCCATGCGGGGAGCGATAAAAACCCGCCGCGAGTTTTCCGGGCGAGAAAGAGTTTCAATCCACGCTCCCCATGCGGGGAGCGACTTTGTGTATGCACCTGATAAATCTTTCATGGGATAGTTTCAATCCACGCTCCCCATGCGGGGAGCGACTAAGGCTCCCAGAGATCGTCATTGACGATCTCAACGTTTCAATCCACGCTCCCCATGCGGGGAGCGACATTAAATATCACACAACACGATTAATCCTATTCCGCGTTTCAATCCACGCTCCCCATGCGGGGAGCGACCAGGCGAAGGCAATCTGGTAAGGGCGTTGCAGGCAGTTTCAATCCACGCTCCCCATGCGGGGAGCGACGCGCTGCGCGCGAAATTTGCGGCGTTTTGGTTTGCGTTTCAATCCACGCTCCCCATGCGGGGAGCGACTTCCGAGTCGCAGACGGTGAAGGCAGCCGTTGGTGGTTTCAATCCACGCTCCCCATGCGGGGAGCGACGACATCACTCCAAAACTGCTTGATGTTTCAAAAGTTTCAATCCACGCTCCCCATGCGGGGAGCGACCAAAGCGAAAAGCGAAATTTTTCCTCATTTGGCAGTTTCAATCCACGCTCCCCATGCGGGGAGCGACGAGACGTTCGGCGGGTGGATCAGCACCGAGGACGGCGTTTCAATCCACGCTCCCCATGCGGGGAGCGACAGCGACGAAGCGTACATTGTCAGATATTGGAGTAGTTTCAATCCACGCTCCCCATGCGGGGAGCGACCAGACCACAAATACATAATAGTATAAACCGCCCTAGTTTCAATCCACGCTCCCCATGCGGGGAGCGACCCAATCGATTATGGTACTCGACTGTAGATACTCTCGTTTCAATCCACGCTCCCCATGCGGGGAGCGACGTAACCCGTACATTGGTAACTGTACCTGTATACTTGTTTCAATCCACGCTCCCCATGCGGGGAGCGACTCGCGGTGTTTTGCCTTTGCCATCGGGTCTAACTGGTTTCAATCCACGCTCCCCATGCGGGGAGCGACCTGACGGCAGATACAACTCATCAACAGATGACGTTTCAATCCACGCTCCCCATGCGGGGAGCGACGATGATGATTGCACCCATCCACGATGACCGTAGATGTTTCAATCCACGCTCCCCATGCGGGGAGCGACATCTGGGATAGAATAACCAGATTTGACGACGTAATGTTTCAATCCACGCTCCCCATGCGGGGAGCGACGTGGACGATGAGGAGTTCCGCACAACCGAGCCTGAGTTTCAATCCACGCTCCCCATGCGGGGAGCGACGATGTGGGGCCTGTGCCGTTCGCTCAGTATCCTGTTTCAATCCACGCTCCCCATGCGGGGAGCGACGAGAAAGCATGAGCAAGCCTAAAATACAACCTTTGTTTCAATCCACGCTCCCCATGCGGGGAGCGACGAGCGGGCGGGTTCCCGTATCCCCGCCTCGTCCAGTTTCAATCCACGCTCCCCATGCGGGGAGCGACTCAATTCCTTGTTTATCTTTTGCCGAGCAAGGAAGTTTCAATCCACGCTCCCCATGCGGGGAGCGACCTGATTGATTGGGCGCTCTCTCCGATGGTACGCAAAGTTTCAATCCACGCTCCCCATGCGGGAGCGACATGCCTGTGCTCGAAGAGGCATTCGTCCGCGTGTTTCAATCCACGCTCCCCATGCGGGGAGCGACCCCCTGGTTGTCCACTTTCAGGCTTCCATCAGTCAGTTTCAATCCACGCTCCCCATGCGGGGAGCGACGCGAGCGGGCGAAGCCCCCCGCCGCCGCCCGACTGTTTCAATCCACGCTCCCCATGCGGGGAGCGACTCTTTGACCAGAGGCTCAATGAGCCTATCCATGTAAGTTTCAATCCACGCTCCCCATGCGGGGAGCGACGGGGTGGCTGGATGTTCAGCGATTGAATCAAAACGTGTTTCAATCCACGCTCCCCATGCGGGGAGCGACCTTGACGTGTTTAGGGAGTATATGCAATTGGAGGCAGGTTTCAATCCACGCTCCCCATGCGGGGAGCGACATGACAATACGCCAAGCTTCAGGATTATTATGCATGTTTCAATCCACGCTCCCCATGCGGGGAGCGACGTAACCGCTTTTATGCGCCCGTCTTGTAGCCGCGAGTTTCAATCCACGCTCCCCATGCGGGGAGCGACCATTTCGATCTTGCGTTTGACTGTTAATATTTTTGTTTCAATCCACGCTCCCCATGCGGGGAGCGACCATTGCCCTGCACATAATTACCATTCGCAAGGCGTTTCAATCCACGCTCCCCATGCGGGGAGCGACGCGCCCTGCGACCTATAGGACTTCTCGTAGCCATGTTTCAATCCACGCTCCCCATGCGGGGAGCGACGCACGATTGCGATCTTTGCTGTTTTCGCTGTCGTTGTTTCAATCCACGCTCCCCATGCGGGGAGCGACGCAAATTCTTTTGCAATTTCGGGATGGTTTTCCTCGTTTCAATCCACGCTCCCCATGCGGGGAGCGACCTATGGTCGGTTTCATTTCTTGAGGTCCTCTACTGTTTCAATCCACGCTCCCCATGCGGGGAGCGACCCACCAGTGAGCCTCAATAATGGCGGGCTGTGTTGTGTTTCAATCCACGCTCCCCATGCGGGGAGCGACGTGTCCAGCGTGATCGGATTCTCAAAGACATAGCAGTTTCAATCCACGCTCCCCATGCGGGGAGCGACTAACCCGTTCCGCCTGGCAGTTTGTAACTCGCCCCGTTTCAATCCACGCTCCCCATGCGGGGAGCGACCTGGTGTTTCGGGAATACATCGATCTCGAAGAACGGGTTTCAATCCACGCTCCCCATGCGGGGAGCGACCTATTTTCGGCGACCAGTTACTCAGGAGCGAGTGCGTTTCAATCCACGCTCCCCATGCGGGGAGCGACATTGCATCTTTCCACTTGCTCCACACCTCCTGCTTGTTTCAATCCACGCTCCCCATGCGGGGAGCGACTAAGGGCAGGCTCCGGTAGGCAAGGCACGGTGTTGTTTCAATCCACGCTCCCCATGCGGGGAGCGACGGGGGGCATTGCAGGAGGCGAGACCGATTGCCATGTTTCAATCCACGCTCCCCATGCGGGGAGCGACCCGTTCGTGATGCCGGAGGACGAGGACGATTTGATGTTTCAATCCACGCTCCCCATGCGGGGAGCGACCTTTTGGGAGTGGGCGACGGAGCGAGTCACGGATGTTTCAATCCACGCTCCCCATGCGGGGAGCGACCTGTGGAGGCGGTCACGTATGTTGGAGGACTAGATGTTTCAATCCACGCTCCCCATGCGGGGAGCGACTGGAAGAGTTTGACCGCCTCCGGGCGGGTCTTGACGTTTCAATCCACGCTCCCCATGCGGGGAGCGACGATGCGATCTCATCTGTTGATCGACCTGCCGACGGGTTTCAATCCACGCTCCCCATGCGGGGAGCGACTGGTGCGTCTAATGGATGACGCAATTCACGATTTAAGTTTCAATCCACGCTCCCCATGCGGGGAGCGACTTTTTTGCCAACTCCATCGCAAGCACATACTCGGTTTCAATCCACGCTCCCCATGCGGGGAGCGACCAGGATGCTTGTCAAATTACCGCAAAACGTACAGATGTTTCAATCCACGCTCCCCATGCGGGGAGCGACTATGTACCCCGCCGATATTATCGCGTTTGTCGGCGTTTCAATCCACGCTCCCCATGCGGGGAGCGACATGTTAAGAATTGCTAACAATGGAGAACAAAAAGAGTTTCAATCCACGCTCCCCATGCGGGGAGCGACCATACTGGAACAATAACGAGCGTGTATCGTGTTGCGTTTCAATCCACGCTCCCCATGCGGGGAGCGACGTATGGCAACGTGTACAACAACTGCAATCCCTCGTTGTTTCAATCCACGCTCCCCATGCGGGGAGCGACATTAAGTTTGGCTTCGACCAGCAGACTATAGGGGCGTTTCAATCCACGCTCCCCATGCGGGGAGCGACGTCTGACCACTAGCAGGATGTCACCTGTCCCGCGTTTCAATCCACGCTCCCCATGCGGGGAGCGACTTGGCGTCGCTCCCGTATGTTGGAGGACTGAGGTGTTTCAATCCACGCTCCCCATGCGGGGAGCGACTCCAGCGCTGGGATGGTTCCGCCGCACTTACGCCACGTTTCAATCCACGCTCCCCATGCGGGGAGCGACGCCTAGCCTACCGGAGCCGACCCTTAGTGGTAGGGATTTGTTTCAATCCACGCTCCCCATGCGGGGAGCGACATTGCATCAGCCCACTTGCTCCACACTTCCTGTTTGTTTCAATCCACGCTCCCCATGCGGGGAGCGACCATCACATCACAGCCCTGGGGGCATGCCAGGTCTGAGTTTCAATCCACGCTCCCCATGCGGGGAGCGACAATGACGAGCGCACCAGGAGGACACATCAACATACGTTTCAATCCACGCTCCCCATGCGGGGAGCGACGCCTATCAAGAAATGGAATCGCTTATAGCGCAGTAGTTTCAATCCACGCTCCCCATGCGGGGGGCGACTAAACGGGATACGCATGGGAGATTTTCAAAATGTTTCAATCCACGCTCCCCATGCGGGGAGCGACGGGGAAAACCTACTGGAATGGTTAGCTGATTGGATGGTTTCAATCCACGCTCCCCATGCGGGGAGCGACAATTATCGTGGTGCTGAACTTGGTGCTGCCATGCTGTTTCAATCCACGCTCCCCATGCGGGGAGCGACGTGCTGCTCCTTTCAGATGATTAGGGCAGTCAGGTTTCAATCCACGCTCCCCATGCGGGGAGCGACCAAGTACGGTTTGCGGGAAACAACAATCGCATATGTTTCAATCCACGCTCCCCATGCGGGGAGCGACGTGACGTCGGGTGTTTTTGTTTCCATCACCATTATGTTTCAATCCACGCTCCCCATGCGGGGAGCGACCTATACAGGCATTCAAAGCCTCAAACTCATCGGAGGTTTCAATCCACGCTCCCCATGCGGGGAGCGACACAATGGACGGCTCAAAAGTCCTTTGATGAGTAGGGTTTCAATCCACGCTCCCCATGCGGGGAGCGACCCCTATCATCGGATCGTAAAAAGACAACTTTAGGAGTTTCAATCCACGCTCCCCATGCGGGGAGCGACCGGTCAAACGACCGAGACCCCCCACCTCGTAAGGTGTTTCAATCCACGCTCCCCATGCGGGGAGCGACTCTGTACCGGCTACATTTTTAGGCTTGTAATGATTGTTTCAATCCACGCTCCCCATGCGGGGAGCGACCAAGGGCTAACCAATGGCACGACGGGCATTTTTGCGTTTCAATCCACGCTCCCCATGCGGGGAGCGACGCGATTTTTTCCATGTCTTCAACACCTTGAGAGTTTCAATCCACGCTCCCCATGCGGGGAGCGACGTATCACCTCCCGTATCTCGACATCAACTGCATGTTTCAATCCACGCTCCCCATGCGGGGAGCGACAGGTACGACACTCAATCACCCGACTGGGTGTCTCAGTTTCAATCCACGCTCCCCATGCGGGGAGCGACGTGACATTCTAGAGGTGGTCTATCCTGATGCCTTGTTTCAATCCACGCTCCCCATGCGGGGAGCGACACGGCGGACAATATAAGACGAGCCACGAAAAGTTTCAATCCACGCTCCCCATGCGGGGAGCGACCTGTACCGGCTACATTTTTAGGCTTGTAATGATTGTTTCAATCCACGCTCCCCATGCGGGGAGCGACTACCACCATGCAGGCAAGCCCAAACTATAAGCATTGTTTCAATCCACGCTCCCCATGCGGGGAGCGACTCTATAGCATGCACCAAGGGCAGCGAGTGAAGGCGTTTCAATCCACGCTCCCCATGCGGGGAGCGACGAGGCACAAAATGGCGTACTATAAGTTAGTTATGTTTCAATCCACGCTCCCCATGCGGGGAGCGACGTTTTCGTGGCTCGTCTTATATTGTCCGCCGTGTTTCAATCCACGCTCCCCATGCGGGGAGCGACAGTCCTGAAAAGGAAGAGTATACGACTGCAATGAAGTTTCAATCCACGCTCCCCATGCGGGGAGCGACCGACTACCTGTCACTTCCGATCAATATTGATACGTTTCAATCCACGCTCCCCATGCGGGGAGCGACCACTTGACCTTGCAGAGTCCCTTAAGGATTATGTGGTTTCAATCCACGCTCCCCATGCGGGGAGCGACAGGATAAGCCCTGCCAGCAGGGCTTGAAACTCCGTGTTTCAATCCACGCTCCCCATGCGGGGAGCGACTTGACATCCAAGGTCTTACTCTGGGAGGGGCCGGCGTTTCAATCCACGCTCCCCATGCGGGGAGCGACACCCCCCCGGTAATCTTCTATCCAATCCGAGCGGTTTCAATCCACGCTCCCCATGCGGGGAGCGACGTCTGACCACTAGCAGGATGTCCCCAGCCCCCCGGAAAGTTTCAATCCACGCTCCCCATGCGGGGAGCGACTACGGCAGGGTGTATAACAATTGCATGCCCTCATTGTTTCAATCCACGCTCCCCATGCGGGGAGCGACCACTGACCGGGGGGAGTTTACATTCTACATGATGTTTCAATCCACGCTCCCCATGCGGGGAGCGACATGGCATCAGCCCACTTGCTCCACACTTCCTGCCGGTTTCAATCCACGCTCCCCATGCGGGGAGCGACATCTTAGTCCTCCAACATGCGGGAGCGTCGCCAGAGTTTCAATCCACGCTCCCCATGCGGGGAGCGACTGGCATCAGCCCACTTGCTCCACACCTCCTGGCGGTTTCAATCCACGCTCCCCATGCGGGGAGCGACTTTGGAATGACACCCAGCAGCCGTAGCCGGGTGTTTCAATCCACGCTCCCCATGCGGGGAGCGACGGTGTCAGGGCACCGAACTCGCGTTCGTAGGTTCTGTTTCAATCCACGCTCCCCATGCGGGGAGCGACGGTGATATTCTAGAGGTGGTCTATCCTGATGCTTTGTTTCAATCCACGCTCCCCATGCGGGGAGCGACGCTTATGTGATGATAAAGTTTGGGTTTGACCAGCGTTTCAATCCACGCTCCCCATGCGGGGAGCGACGTGTTGGGTTATGCTTGGGTTATGGAGTTACAGCAGTTTCAATCCACGCTCCCCATGCGGGGAGCGACCCTCACGCAACGAGCGCTTCGATATCCTCACGCTGTTTCAATCCACGCTCCCCATGCGGGGAGCGACTTAGGTATCATAGACGTTGCATTGCAAGGATTGAGTTTCAATCCACGCTCCCCATGCGGGGAGCGACGTTCAATGGGTTTTCAAGGTACGCGCAGAGAACAAAGTTTCAATCCACGCTCCCCATGCGGGGAGCGACATAAAAACCTTATCACGTCGCATTATGTGAGTAGTTTCAATCCACGCTCCCCATGCGGGGAGCGACACCTTCGCGCTTTGCTTTCGTGTCGTGCAAATCCGAGTTTCAATCCACGCTCCCCATGCGGGGAGCGACTTCCGCGATCTTGCCCATATCACCGCCAGAACCGTCGTTTCAATCCACGCTCCCCATGCGGGGAGCGACGGGGAGATATAGCGCTGATCAATTTAGCCAGCAGGTTTCAATCCACGCTCCCCATGCGGGGAGCGACCACTGGCATACTGGGCGAGCGGGCAGAGAGGGCAGTTTCAATCCACGCTCCCCATGCGGGGAGCGACCTTAGTCTCCTTTCATTGCTTCGGTTAGAATGTGTTTCAATCCACGCTCCCCATGCTGGGAGCGACACGAGTTTGTAAAATGCCATGATGTTTTTCTCCTTAGTTTCAATCCACGCTCCCCATGCGGGGAGCGACCTCTAAAATCCGACCTAAGGAGACTAAAATGAGTGTTTCAATCCACGCTCCCCATGCGGGGAGCGACGAGCGTCCTGGCGGTCTTTTTTGCTAATGGTGATGTTTCAATCCACGCTCCCCATGCGGGGAGCGACGCGGAGAAGGATCAGGACATGAATTGCAATGATGTTTCAATCCACGCTCCCCATGCGGGGAGCGACGCATATGACCTGCCTACACTACTGCAAGCCTTGGAGTTTCAATCCACGCTCCCCATGCGGGGAGCGACCATAGGCTTTATACAGGCAGATGACTCCAGCCATGTTTCAATCCACGCTCCCCATGCGGGGAGCGACGTCCTCGGGAGAGGTAATATCCTCCCACCAAAACGTTTCAATCCACGCTCCCCATGCGGGGAGCGACTTGGGTGGTAAAATCATTACGTGCCCGCCGGGGTTTCAATCCACGCTCCCCATGCGGGGAGCGACGCGATAATACAGGATGTTTTTCAGGTCTTGTCCGAGTTTCAATCCACGCTCCCCATGCGGGGAGCGACGCTCATTTTTAGTCTCCTTAGTCAGATTTTAGAGTTTCAATCCACGCTCCCCATGCGGGGAGCGACGTGTACATAAGCTGGAGACCATCATTGAACGCATGTTTCAATCCACGCTCCCCATGCGGGGAGCGACCAGGGTTGGGCAGACGTGGCATCCGCACGCTATGTTTCAATCCACGCTCCCCATGCGGGGAGCGACGCGATAATACAGGATGTTTTTTAGGTCTTGCCCAAGTTTCAATCCACGCTCCCCATGCGGGGAGCGACTAGCCTTATCCAGCGGGATGATCTCCGCCACAGGGTTTCAATCCACGCTCCCCATGCGGGGAGCGACATACTTCCGTATTTCCCACTGTCCATCGGGCTTCTGTTTCAATCCACGCTCCCCATGCGGGGAGCGACATGATACGCTTCGGCTTTGACTCGCAGGTCATTGGGTCGCGTTTCAATCCACGCTCCCCATGCGGGGAGCGACGATTGTCATATACCCAACATCGTAAACCTTATGCGTTTCAATCCACGCTCCCCATGCGGGGAGCGACAGATTTCTGCGGCATTCTGCGCCCGCCTCTTGGAGTTTCAATCCACGCTCCCCATGCGGGGAGCGACTTGATATCAAATTTCCGGCGAGTGACTAAGTGTAGTGTTTCAATCCACGCTCCCCATGCGGGGAGCGACAAATGGGAATGCGCAAATCAAATATGTTAAGGAGAGTTTCAATCCACGCTCCCCATGCGGGGAGCGACCTTTCGAGAAGCGGGATGTTAGTGTGGTGGGGGATGTTTCAATCCACGCTCCCCATGCGGGGAGCGACCGCAACATCTAGCCGCATTGTATCATGCTGCGCCAGATATTGGCTTTTTCTTACCAGTCTCTTGCAATTACGAGCAGTTTTTTATCAGAAGTCGCTGAAATATTCGGTTGTTAAGGTGCAATTTGCCTGCGAACCTGCCAGAAATTCTATGTTCACTTCGGGTTCGCACTTAGGCAATCAGTGTCCCTTCCAAATCGAGGCTTGGCTTTGCGCCCACATGTTCGACGCGCTGTTTCCAGTTATCGCCAAGATAATAATAGCGCAGACTATCTACTTCCGGCTCAATGATTTTCAACAGCTTGTCCTGCAACTCTTTCAACTGTGCGGGATCAATCAAACATTCAAAGACCGAGTTTTGCACGCGCTGACCGTAATCCTGGCATTTTTTAGCAACTTTCCGCAGGCGGCGTTTACCTTTCTCGGTTTCGGTGTTTACGTCGTAGGTGATGAGGACCATCATGGGAAACTCTCTTGCAAACGCGGAGATTGCATCGCCGCCTGGTCTCGATATGCGCTTCGTGTTACTTGACCGACGGCGGCTCGCAATGACATCAACTCCAAAAGAACGGCGGGTAGGCATCCAGGTCGCCGCGCAGGTGACGCGCCAGCAGCAGTGCTTGAACGTGCGGAATCAGCCCGAAGGGAATCCGCTCGTTCAAGTATGGGTGGACAATCTCTTCTTTCTTGCGCTCCTGCCAGGCGGTGATGACGGCTTTGCGCGTCTCATCGTCCATCAGGATTCCGCCGCTTTCCTTTTTGGTAAAGCCTTTCCCCGTCACCTGCCTGCGGTTGACGAGCGAAAGCGCCAGCCGGTCGGCAAAGACCGGACGCAGTTCCTCCATCAGGTCCAGGGCGAGCGAGGGGCGGCCGGGTCTGTCAGCGTGGAGAAAGCCCACAAACGGGTCCAGTCCCACGGTCTCAAGCGCCGAAGCGACCTCGTTGGTCAACAGCGTATAAAGGAACGAGAGCAGGCTGTTCATATTGTCCAGCGGGGGGCGGCGCGAACGTTCCTCGAAGTGGAAATCCTCCTTCTGGTGCAAAATCAGGTGGTCGAACACGCTGAAATAAATCTTCGCCGCCGCGCCCTCGAAGCCCATCAGGTCGGCGATGGTTTTGCAGTTGGGAATGGCTTTGAGCGTCTCTTTCAAAAAATTGGACGCGCCCGTCAGCGCTTCGACGTTGACGAGCATGGCATGGTCGCGGAGGGCGCGGTCGAGGACTTTGCGGCAATTGGACAGTTTGCCCAGCAGAAACGAGGCCGCGATGGGGAGGCTCTGCGCTTCATTTTCCGCGACCTCGAACTGCTTTCGCCGCAGCAGGACGTTGCCCTTCACCCGTCCCGTGACCCGCGCCAGAAAGCGCCCGCTGGGCGCGAGGAAGGTCAGCCCAATGTTGCGTTCGGTGCACGCACCCATCAGCGCGGGGCTGGCGCCCTGCCAGTTGAAGCAGACGATGTTTTCGAGGTTGTGCAGCGGCAGGCGCGTGGAGGTGTGTTCGTCCTTTTGGACGACGATGTTTTCGCCATCCAGCGAGAGGTAGGATTCGGGGGTGGTGATGTAGAGGGTGTTAGCGAGGTGTTTCATAGCAGGTCAGGCATTTTCCAACTGTCTTTGAATGTATTTCGAGGCGGCGATGACGTTTTCCTGCAAGGTAGGCAGGCAGATTTCCGCCAGCGAACAGGAGCGGCAGCCCTTGTGGGGTTTGACTTTGGGCGTGTAACCGCGGGAAAAATAATTGTGCATTTCGGCGGACATCTCGCGCACCAATTGGCGCAGGGCGGGGGTCAGTTCCACTTCTTCGCGGTGACGGGTTTGAGCGTAGTACAGATACCCGCGCGGGATCTGCGTCGAGAGCATTTCTTCGAGGCACATCGCCTGGGCGCAGAGTTGGGCTTCGTCCACGGGTTCGCGTTTGGGTTTGCCGCGTTTGTATTCGACGGGCGCGGGGAGGTAGAAGCCTTCGCGGTTGGGAAGGCGAATTCCCTCACCCCTGCACCCCTCTCCCGCTGGGAGAGGGGATGGGGGCGAGGGAGTAAACTCCACCACATCGCACACCCCCGACAGCCCCAGCCGATACGAAGCGACAGGCACCGACCGCGCTGTGACGACCCCATTTCTCGTTTCGGTGAAGAAGGGGTCATCCACGCGCTGATGCAGGATGCGCCCCTCGGCGGTGAGTGCATTTTCTTTCCACTGCATTTCGACGTGAATCAGCGCCCACTGCCTGCGGCAAAACAGGAAGTGTTGAATGCCCGAAAGGGGCAGGAGGTCTTCGGGGGTGTAGTCGGATTTCATGCTGTCATTGCGAGACTTGCGAAGCAGGTCGAAGCAATCTCCTTTATTAGGGAGACTGCTTCGCTCTGCTCGCAGTGACATTACAACATTTCAATCAGCTCCACACCCTGCGGCACGCCCGCTTTGTCCACCGTCACAGTATAATCGCCGAAACTGCGCGGGGGATTGGCTTCGGGTTTGCGTTCCACCTTGACCAATTCAAACAACTGATGCGCGGGGGCGTTGCCCAGGTCGCTATCGTGCTTGAACACAATCAGCCTGCGAGTCGCCATCTTGCCGCGCGCGGCGGAGCGGTCATGCTCAAACATGTTGATAAGCGCTTCCCAGAAGAGTTGCAAGTCTTCTTCTGAAAATCCCGTGCCTTTGGTGGCGTCATTGGCGAGTTTGGCGGAGATGTAGCCTTCCACGCGGTACAAGCCGTAGGGGACGTAATTTTTGCGTCCCATCTCGGTTTGCTTGTCTTCATCTTGGCGGGTGACTGTTAGGCGGGTAATGGATGCTTCCATCTGCGCGATTGGGTCAATGCTGCGAGAGAAGTTCAACTGAACGGGTCCGCGCACAATACCAGCAGGAACATCCGTGTTCATAACGGCGCCAAAAGTACGAATGTCGTAGAAATTTTGGCACATCCAGTTTCGTAATTCAAAGATTTTCTGCACATCTTTTCGTATCGCTTTTCTCTGCTCGTCGTTTTGCGGAATTGGTGTATTGGTGGCTTTGTATGCCAACTCATGTTGGGCATTCAAAGGTATATTTTCTTTGATGTAGATTTTCCACCCCACCGCGTCGCCCTTAACCATCTCCACATAGTTGCGGATTTTGCGCTTCAGGCACACGTCGGTGACGATGCCGTAGCCCGTTTCGGGGTCAATGCGCGGCATGTTGCCCGCGTCGGGGTCGCCGTTGGGGTTGCCGTTCTCCACGTCGTAGAGCAGAACGAATTCGTAGCGGTTGGAAAGGGTAGTCATGGATTAGTCTCCTTTGTGATTGAAGATTGTAGATTGGTGATTTTCGATTTGAGATTGTTTGCGTCATTGCGAGGGCGAAGCCCGAAGCAATCCTCTCATAAAGGGAGACTGCTTCGCCCTGCGGGCTCGCAGTGACGTCATTTTTCGGGTTGGCTTGCTTCCTCGCCGTTATCCTTCCTGGCATAGAAGGCGGCGCGCTGGTGATAGTAGCCCAGTACGAACACACCTTGTTCATCCAGCGTCAGGCGGGACGGGAACGCTTTGGCTTCGAGCATATCGAGCAGGTCTTGAATTTTCCTGTCCGAGACGCCGCCATACTCGGCTTTGGCTGTCCAATGATGCGCGAGCCGCAGCAGGGTGGGGAAGACGCTGGCAGGCGCGGCGCAGGCGGACGTGAAGTAGCGGTCCTTGATGGTGGCGTTGATGTTTTGACCGATGGCTTCTCGCTGCGCCTTTTCCAGAACGGCGAACAGACGTCCCAGCACATAGGCGGGATGGGTATAAGATTCATTGAGTGACATTTGCAAAGCCTCCTGATAGGGATTGTTGCCTCCACGGCGGTACTTGCGGATGAGATGCGCCTTGAGATACGCGGCGCGGATGTAATTGATTTTGACGCTGCGCGCTTTGCCCTTCTCGCTGGTTTCGTCCGTATCGTGGCGGATGCGGTTGAGCACGGCGGCGTACAAGCCTTCGGGGTAGGGCGCGCCCGTGAGAATGGAACGCATGAACGCTCCGCCCAGCAGCGACCACGACTTTTTCACCTCGTCGTCGCGCTGAGTCACTTTGGGCGAAACACACTCGGCAAGGATGCGGTAGGGCGAGATGTAAGTAGGCTGGTTGGCGTATTCCTTCTCGATTTGCAGGTCGTCGTAGTGTTGCATGATGCGCGCGGCAAAGACGCCAAACGGTTCGGTAAGAAAGAAGCGCACGGCAAGACGCGCTGCGCTCGGAGCCAGCCCCAGCACATAGAAGCGCGTATTTTTGTCCAACTCGTTCTCGACCTGTTTGCGTAATTCTGCAAGGTCAATGGATTTCCCCTGCCGCACCGATTCAGCCACTTCGCCCATTTGTTTTTCTACTTCTTTGGCGCGTTTCCGCTTTCCCTTGCCTTTGATTTCTTCGGTTTTGCCTTCTTTCTGTTCTTGTTGATACTCTGGATTCAGGAAAGTGTAGAATGCGCTGGCGTAACGCTTGTCGGGCGCGTCCGACCAGTAAACGACAGTGGTATCGCTAAAGTAAATTTTGCGATTTGGGTTCTGGTTTGACAGCAGATAGTTGAGCGCAACGCCGTAACCCGAAGCCACACGGCGGCTGACAGGTGAGTTTGCTCCTTGCTCTCTCCCATAAGACGTGAAAGCATCAAGGTTAAAACTGACTAACCGCGCTCCACTGCTTTGTGCATCCCCAACCCCTTTGATAGCGGGATGTAAGCGTTCAATTGGCTCAATCTCTCCCGTCACCAAACATTGCATTTCGATAGCTTCTTGCCCCAGATGATGGTCTTCCCATGCACGTTTGATTTTCGGGTCACTCAGTGCGTCTTTACCTTCAACGTAAAAAATCAGGTTGCTGCCTTGTACCAGTGATTCCAGGTTGCGGGCAATAACAGGGTTGTCTTTGGCTTTTTGTGGGTCATGATTCTTCAAGAACGCTATCACGGCGCGGGCAATGGGGCTATCCACCTTTGACAAGATTGCGATATTGTGCGCGCGGAAGGCTTCAAATCGCCTCAAACCGTATTTGGTGTCTTTCTCTTTTTGTTCTGGAATACCCAGCACGAAGGCACTATAGTCACACATGAAATTTGGCTTCGGGCTAACACCCGCACGCTTTACCTGCTCTGGCACGTTCATGCGGCGGGGTCTATCTACCGTCTTCTTGCCTTGCTGAACAGGAACATACAGCGGGATGATGTCCAGCAACTCACCTTGCAGGGACAAATTGACCGCATGGCTGACAGGCGCATTGCTGTACCCAGGCTCGGCAATCTCCACGTCGGGGTCTTCGCGCAAAATCTGGTAGTAGTGGTAGAGCGACTGCAAAATCATCGCCGCACCTCCTTGGCGCATTCGCGCACGTCAATCATTCCATCTTGCATGACGGCGTGATAGAACATCGGCTGAATGTCGCGCGGGTTGGAGAAATCCAAGTCGTAGAGCATGTAGCCCAGGTCGCGTTTGCCCGTCAGCGGGCTTTTGGGGATGTTGCCTTTGTCTTCGATGAGCGTCACTTTGGCGGGGAACTCGCGCGTCCCCAGGCAGGGGGCGTGGAAATGCTGCCCCTCCCGCAGGCGGCGCAGGACGATGTTGTAATGTCCCTCTTCCGTGTCGCGCTCACCCCATTCTTTTTCTACCTTCTCGAAGTGCGCCTCAATGACGTAATCCACGTCCTTCAAGACCATCGCGGCGCGCTGCTGACGGGCTTCGGTGGCGGCGATGTAGAGCGGCTTGTTTGCGCCCTTCATTACTTGCAAGGCGTTATCTACTGACGCCTTATCGCTCACCTCGTTGCGGCGGATGTTGGTGAACTGGATTTCTTTCAGGACATGGATTTTGTCTATCACCCAGCGGATGGCGGGCTTCCAATAGACCGCTTCGATGATTCCGCGCGCCGCCGACGGGGTGATGACGTCGTAACTGACGCGCTCCACTTTCATTTCGGGACGGGTGAACAGGGCGTAG
>Ga0073934_10000296_pt1 | contig 148181 bp, 125 predicted proteins | sample LarsenN4metaG_FD_76834 | JGI IMG/M metagenome (GOLD analysis project Ga0073934, IMG submission 76834) | Hot spring sediment bacterial and archeal communities from British Columbia, Canada, to study Microbial Dark Matter (Phase II) - Larsen... ... | reverse complement strand
GCTGCGCTCTGCCCCCGGCTATTAATCTTGCAGGCCTTCGGCCTGAGAGCGACCGAACGGCGGATGTGAGCGCTTCCGCGTCGCTGCGCGACTTGCAGTTTGGGGAAGCAGGGAGGAGGGTCGTTTTACAGTACGTGGGCGCCGGCGCTGGCGGTGGTGGCGAAGGTGGTGGCGTGTTTGCCGGGGTGTTTTTTGGGGTAGTCGGTGTCGATTTTTTTGGTGAGGGCGGCGACGGCGTCGGCTTTGACGAGGGCGACGATGCAGCCGCCGAAGCCGCCACCCGTCATGCGGGCGCCGTAGACGCCGGGGACGGTGCGGCTGATGTCGACGAGGGTGTCGAGTTCGACGCAGCTGACGGCGTAGTCGTCGCGGAGGCTGGCGTGCGAGGCGTACATGAGCTGGCCGCACTTGGCGTAGTCGCGGGCGGTGAGGGCGTCGGCGAAGTCGGTGCAGCGTTTGATCTCGGTGATGACGTGGTGGGCGCGCTTGAAAGCGGTGGGATCCATGCCGAGACGCGAGTCGTCGAGCTGGTCGAGCGTCACGTCGCGGAGGGATTTGATGTCGGGGAATTTTTTCGAGATGGAGCGGACGGCGGTTTCGCACTGGTGGCGGCGGGCGGTGTATTCGCCCTGGACGAGTTCGTGCTTGACGTTGGTGTTGGAGATGACGATGCGGAGGCCGGGATCATCGAGCGGGACGTGGCGGGTGGAGCGGTCGCGGCAATCGAGGAGGAGGGCGTGGCCCTTTCTGCCCATGGCGGAGATGAATTGGTCCATGATGCCACAGGGCATGCCGGGGTAGTTGTGTTCGGCCCATTGGCAGGCGAGGGCGAGTTCGACGAGGTCCATCGAGGTTTTGTTGATGGTGAGAAGCGTGAGGGCGGTGGCGACTTCAAAGGAGGCGGAGGAGGAGAGACCGCCGCCGATGGGGACATCGGAGAAGACGAGGCAGTCGGCGCCGGTTTTGATCAGTTTGCGTTGGCGGAGGGCTTCGGCGGCGCCGCGGGGGTAGAGGGACCAGGCGGGGCCGTCTTTGGAGACTTCGCGGTCGATGGAGAACTCGGTAGCGCCGCCATTGGAGAGGGTTTGCATGCGCACGAGGCCATCGGTGCGGGGGCGTGCAGTGATGGTGGTGGCTTTGTCGATGGCCATGGGGCAGACGAAGCCGTCGTTGTAGTCGGTGTGTTCGCCGATGAGATTGACGCGGCCTGGGGCCTGGACCTGAATGATGTTGTCGGAGGAGCCGGGGAAGATTTTGGAAAATTCGCTTTTGAGTTGTTGGGGCGTCATGACCGTCTCAGACCAGCATAAATGGATTCAGTCGTCGCTACGTACGACGACGGACGTAGCATGGTACGAGGCGAGAATGGCGAGAGCAAACGTGCGGCGCGGGGTAAACGGCGGCGATGCATCACAATAGCGAAGGACCACGTCGTATTTACACTTTCAGCGCCTACGTTCGCGACAAGCGCGCGAATAAATACCCTTATCGAGGCAGTGATTTGCATCGCATTTCGGAAAAGTATAGCGGACTATTTTGTCGATATTTCAGCCGGGCGCTATGGAACCAAGTTTTGGAGAAATGATGACCCTGTGTGATATCACGGATGCGCATGCGGCGGCATTTAAGACGATGAGCCGCTGCGGCACGAGCCATGCGGCCGCTCCGCATTTTTCAGAAGGTCGTTTTCCTCAACAGAATGGGCAAGCACCGAATGCAATGTTTGTAGATCACCGGGCGCGGATCAACCGGCAGGCGCGCGTGGTATCGCTGCTGGCCTGTCTCACGCATGACAATGCCGACCTGGCGCATTTCAGTAACGAACTGCGCCAGGCATACGGCGCGAAACAGGTTGTCATTCTAGTGACGGAGACGTTTGCGGAACACTGCAATGTGCTGGCGGCGGCGAGCGCGAGCACACATCCACTGGGGGAGAAGGAACCGAGTTGCACAAATGTGCACGATTGGCTCGAAGCGGCCGAGGGTTTGGGGCGTCCGGTCGCAATTGAGCGACGCATTGATGACCGCCGGAGATTGGTTGTTGGCGTGTTCTTTGATGCCGATGGAGAATCACAGCCAGACTTGGACGCCACGCTCGATACGGTGGCGGATTTTCTGGCAGCGAGTGTGCGCGTGCTGTTGGAGTGGACCTCAGCGGGGGCGCGTGTGGATAAGCGATTTGCGGCGCTTACGCCAGTAGAGTGGGAGACGCTGCGCGGGCTGGAGACGCCAGACAGTGAGAAGATCCTGGCGGACCGGCTGTGTCGTTCGGCGCATACGGTGCATACGCATATCAAGAGCGTTTATCGCAAGCTTGGCGTGCGTACGCGGATTGAAGCGATCATGCATACGCGCGAACTTCGGCGGAAACTGCTTACGACGCACAACTGGTGACACGCAGCACCTTGGAATAATAACAGGCAGCCCGCAAGCCACGCGGGCTGCCTGTGTTTTTGCGGGGCGGGAGAGGCACGTGCGGCGGGGCTTCACCTGAATGGGCGAAAATGCGGAAATGCGAAGAGAGGCAGACCGATGTCTGGACCATCGGCACAGTGTGTAGCCGTGGGCTGGCACGTTTGGCCAGCGCTGCATTCGCTTGAAGCTGAGGCATGTATGAAGCTCACTATTGGAAAACGTGTTTTGTCGGTACTGGTCATGATGCTGTTCATCACGGCGGCGATTGGCGGTATCAGCCTCTACAAACTTGCCGACATTGACGCAGATGCCCGCGAGATTGTCGAGCGTTCAGTGCCGGATGCGCGGTCAGCGAGCATTATTCAGGAGAGTTTGTTGACGGCGCACCTGATGGTGCGGGAGCACGTTGCGGCGACCACGGAGAAGGGGATGGCGGAAGTTGAAGCGGGGATTGCGGGCATTCGGAAGGAGCAGACCGAGGAGTTGAAGGCCTTTGAGGCGCGTCTCAACAGCGACGAGAGCCGGAAGGTTTATGAAGGCATCAATGCGCCACGGGAGGAATATGCGAAGGTGCGGGCGCAGATTTTTGAATTGAGCCGGGCGGGGAAGAAGGATGCCGCGCTGGCGGTTTGGCAGAACAGCATGCCGGCGGTGTTCAAGATCTACCACGATGCCCTGGAAACACTGGTCGCGCACGCAAACAAGCGGACCAAGGTGGCAAACGAGAATCTGATGTTGGCGGTAGCGGAGATGCGGTGGACGATGGCGATCGGGCTGGGGACGGCACTGGTCGTTTCGGTCGTGATGGGCGGGTTGATTATCCGGTCGATCACCAAGGCGCTTTCGCGCGTGGCCAGCGAGATGGGCACGGGCGCGCAGCAAGTGGCGGTGGCGTCGAACCAGATTGCCGCGGCCAGCCAGAGCGTGGCGCAGGGTGCGAGCGAGCAGGCGGCGTCGCTGGAGGAGACGAGTTCGGCGCTGTCAGAGATGTCCAGCATGACGCGGAAGAACGCGGAGACGGCGCAGCAGAGCACTGCGGTGGCGCAGAAGGCTCAGGACGCAGCAGCGCGCGGCAATGCGGCCATGGTGCAGATGAAGAATGCGATGCAGTCGATCGAGAAGACATCGATTGAAACGGCGAAGATCATCAAGGTGATTGACGAGATTGCGTTTCAGACGAACTTGCTGGCGTTGAATGCGGCGGTTGAAGCGGCCCGGGCCGGCGAGGCGGGGAAGGGTTTTGCTGTGGTGGCCGAGGAGGTGCGGAACCTGGCGATTCGGTCGGCAGAGGCGGCGAAGAACACGGCGGGCTTGATTGAGAGTTCCGTGCGTGAGGCGAAGACGGGCGTTGAACAGGTGGCGGGCGTGGCAGGTTGCCTGGAGGAGATCACAGGGTCGGCCACGCAAGTGCACGGCCTGGTGACAGAGATTGCAGCGGCATGCCATGAGCAGTCGCGGGGCATTGAGCAGGTAACGTCGGCGGTGGCCCAGATGGATAGGGTCACGCAGTCGAATGCCTCGAGCGCGGAGGAATCGGCGTCGGCTTCGGAAGAGTTGGCGTCGCAGGCTTCGCAGGTGCGTGGGCTGGTGGTGCAGCTGCAGTCGCTGGTCGGAGCGAAGACGGACAATGCGGAAACGGGGACTGCCGTTGCGGCGCCGGTGCGGCGGGTGCCGAAGCAGGTAACAGGAACGAAGTCCAGCAGAATTCCGCTGGATGAGCATGAGGCGGCACCGACGGCGAAGGAACTGGCCGCGCATTTCTGATGAGTGGATTGAGCTAGAAGAGGGCCGCGCGAGATGTCGCGCGGCCCTTGGCATTTAAGGGGAGATTTTTTTGACGATGACGTCGTCGAAGAAGACGTCGCCGGGGGAGAGGTAGATGTAGAGATCGACGCGGAGCCATTCGATTTTCATGCCGGCGGCCTTTGTGCCTCCCCCACTCATGAGGTCGCCTTTGGCATTGGGGTCGGCGACGCTGGGGGTGAAGTCCATTTCGACGAGTTCGAACTTGGCGTTCTTGTCGCGCGGCAACACTTGGGCGCGGTAGAACTCGCGGCGGGCGGCTTCGGGGTCGTTTTTGTCACCGAATTGATCGGGCTTGTAGGCAAAGCCCTTGAGAAAGAGGCGCGGGACGGGGCCGGTGCTGCGGTATTTGACCTGGAAGCGATAGGTTGCGCCGTGTTCGACGGGGATCCAGATGGACTCGCAGGCGAGGCCGTTGTTCTCGGCGATGTGCTTGCTGATGCGCATCATGAGGCAGTGGCCGTCGGCGTTGTCGGGATCGCCGGCGAGTTTTTTGGGGACGATAGCGACTTTGTCTTTGCCGAGCTTGGCGGCTTCGTCGGCGGTGAGGAGCGGCGGCGGGTAGCGATCGGCGAGGAGGATGGTCTGCCAATTGGTGGCGCGTTTTTTTTCGTTCTTGGCAGCGGCTTCGAAGTCGGGATCGGGGACGAGGTTGGGGCGCTCGGCGAAGCGCTTTTCGACTTCGGGGTTGGAGTGGTCGGCTTCGACTTCGCGGATGTGCTGGAACTTGGCGCCGGTGAGTTGGGTGATCAGGCCTTCGACGGTTAGCTTGGGGCTGTCGCGCTCGCCGGGGATTTCGGCGGAGGCGGTCTTGGCGAGCTTGGTGCCTTCGAAGTAGAGGACGGTGAGCTTGCGGCCTTTGACGTAGCCGGTGACGGCTTTGTCGGTGCCGAGGGTTTCAAGGAGTTTGGTGAGTTCGTCATGGTCGGGGAGGCCGCCGGTGCCATCGGATTTGCCGTTGAAGATGATTTGCAGGGCGGAGATGGTTTGGTCGATTTGGACGTTGTCGAGGCGGTTGTAGGTGCCGCCGCCGTCGGCGTCGTTGGACATTTTTTGGGAGAAGGCGAAGCGCATTTTGTCGGCGAGTTGTTTTTCTTTGGCGTCGACGCCGACGAAGGGGAGGACGGCGAGGGTGGGTTTTGGTGCGGGGGCGGTGGATTGGGCGGAGGACTGTCCACAGATGACGCAGATGACACAGATGATTTGAGTGACATAAGAGCTATTCTGGATTCTGGATTCTCGATTCTGGATTCGCGATTTCATGCGTCACTCTTTCGCGGTATAGGTGCCGAGGTCGACGACGAGGCCGTTGGGGGTGTAGTAGTCGATGTTGATCTGGCGTGGGCCGACACTGGTAATAACGATGTGGTTGGTGCGAGTCTTGCGGGCGAAGGCCATGTCGCCGGCGCCGGGGCCGGCGAGGGCGGCGTTGTGGATTTTGTGGAAGTGGAAATGGTAGAGGGCGAGGCCCTTGATGGCGTCGCGGAGGAGATCGTCAGAGACGGCGTAGCGTTGGTCGCTGTCGGTGAACTGGGGTTTGTAGGGGGCGATGACGGCATCGGGCTTATCGGGGTTTTTGAGGGAGAGGAGGCCGCCGTGTTCGGTGGTGGTGTCGGACATGTCTTCGAGGCCGAGGCGGTGGAATTCGTTGATGGTGGCGGGGTTTTGAAAAGCGGTGAGGAGGAGGTCGATGGTGAGGAGGTCTTCGAAGGTGATGTGCTTGCGATCGGCAGGCAGGCCGGTGGAATTGGGGACGTCGACGGCGTGGGCGGCTTCGCGCGGGGTGGTGGCGAGAGGCTTGAGCAGGGACGCGATGTGGTCGGCATAGGCGTTGAAGTCTTTGCCGGCGCCACGGGCGGCGCCGTACTGAATGGCGTGGATGAAACGGGGCTCACGGAGAGTTGATTGCTTAGGCCAGGTTTGTGCGGCTTGCTGTGTTGATGCGAGGTTTTCGCTGGAGAGCACGGTGCGGACCCAGGCGTGCTCGGTCTCGCCCTTGGGGAGGTCTTTGAAGAGACCGAAGTAGGTGCGGAGATTGTTGCAGAAGACGTCGTAGGGGATGCGTTTCTGGAACAGGTCGCTGAGGTCTTGCACGCGCTGGGTGCGGTCGGACCAGGTGCGGGGAAGCGCGGGATGATCGATCTGGAGAAGGTTGAAGGCGGCGATACGGGGAGCACCTTCACGTGATGTGCTAATGACGTGAAGGAGGGCGTCGGCGAGTGGACGATCGGCGAGTTGGGCGAGGGCGTCGAGTTCGGGGAGTTCGCGGAGGGCGGCGCGGTTGCTCCAGGCGTTGGTGTTTTCGACGGCGTTGCTGGCGCTGCGCGCTAGCGGGGCGAGGAGGCGGGGGTCTTGGAGTTTGATGGCGATGGTGCAGGCGTGTTTGAGGACGTCGAGGCCGGCGTTCTCTTCGAGACGGGGGAGATAGTTGATGAAGGCGCGGGCGCAGCGGTTGGGGTCGGCGGCGGCGAGTTCATCGATCGCGTGGATGCGCATGGCGTCGGAGTGGCCGGGGGCGAAGAACATTTGTTCGAGCACGGCGAGGCGGGCGTCGGATTTGGGGTCGGCGATTTCTTTGTAGATTTTGTCGGCTTGGAGACGGGAGTCGTCGGGGGTGGTGGTGCTGGCGATGAGGCTGAGGAGGATCTGGGGGTCGCGGGTTTTGATGTCGTTGTGGAAGCCGACGCCGGCGATTCGGCCTTTTTCTTCGCCGCAGGCCGACACAAGCAGTAAACACGAAGTCACGAAGACGCGAAGGTTCACGAAGTTCTTCACGATCATGGTTAGTGCCCACTTTCTTTCAGCCCCAGTTTGTCGAGGATGGCGTGCGAGGGGGCGACGAAGCCATCGGCGTGGCGGTTGAGCCAGCGCTGCAACCACCAGTGCCAACGGGGGTACGGCTGCACGGTGTGAATCGATTGAATGTGGCGGGGGCGATTTTTGCCGAGGCGGCGGAGGGCGAGGTGGGTGACGAGATTGGCGTGGACGAGGAGGGAGTAGACGACGGGGGGATTCTTCTGGGTGATGAGATCGGCGAGGGCGCGGGCGGCGGCGAAGAGCTGGCGGCCGCTGCGGGCGTTGAGGGAGAGGACTTCGATGTTGGCGGCGCGGAGTTCGTTAACGATGGCGGATTGGGCGGCCGGAGGGAGGGGCTTCAGACTGATCACCGTTGACGAGAAGCCGTGGCTGCGCTGAAGATCGATCACGAGATCGGCTGTGACGCGCGGGGAGCCGCCGATGAAGAGGTCAGTAATAACGACGACGAGGTTCATGGCGTGCAATTGTCAATTGACAATTGATAATTATCAATTGCCAATTGTTAGGTCACACATAGTCTTTGCCATATTGTTTTTCGACCTGGGCGACCATGGCTTTGATCTTCTCGGCGTCTTTGGCGGCGCATACGAGGGTGGCACGCTTGGTGTGGATGACGATGGTGTCGCTCATGCCGATGGTGGCGATGAGGTGGTTGGGGTCGTCGGAGACGCTGAGGATGTTTTTGCTTTCGAGGGTGGCGGACTTGCCGACGGAGTTGCGGTTGCCGTCGGTGTCGGCGGCGAGGGTTTGGCCGAAGCTGGTCCAGCTGCCGACGTCGAGCCATTGAACGGGCATGGCAATGGTGGCGACGTGGGGGGCTTTTTCCATGACGGCGAAGTCGATGGAGATCTTGGGGAGGGTGGGATAGATGGCGTTGAGGACTTCCGTGCGCTTGGGGGTGTCCCAGGCGGCGGCGATCTTCATGAGGCCTTCGTAGCTCTGGGGGAGGTGGGCTTTGAGCTGTTCGAGAATGGTCTTGGCTTTCCAGACGAACATGCCGCTGTTCCAGGCGTAGTCACCGGAGGCGACGTATTTTTCGGCGGTGGCGGCATCGGGTTTCTCGCGGAAGGCGAGGACCTTGTGGACGCCGGGGAGGCCGGGGATTTCGGCAGCGCGTTGGACGTAGCCATAGCCGGTGGCGGCGAAGGTCGGCGTGATACCGAAGGTGACGAGGTACTCGGGGTGTTTTTCGACCGCTTCGAAGCCGCGGCGGATGACGCTTTGAAAGGTTTCGACCGGGGTGATGACATGATCGGCGGTGAGGACGGCCATGGTGGCGTCGGGGTCGCGCTGGGCGAGGACGGCGGCGGCGAAGCCAACAGCGTTGGCGGTGTCGCGACCCATGGGCTCGCCGAGGATTTGGTGCTTGGGGAGCATGGCGAGTTCGTCGATGATCTGGTCTTCGTAGGCGGCGCCAGTGCAGACATAAAGGCCCTGGGGATCAACGAGACCGCGGGTGCGCGAGGCGGCGAGGTGGAGGAGGCTGCGGGGGCGATCGAGGGGCGTATCGCCGGCGATGAAGCGAATGAGCTGCTTGGGCGTGCCGGAACGAGAGAGGGGCCAGAGGCGAGTGCCGGCCCCGCCGGCGATAATGACCGCATAACGCATGAAAATTTCTCCGCAACAGCCGGCGTGCGACCGGCGACGTTAGCGTAGTTATAATTTGTAAAGAAGCTAGAAGCTAGAAGTTAGAAGATAGAAGGGCGCAGATGAAGAAGCAGATACTTGGGGCAGCGATTCTTGCGATGGCAACATTAGCGCATGCGCAGTTTGAGCCAGCGATGCCGGAGGGTGCGCCCAAGCCTGCGGCGAATGTGAAGCCGGACGTGGCGGATAAGGATGTGGAGATTATTGCGCCGAAGGTGGACAAACAGAATAAGTCGATCACGCTGGCGGCGTCGTTTTGGAACCAGGGGTTGGCGGGTTGGGTGGAGGTGGCTTTTTGCGGGCGGCCGTCAGATTTTTTGCATGAGACGATCATTGCGGCGACGACGACGCGCGAGAACATGCTGAAGGCGATGCGCGAGGCGGGGTTTGTGGATGCAGACCACTGGGTGGGGAATGTGAGCGATTTTCCGCGCATACGCGGCGATAAAGCGGCGATCATTTTGGATTTTGAAGTTGAGGGCAAGAAGCAGACATTTTTGCTGGATGAGTTGATTGCGTTTCAAGGGTGGGGTGTTTCGCCAGGACCGCACGGGTGGTTGTTTAAAGGTGACCCGGCGCGGGACATGAAGAAGGAGGAGGAGCAGCCGCAGGAGAAGCTGACGAACCGGCAGAAGATTCTTCGCGATGACCCGCAGGTGGCGTTGCAGTTCAAGGGGCTGCAGCACATGTCGCAGAGCTTTCTGGATTTTCCGCTGGCGTATGACGATTGGATTTTGCCAGCGCCGAAGTACATGCGGAATTTTGAGGTGTTGAGCGAGAAGGCGTTCAATGCGAACCTGGAATTGCCGGTCGTGATGACCATCAAGAAGGTGAGCGAGGCGGAGTTTATCGAGCTGGCGGCGAAGCTGTGGCACGACGCGAAGGCGGCCGAGCATATTAAGAAGCAGTTGCCGACGGCGAAGCAGATTGATGAGGACAAGGCGGCGTTGTGGGTAATGTTGCCGGAGCTGCGGAAGTTGGCGAAGCTGCCTGACGAGCAGCGCGATGTGCCGAAGGAAGTGGAGTTGTTCGGCAAGTCGGCGGTGCTGGCGGCGAGCATTGAGGCGGGGTATGCGGCGCTGGATTTGGCGTGGGCGACGTGGGCGTCGGAGAACCCGGTGATCACGACGAAAGATGCGCGGCAGGTGGATGAGATTAGCAGCGAGATCAAGAAGTGGCGTGAGCATCGGGAACTGCAGCGCGAACGGGCGGAACATTTGCTGACGGCGGAGACGGCGGCGTTTGAGGCGAAAAAGCTGGGGCTGCAAACGCAGACGGAGGAAGTGAAGGCGAAGACGAGCCGTCTGCGGGGCGAGGAGATTCGGGCCCGCTCGCTGGCGCAGATTGCGGAGAACAAGCATGTGCGCAAGTACTGGCGGTATGAGAAATCGCGACTGAACCCGAGCGATGACCCGCGGACGGATTGGATTCGGCACGTGACGGTGCAGGCCGAGCTGGTCGAAGCGCGGCACGCGATGGCGGAGACCGGCGTGGCGTTGGGGACGCTGTTGGCCAAGGGGGAGACGAACGTGAAGGCGGTACAGGAGCGCTATCGTGCGGCGCTGTCGCGGGTGACGCTGGGGCAGATGCGGCTGGAGCTGGCGGATGTGGAGTTTGAGATCAGCAAGCGTGAAGGTTTCGAAGAAGATGCGGAGCTGCGGGAACTGAAGAAACGGCGTGCGGAGATGCAGGCGGAGCTGAAGAAGGCCGAAGCGGCGACGCAGCCGAAGTAGACGTTGGTAACGACGATTGGGTGAGACTACGAACGGTCCGTGGGCACTCGCTGACGCTCGTGGTACCGATGGCGCGGAGTGATCAGTTTTCGAGGGTTTTGAGCTGATCGCGAAGACGGGCGGCGGCTTTGTAATCTTCGACTTCGAGGGCTTTTTGCAGTTCGCGACGAAGTTTGAGCGTCTGCATTTGTTTTTGTGAGTCGGGGGTGGCGTGCTTCTTGGGCATTTTGCCGACGTGCTGGGTAGCGCCTTCCTGGGCACGTTTGAGCAGGGGTAGCAGCTTCATTTCGAAGTGTTCGTAGTCGTGGGGGCAGCCGAGGAGACCGGTGGTTTTGAACTGGGCCCAGCCAGTGCCACAGACGGGACAGGCGTGGGTGTCGGGTTCTTTTTGGGTGACGGCGAGCGTGGCCGGTTCGTTCTTCTGGGGCACGATGGCGGTGGGCAGGCCGGAGTCGGCGAGGTCTTCGTTGATGGTGGGCGTGGCGGTGCCGGAGGGAAGCACGATGCCGCCGAGGACTTCGGAGCCTGCGGCGATGAGGCCCATCTCAACGGCGTGGCCGAGGCAGAGGTGAACTTCAACAGCGCTGCTGGCGCCGGATTCGTCCTTGACGAGTTCAGTCAGGTGTACGACGGCGGACTTGTTGCACTTCTGGCATTTCATGGTGGCATTATACCGGGCGTGCGGGGCACGATTCAAAGCGCCGCGAGCGCATCGTCGACCAGGGCGAGACCTTCGCGCAGCGTGGTTTCGTCAATTGTCACGGCTGGGCAGATGCGGATGACGTTTTTCTGCGTGACGTTGAAGAAGACGCCCTTGGGCAGCGCGGCGTTCAGAGCGGGCGAGCCGTCGGCGACGTTGAGCTCAATGCCGAGGAAGAGGCCCCGGCCGCGGACGGCCTTGATCTTGCCGGCGTTCTTAAAGGATTTGATCTGGGCGACGGCTTTGTCGCCAAGCTGAGTGGCGTGAGCGCAGAGGTTATCGCGGTCGATGACGTCGAAGACTTTGGCGGCGACGGCGGCGCAGATGGGGTTGCCGCCGAGGGTGCAGCCGTGGGTGCCGGGCTTGAGGAGCTGGGCCCGGTCGGTGCGAGCGATCATGGCACCGACGGGGATGCCGCCGCCGAGGGCCTTGCCGAGGGTGATGATGTCGGGCGTGACGCCGGCTTCGTATTGGTGGCCGAAGTACTTGCCGGTGCGGGCGCAGCCGGTCCAGACTTCATCAAAGATGAGGCAGACATTGTGCTTGTCGGCGAGGGCGCGGACGCCGGCGAGGTAGCCGGGGGTGGGCACGTTCATGCCGCCTTCGCCCTGGATGGGTTCGAGGATGATGCCGGCGGTTTCTTTGTCGATGGCGGCTTCGAGCGCGGCGAGGTCGTTGTAAGGCACGTGGCCGAAGCCGGGCGTCAGTGGCGTGAAGCCTTTTTGGTATTCAGGCGTGGGGGTGGCGCTGAGGGCGCCCATGGTGCGGCCGTGGAAGCCTTTGAGCATGGAGATTATTTTGAAGCGGCCCTCGCCAGCGCTGAGCCGGGCGAGTTTGATGGCGGCTTCGTTGGCTTCGGCACCGGAGTGGCAGAAGAAGGCCCGAGCGCCTTCGGGCACGCTGCCGAAGGCTTTTTGGGTGAGGTGCTCCGCGAGGCGGATTTGGGGCTCAGTGTAGAACTGGTTGCCGGTGGCCCAAATGGCGCGGGCCTGGTCTTCGATCGCTTTGACGAGATCGGGGTGGCAATGGCCGAGGATGGTGCCGCCGAAGCCGGCGAAGAGGTCGATGTAGGTTTTGCCGTCAGCATCGGTGACGCGTGAGCCCTGGCCCTTGATGAGTGCGACGGGCAGTTTGCCGTAGTTGAGGGTGATGGCGGCCTGGTGCCGGCTGATGAGATCTGACGTGTTCATGTGCGTACTCGCAACGAGAAAAAGCGAAAGTGCAAAACGATAGCGTGTCGCGGTTCAAACGCAAGAAAACTATTGCGCGTTGAGGCGTGTGACGACGAGGGGGGCGGGGCCTTTTTCGACGCGCATTTCGCCGAGGACTTCGATGGCGGGGGCACGCTCGCGGAGGGTGGGGAGTTCAGCGGGTGCGATGACGATGATGCAGGGGCGGGCGGCGGGCAGTTGATCGAGCGAGCGGAGGCCGCGGGTGTCAGTCGGGAGATAGAACTGGGTGTTGTAGTAGCCGTCGCCTTTGGGGGCACGGGTGACGGCGTCGTAGACGGCGAAGCTTCGCGTGGTGAAGACGGGCGTGTTGGCGGGGATGAGCTGCTGGAGTTGGCGGCGGGCGATGTCGAGGCGGTCGCGCGGGGCTTGCCAGGGGTTGAAGACGGTGACGAAGCAGCCGTGGCAGATGAGCATGGCGGCGGCGATGGCGGCGGCGGAGACGACGGGCGTGTCGGCGAGGTTGCCGCGTTTTGTGCGGCGGAACATGACGATGCCGAGGACACATGCGCTAACGGCGACGAGGGTTGTGGTGAGTGGATTGAGCCAGACGCCGAGCACGGCGATAGCCACGCCGGCAGCGCCTGCGAGGCCAGCACTGATGACGGCGGTTGTGCGGGCGAGGTGAAGTTGTTTCTCGGGGGTTTTGTCGCCGACGGCGAGGGCGAGGTAGAGGGCGGCGAGCATGACGATTGGGAAGTAGAAGAAGATGACGTGGCGGGATTCAGCGGTGGGCCAGAGCCAGAAGGGGAGGAGCAGCGCGACCGCCCCACTGCCGAAGAAGAGCCACATGTCGCGGGGGATTTGTTTGAGGCGGCGCTCGGCGGGGACGAAGGCGGCGATCGCCCAGATGACGGCGGGCAGTGCGGTGATGAGGCACTCGAAGGGAAGCTGCCAGTAGTGGTTGAGATAGGTGGCGAAGTTTTTGGGCTCGCGCGCGACTTGGCCGACGGCTTTGACGCCCATTTGGCCGGACCAGAGGGAGGCGAGTTCCGCGTAGGTGAGACCGGTGCGGTGATGGATAGCAATGACCCAAAGGACGACGGGGGCAAAGCCCAGCAGGAGGTAAAGGGCGTGGCCGAGGGAGAGGAGTTTTCGCCAGCGGCCGGTCGCGATGAGGAGGGGCAGGAGGACGAGGTAGACCTGGAGCAGGCCGACGGGGCCCTTGGTGAGGTTGGCCGCGCCCATGAATAGGCCAGCGAGGAGCCAGAGGGCGAGGCTGCGATTTTCGATGGCGTGCCAGATGGCGAGGGTGGTGGCGATGAGGAGGAAGACGAAGAAGGATTCGATTTCGCCGAGGGGGCCTTTGACGAGCATGATGAGCGTGGCGAGGCCGAAGAGCGCGGCGAGGGCGCGGGCGTTGTGATTGAATGCGCGCGGCGCGCCGATGTACATGGCCAGCGCGGCGAGCAGGACGCCGAGGGCGGCGGGGAAGCGCACGGCGAATTCATCAACGCCGCCGGTGACAGCGCCGGTGGTTGCGACGAGCCAGAAGTAGAGCGGGGGCTTGTTGAGATAGACATCGCCGTAGAGGCGGGGCACGACCCAGTCGCCGGTGGCGAGCATCTCGCGGGCGGGCGTGGCGCGGCGGCCCTCTTCGAGGCGAAGCGAACGTGCGCCAAGCTGCGGCAGATAGGCCACGGCCCAGAGGACGATGAGCAGCACGAGCACGCGGGTGTGCGAGAATTTCTGCGGTTCAAGCATGTGGGGGCGATTGTACTCTAGTGGCTCGGTTTGGCGACGAGGAAGGCGCGGGCTTCTTTGCGTGTGAGCTGGCGGGCCGAGATTTTCAGTTTGATGCGCAGGGCCTGTTCGAGCATGTCGGCCTTGCGGCGGGCGCCCCACTCGTCGAGTTCGGGATCGCTCTTGGTAAGGATGGTGAGCGAGACGGTGCGTTTTCGGACGAGCGCGCGGGCTTTGAGGACGTTGTTGAAGTGGGAGCGGTCGAGGCCGTCGGCGATGCGGAGAATGCCGCCGAGGACCCAGACGGCGCGCTGGCTGGCGGTGTCGAGAGTGACGAAGCCATCGTGGGATTTTTTCGGGGGGCTCTTGCGGTGGTAGCGGGCGACGTTGGCGATGATGTCGATTTCGTTGGGGGAGAAGCCTTCGAGGTCGCCGTTCTTGATGAGGTAGTAGGAGTGTTTGTGGTGGGCGTTGTGGCCGATGTGCCAGCCGACGTCGTGGGCGAGGGCGGCGAACTCGAGGAGTTCGCGTTCGCGCGGGCCAAGTTCGTGTTCGTCGCGCAGTTGGTCAAACAATGACAGGGCGAGCGAGGCGACCTGGTGGGCGTGCTTTTCGTTGAAGTTGCAGCGGCGGCCGAGGTCGAGAATGCTGCGCCGGCGGGGGTCGCGCACCTGCACGCTGAGGCGGACCTTGGGCCAGTGCGTCTGCATGTAGTGGATGATCATGCCTTCGCGCAGGGCGCGGTCGCAGACTTCGATGCGGTCGCAGTCGAGTTCGTCGAACACGTGTTTGACGACCATGGCGCCGGCGAGGATTTGGTCGGCGCGGCCGGGATCGAGGCCGGGCATGTCGCGGCGTTCGTCTACGGAGGAGCGATGCAGACGTTTGAAGAGTGATTCGAAATCGTCGCGGCTCATGTCGGTGAGGAGGCGATGGCGGGCGCTTTCTTCGCCGTGCTGGAAGAGGCACATGCGAACGAGATTTTCCATGGTGCCGCTGGTGCCGATCACGTGCGTGGGCTTGAGGTCGCGGATGTCATTGAAGATGTCTTTGGTTTGTTTGCGGATGTGCTTGGCGAGGTCCTTGGAGTCGCCGCGGGAGATGGGATCGGAGTGGACGAACTGCTGGGTGAGGCGGCTGGCACCGAGCTTGCGGCTTTCGAGAAGCAAGGCCTTGTCGTTGTTGCCGACGATGAATTCGGCGGAGCCGCCGCCGATGTCGACGATGAGCACGGGGCCGGGGGAGAGATCGACGGCGTGGCGTACGGCGAGGTAGATGAGGCGGGCTTCTTCCTCGGGCGTGATGACCTGGATGCGAAGGCCGAGTTGGTTGCGGGCGGCTTCGACGAAGTCGCCGCCGTTGACACTTTCGCGCACGGCGGAGGTGGCGTAGGCGCGGATGACGTCGCAATCGAGGCCGCGGGCGATGCGCTGGTAGCGGCCGAGGACTTCGAGGGTGTGGGCCATGGCGCGGCGGGTGAGTTTGTGATGGACGAGGGCGGCGGAGCCGAGCTGGGTGAGTTCTTTCTCAGAGCCAAGCACGCGGAAGGAGAGTTGGTCGGTGACTTCTACGATGACCATGTGGAGGGAGTTGGTGCCGATATCGATGGCGGCAACGCGGAGGCCGTGGGGCGAGGTGCGGGCACTACCGAGGCCGGCGCGATGTTGGGGCTTGGGCACGAGGCTGAGGGGGCGATTGTTAAGATTGCGCGCGTCTGGGCGATTTATGTTGACCGTTTTGGTGGGCATGCATGAGATTATGCTGAAGAAAGCAGGCAATTGTCCATGAGCATTTCGTTAAGTCAGCAAAATGTGGAAGGGGCACCGGCACCGGTTGAAGCGCCGGCGGTGGTGATTTCGCTGCTGGATGTGGGCCGGCATCGACTGAATATGCTGCAGAAAATGATTGCGGCGCGGGATGCGGAGATCAGCGTCGACTACGTGCACGACCTGCGGGTGGGCACACGGCGACTGTCGGAGGTGGTGGCGCTGGTCGGGGGACTTACGGAGAAACACATCGCCAGTGCGATTGTGACAGCGCTCCGCGACCTGCGGCAAGCGGCGGGCGAGCTGCGCGACCTGGATGTGATGCACGAGCACCTGGAGCGGTGGCGGCTGCCGGCGGCGTTGAAGCATCTGGCCCATTCGTTAGCAGCGGAGATGCCGGACCGGCGTGAGGCGCTGGCGACAAAGCTGCGGGCGGCGTTGGCGTCGCCATCGCTGAGTGCGGCGTTGGTGTTGCTTTCACAGATTATTGATGCGCATGCGAATGAGGCGGTGCGCGTGGAGTCGCTGGCGTTGCTGGACCGGGCGTTGGCGCGGCGGCAAAAGCGGCGGCGCAAGCAGTTGGAGGAGGCCTTTGGCAAGGCGGCGCGTAAGCAGACGGCGGAGGCGCTGCACGAGGCGCGGATCGCGGTGAAGAAACTGCGCCATGTGCTGGAGTTGGCGGATGGCATCGGCCGGCGCGGGGTGAAGAAGGAATTGCGGTTCTTTAAGAAGTTGCAGTCGAGCCTGGGGACGCATCATGATGTGCACGTGATCGTGGAGACGCTGCAGGCACAACTGGCGCGGCCCGAGGTGAAGGCGATCAAAGGGTTGAGGCCGGCATGGACGAAATGGCTGCGGCAGACGAATCGCAAGCAGGCGGAGATTGCCGCAGATTTTTATCGCGCGGCGTATTTGTGGCGGAACAACCTTATATGATCTGACGGCGGAGGTGTTCAACATGTGCTGGTTTATTCGCGTGAGAGTTGTTCTGCAGAAGGACACGCCGCATTCAAGGGCGAAAGTGGCTCCATTGCCGCCGAACTGCGAGCCGCACGACGGTGAGATGACGGATTTTGTTCTGCCAAAGACCATGTGTGGGTGCGGACACGTGTTGCGTGCGGGAAAGGACAACGAAGCGTGTGGCGTGATTGAACCCGTGACGCTGACGCTGGGTCATTATCTGAGTCAGGAGCCCGTGAAGCGGTTGGAAGTGTGGTGGTCGTGGGGAAGCGCATCGCCAAAGGTACCGGAGACGGAAGTTCGGATGCCCTATGCACAGTTCCTGGAAGAGAACCGGGCGCGGCGACTGCGGCCGGACGTGCGTTACCGCCTGAATCGTCCTGAGAAATATGCGTTCAACTAAATAACCTTTAGCATCGGTGCGGCGGCGCTGGGGGTGCGAATGGATTCGAGGACGAAGCGGACGGCTTCGCGCTGGGTGCGCCACATGAAGTGCGTGGGGACGTCGCGCTCGTGGACCCAGCGGTAGGCGTCGTGCTCTTCGTTGAGGGTGATGGCGTCACCGTGGTCAACGCGGGCGGCGAAGACGGGCATGATCAGCACGTAGTCGTGCGGCATGAAGTAGAAGCTCTCGAGGTATTCGACCTGGTGCATGGCGCGGGCGACGAGGGCGGTCTCTTCGAGCAGTTCGCGCTGGGCGGTTTGGTAGGCCTTCTCGCCGGGGTTGATGCCGCCGTAAACGATTTGCCAGGAGTGCTGGTATTCGCCGGTTTTGCCGCTGCGGCGAATCTGGAGCAGTTCGATATCGCCGCCGGGTTGATTGGCCCAGCGCCAGACATAGACAGCGATGCCGTCGGCTCGTACGTCCGCCATGTCAGCCTCGTTTCTTCTTCTCAAAGCGGTTGCCGCCGAGCTTGGCAACGACGCCGCGAATCTGCAGGGCGGTGAGTTCGGCCATCAGCACGCCGACGCCGAGGCCGGTGTGCTCGACCAGGGAATCGATATCGACATCATCATCGCCAAGGGCGGCGAGGATTTTCTGCTGCGGGCCGGTGAAGACGATCGCGGGCGTGGGGTCGCGCTTCTGATCGAACAGCGCGGCGGCCTTGGATTCTTCGGCTTTGGCTTGCTGGGTTTTCTTGATGGCTTCGCCGACGTCGCCGAGGGCATTGAGAATGTCGTCGATGTCTTCGACCAAGTGGGCGGTCATGTTCTTGATGAGGTGGTGCGTGCCGCGACTGGCGAGCGAATCGACGCGGCCGGGCAGGGCGAAGACTTCACGGCCGTAGTCGTCGGCGGCGAGGCGGGCGGTGATGAGGCTGCCGCTGCGTTGATGGGCTTCAACGACCAGCACGCCCAGCGACAGAGCGGCGATGATGCGGTTGCGCGGCGGGAAGTTGTCTTTGTGCGGCGGGGCGTTCATGGGCAATTCGCTGATGACCGCCCCACTGCCCTCGCGGGCAACGCGGTCGTAGAGCTCAGCATTCTCGGCGGGATAGGTGTGGTTGAGCCCGCAGCCTTGGACAATGATGGTGCGACCCTTGGCGCGGAGGGCGCCGTGGTGCGCGGCGGTGTCGATACCGCGCGCGCCGCCGGAGACGACGGTGAAGCCAGCCGAGGCGAGCAGGGCGCCGAAGCGTTCAGCTTGCTGACGGCCGTACATGGTGCATTCGCGCGAGCCGACGATGCCGAGGGCGACGGCGTCCTGTTCGATGAGTTCGCCACGGACGTAGAGGATGAGCGGCGGGTCGTGGATGAATTTGAGGGGCTTGGGCCAGCGCGGGTCATCGGGGCATAGGATATGCACGCCGCTGTCGTGGGCGAGGGCGAGTTCGCGCTGGGCGTCATCGAGGCTCATGGCAGAGGCGAAGGCCTTGGCGCGCACGGGGCCGATGTCGGGGACATCCGCGAGGCGAGCGGAAGAGGCGGTGAGGACGGCCTGGGGTGAGCCGAGGGCTTCGACGACGCGGCGCACGAGCACTGGGCCGACACCGCGGAGTTGGCTCAGGCGCAGCCAGGCGAGGCAAGTTTCAGGGGTCGAATCGTGCGAATTCTCAGGCATGGGAGAGATTCTAACCGCCCGGCAGTGCACGTAAATGGCGCTGCGGTCGATACTTCTAACCTTCTTTGGCGAACGCTGGCGAAAAACTTGTATTATGGACAAATTAGTCCTATATTTGCCGATGAGGGTAATAGTTGTTTGTTTTGAAAGAAGGTTGCCCCATGACCTCGTCCGTTGGTAAAGAGCTCGAAACCGAATCTGCGGCCAGTATTCAGATGGGCGCGCAGAAACTGCGGCAGAAGCAAGTCCCGAAACTTTCACACTCGCTCGATCCGCTGTTTTGTCCGAAGAATGTTGCGGTCATCGGCGCCACCGAAAATGTTGGCTCCGTTGGCCGCACCATTCTGCAGAATCTGATCAGCAGTCCGTTCGGCGGCACGGTCTTCCCGGTGAATCCGAAGCGGCCGAGCGTGCTGGGCATCAAGTCTTATCCAAGCATCAACGACGTGCCCGATGCAGTGGACCTCGCGGTGATCGTGACGCCGGCCTCAAGCGTGCCGGCGGTGATCGACCAGTGCGCGGCGTGCGAGATTCCGTCGGCGATTGTCATCTCGGCGGGCTTCAAAGAATTGGGTGCCCCCGGCGTGGCTTTGGAAGAAAAGATCCTGGCCACCGCGCGGCGTTCGAACATGCGAATCCTCGGGCCGAACTGCCTGGGCCTCATGAACCCGCACCTTGGGCTGAACGCGACATTTGCGGCGGACATCGCCAAGCCGGGCAGCGTGGCGTTTATCAGCCAGTCGGGCGCGTTGTGTACGGCCATTCTGGATTGGTCGTTCCGCGAACAGGTGGGCTTCTCGTCATTTGTGTCGCTGGGCTCGATGTTGGATGTGGGCTGGGGCGATTTAATTGACTATCTGGGCGAAGACCCGCGGACGAAGGCGATTCTCGTTTACATGGAAACCATCGGCGATGCGCGGAAGTTTTTGTCCGCGGCACGCGAAGTGGCGCTGACCAAGCCGATTATCGTGATCAAGGCCGGACGCACGGCCGAGGCGGCGAAGGCGGCGGCAAGCCATACGGGTTCGCTGGCGGGTTCGGATGCGGCGTTGGATGCGGCGTTCAAACGTGCCGGCGTATTGCGGGTGAACACCATCTCAGATTTGTTCTACATGGCCGAGGTGCTGTCGCGCCAGCCGCGACCGCGGGGCAAGCGGCTTACGATCGTTACGAACGCGGGCGGTCCGGGCGTGCTGGCGACGGACTCGCTGGTGCAGGGCGGCGGACAACTAACGCCAATCTCGCAGGCGACGATTGAAGAACTGAATAAGGTGCTGCCGGCGGCGTGGTCGCACAACAACCCGGTGGATGTGCTGGGCGATGCGGATGCGGCGCGCTACGCCAAGGCGCTCGACATTGTGGCGAAGGACGATCAGTCGGATGGCATGCTGGTCATTTTGACCCCGCAGGACATGACCGATCCCACGGCAACGGCGGAGACGATTAAGGCGGTGGCCAAGCAGATTTCAGCGGCGGGCAAACCGGTGCTGGCAAGTTGGATGGGCGGGCCGTTTGTTGAAGCGGGCGAGAAGATTCTGAATGCGGCCAACGTGCCGACGTTCGCATACCCGGACACGGCGGCCCGCATGTTCAATTACATGTGGCAGTTTCAAGACACCATTAAGAGCCTGTACGAAACGCCGAGCTCGCACGAAGACGAGCAGGTGGACACGGCCCTCGCCCGCAAGATCATTGAGGCAACGCGTCAGCACGGCCGAACACTGCTGACCGAGGCGGATTCGAAGGATTTGCTGGCGGCCTATGGCTTGCCGGTGGTGGTGACGAAGGTCGCGACGTCGGCGGATGAAGCGGTGACGTGCGCGAACTCCATCGGCTACCCGGTGGTGCTGAAGCTGTATTCGAACACGATCACGCACAAGACGGATGTGGGCGGGGTGGAGCTAAACCTTGCAGATGCCGGCGCGGTGCGCGAAGCCTACGATCGCATTCGCCAAGCGTGTACGACCAAGGCCGGACCGCAGCACTTCCAGGGCGTGACTGTACAGGCGATGATCAAGTTGTCGTCTGGCTATGAACTTATCGTCGGCTCGACAAGCGACCCGCAGCTTGGGCCGGTGATTCTGTTTGGTTCGGGCGGGCAGTTGGTGGAAGTGTTCAAAGACCGGGCGCTGGGTCTGCCGCCGCTGAACACGACGCTGGCCCGCCGGTTAATGGAACAGACGAAAATTCACGAGGCATTCAAAGGTGTTCGCGGCCGGCAACCGGTAAAGGTTGATCAGTTGGAGCAACTCCTCGTCCGCTTCAGCCAATTGCTGGTGGAAAATCCGCGCATCAAGGAAGTGGACATGAACCCGGTGCTGGCCAGCCCGGATGCGATCACGATTCTCGATGCACGCGTGATTCTGTATGGCGAAGATGTGCCCGACGACAAGCTGCCGAAGCCGGCGATTCGGCCGTACCCGCGAGAATATGTGAAGCCGTGGCAACTGCATGACGGCACACCGATCACGATCCGGCCGATTTGCCCGGAAGATGAACCGCTGATGGTGAAATTCCACGGGACGCTCTCCGAGGAATCGGTCCGGCAACGCTACTTCCTGTCGATGAAGCTCGGCACGCGCACCGCCCATGAGCGGCTGATGCGGGTGTGCTGCAACGACTATGACCGCGAAATGGCGATCGTGGCGGATCACAAGGACGCACAGGGGCAGCATCAGATCATTGGCGTTGGCCGGTTGAGCCGGCAGCGCGGGCGCAACTCAGCTGAGTTCGCGGTGATCGTGTCGGATCAATGGCACAGCAAGGGCCTGGGCACGAAGCTGATGCAGACGCTGATCGATATCGCAAAACAGGAAAAGCTGTCACGCGTTATCGGCTACATCCTGCCGGACAACATCGAAATGCAGCGTTTGGCGGACGCCACGGGCTTCCGGTCGCACACGGAACCGGGCGACAATGTCGTCCGCGTTGAGCTGGACTTGGATTGAACCAAATCGGGGATCGGATTCGTTTGAACCCTTAAGCGCGAGCGTGCGCCGTAAAAGGGTTCAGGTCATGACCGATATCTCGATACTTGCCCGTTCGAACAATAAGCCCGCTGCCTCGCCCGGCGAGAGCCGCACTGCAGTGCCGATGCCCGCCCGCAAATGGCGGACGCGCGTAGCCCTGCCGGCGGTGATCTTGCTGGCGATCGGCGGGCTGATTGCTTACGGGGCACGCGATGCCCTGCTGCCGACGATTGATGTTCAAGTGCTGCCGGTGGTGGTGAAGAGCTCAAGTGATGTGGGCGCCACCATGGTTGGCGGCAGCGTTACCGTGCAGGCGCCGGGATGGGTGGAGGCGGATCCGTTTTACACGTATGTGGGCGCCCTGACCGACGGCATTCTCGATGAAGTGCTCGTCCTGGAGGGGCAGCCCGTGAAGAAGGGGCAGGTCGTCGCACGCATGAACGCAGCGGAGGCGAAGCTGACGCTGGAGCGTGCGGAAGCGGAGTTGCGGCATCACAGCGAGGAAGTCAAAGCGGCGGAGGCGCGGCTGGTTGCGGCGCAGGCCACGTGGGACAACCCAACCGAACGCACACGCGCGGTGGCGGCCAGCGAGGCGGCACTGGCGGAAGCCAAGGCTGAGCTGGCGAAGATTGCCAAAGAAGTGGTTGCCGAGGAATCGCGTGAAGAAGAACTGGCGGCGGAGTATCAGCGTACGCAGCGGCTGGTGAAGTCCGGCGCAGTGACGGAGTTGGAAGAAATCCGCGCGAAGAAACGGTTGGCGGCGCAGGCGGCGATGGTTGAGGCCACGAAAGCCCGCGAGCCGGTGCAGCAGGCGAAGATTCGCCAACTCGAAGCAGAAGTGAAGGCGGCGCAGGAGAATCTGCGTTTGCGGATTGAAGAAACTAAAGAACTGGCCGAGATGAAAGTGGCGCTGCAGGTGGCGCACAACCTGGTCGCCGAGGCGCGGGTGGATCGCGATATGGCCGCGCTGCGGCTGGATCGCATGAACGTGACGTCGCCAGTCGATGGTGTGGTGATGAGCCGCATCAAGCGTCCGGGCGATGCGCTGATGTTCAGCAGCAACATGCCGGACGCGACGCAGATACTGCGGGTGTACGACCCGAAGGCGTTGCAGGTGCGCGTGGATGTGCCGCTGAGCGAGGCAGCGCAGGTGGGTGTGGGGATGAAGGCCCAGGTGATCGTGGGCGTGCTGCCAGACAAGGTGTTTGAGGGCGAAGTGACTCGCGTGGTGCATGAGGCGGACATTCAGAAGAACACGCTGCAGGTGAAGGTGCGGATCATTAACCCGACTCCCGAAGTGAAGCCCGAGATGCTGACCCGCGTGAAGTTTTTATCAGATGGCAAGGTGATGGCGAACGCGAATGGCGCAGACTCGCACAGCCAGCGGGTGTTTGCCCCGGAACATCTGATCCGCAAGAACGGCCCGCACGGCGCGGCGTGGGTGGTGGATCAAGGCAAGTCGATTGCCACCGAGCGCCACGTGATGACCGGCCACGCCAAGAAGGACGGCTGGGTGGAGGTGACCGAAGGCCTCAAGCCCGGCGACCTGCTGGTGGCGACGAGCGTTGAGAAGATGAGAGAAGGCCAGAAGGTTCGCATCACCGGCGAAGCGAGCAAGTGAGGTGCATGATGCCACTGATTGAATGCCGACAACTGACGCGTGAGTTTAAGAAGGGGCAGAACGCGATTCGCCCGTTGAGCGAGCTCGACCTCGATATTGAGGGCGGGAAGTTTCTTGCGCTCATGGGCCCGTCGGGCTCGGGCAAGACGACGCTGCTGAACCTCATCGCCGGTATTGACCGCCCCACCAGCGGCTCACTGATCATTGACGGCAAGGACATCACAAAGATGTCGCGTTCCGCCCTGGCGGCGTGGCGCAGCGAATACATTGGCTACATCTTTCAGCTGTACAACCTGGTGCCAGTGCTGACGGCCTATGAAAACGTCGAACTGCCGCTGCTGCTGCACCCGCTGAACCGGCGTGAGCGGCACGAGAAGGTTGCACTGGCGCTGGAACTGGTTGGACTGGCGGACCGGCACGATCACTTCCCGCGGCAACTCTCGGGCGGACAGGAACAGCGTGTGGCGATCGCCCGCGCAATCGTGGCCGATCCAAAGATTATTGTGGCGGACGAACCGACGGGCGACCTCGACGCCGCCGCGGCCGCCAGCGTGATGGATCTGCTTGGCCGGCTGCACAGGGAACTCAAGAAAACACTGATCATGGTCACGCACGATCCGAAGACCGCGGCCCGGGCGCAGCAGACGTTGCACCTGGACAAAGGCCGCCTGGTCGAGGCGTCGGATGTGCTGGCTCACATTGCTTAAGAGGCTGCCATGCTGGCCCCGAAATATGTTCCACTCGTCATCAAGCAAGTTGTGCGGCACCGCACGCGCACGCTGCTGACCGTTGCTGGCGTGGCGCTGGCGATGTTCTTGTTCTGCGCGGTGCAAGCCATGCAGGCGGGCGTGAAGGCTGCGACGCAAACCACCGCGAAGGACACGACGCTGGTGGTGTACCGTGAGAATCGCTTCTGTCCCGCCACGAGCCGATTGCCCCAGTTTTATGAAGAACGGCTGCGCAAGGTGCCGGGCGTGGCGAGCGTGGTGCCGGTGAAGATCGTGGTGACGAATTGCCGGACGAGTTTGGATGTGATCACGTATCGTGGCGTGCCGGAAGAGGATTTTGTGCGCGATTTCGCACCGCGCATGCACATGATTGCTGGCAGCGTGGCTGACTGGCGTAAGCGCAGCGATGCGGCCCTCGTGGGCGAAGTGCTCGCGGCCCGGCGTGGCTGGAAGGTGGGCGATCGCTTTGATGCGGCGGGCGTGACATCGTATGTCGCCGGCATCATGCGGAGCGATGAGGCCCAGGACCAGAACGTGGCGTATGTGCATTTGCCGTTCTTACAACAGAGCACGGGACTGAAGAAACTGGGCGTGGTGACGCAATTTAATGTGAAGGTGACCGACCCGAGCCAGTTGAAGGCAGTGGCGGAGGCGATCGACAACGAGTTTCGTGCTGACCAGGAGCCGACGTACACCTCGCCGGAGAAGGCGTTTGTCGCCCGGGCGGCGAGCGATGTAATTGAGATAGTCGGCTTCACGCGGATTCTGGGTTTTGGGGCGCTCGTGGCGGTGCTGGCGTTGGTGGCCAATGCGATCGTGCTAAGCGTTCAGGACCGTGTGCGCGAGCATGCCGTGCTGCAGACGTTGGGCTTTCGCACGGGGCTCATCGGCCGGCTGATCGTGGCCGAGGGTTTGTTGATCGGCCTGATAGGCGGCACGGTGGGCACGGCCATTTCCGTCGCGGTGATGAAGTGGGGCAACTTCTCGCTGAGCACTGAGGGGCTTTCGATCCAGTTCATGACGACGTCCAACGTTGTGCTGGCGGGGCTGACGGTCTCCGTGCTGCTGGGACTGCTGGCGAGCCTGGTGCCCGCGTGGCAGGCCAGCCGGCGTGAAATCACCCAATGCTTCAGGGCGGTGTAACGATGCGGTTGCTCCCGTTTGAATATGCAGTGCGGAATCTCGGGCGCAGCCCGCTGCGGCTGGCGCTCACCATCGGCGGCTCGGCGCTGGTCGTGCTGCTGGTGCTGGCGGCGGGGGCATTTGTGCGCGGCATGGGTCAGAGCCTGCGCGTTAGCGGCGGCGAGCGGAACGTAATACTCGTCGGCGCGGGGTCGGAAGAATCGGTGGAGCGTTCGGAGATTAAGCCGACGGTCGGGCAGTTGCTGCTGGCATCGGTGGATGGCATTCGCACGCGGCTCGGCGTGCCTTACGTGTCACCGGAAGTGCACATTCAGGCCGCGTTCAAAACCGAAGCGGAAGATCAGCACGATCATCGGGTAATGTTGCGCGGGATAACGGCGCCGGCGTTTCTGGTGCATCAGCAGGTGCGCATCACTGAGGGGCGGGCGCCGGAGCCGGGGCCTGATGAACTGATCGTGGGCAACCTGGCGGCGACCAAGATGGGCCTGCCGGACGAACGCCTGGCGATTGGCCAGACGTTGTATTTTGACAAGCGGCTCTGGACGATCTCGGGGCGCTTTGAAGCGCCGGGCACGGTGATGGCATCAGAAATCTGGGCCCCGCTGCGCGATCTGCAGATTGCGGTGAAGCGCGACAACCTGAGCTGCGTGATTGCCACGCTGGAAACCGCCACCTTCGAGGATGTCGATATCTTTGCCAAGTCGCGCCTCGATCTTGAACTCACCGCCATGACCGAACGCGACTACTACGCGAAGCTCGCGGGCTTTTATCGCCCGGTGCAGATCATGATCTGGGTGACGGCGATTCTGATTGCGATGGGCGCGCTGTTTGGCGGGTTGAACACGCTGTATGCGGCCTTTGCGGCGCGCATCCGCGAGTTCGGCGCGCTGCAGACCCTCGGCTTTGCCCGGAGGGCCATCGTCGTCTCGCTGCTGCAGGAATCGACGCTTGCCACGGCCACCGGGGCGTTGCTGGGCTGCATCCTGGGCTTCCTGCTGTTGGATGGCCTCGATGTGCGTTTCGCGGTCGGAGCATTCTCACTGGCACTTGATACGCAGACATTGCTGATCGCGCTGCTGGCCGGGATAGGCCTGGGCATCATCGGGGCGTTGCCGCCGGCGTGGCGTTGCCTGCGTCCGCCCATCACGGAGACCCTCAAGGCGATATAATCACTCACGAGGTAATGAACATGAACAAACTGACTGCTCTCGCATGTGTGTTTTCGGCCCTGGCCCTGGCGGCGTGCGGCCGTGATGAAGCCCAGCCGCAAGTGCAGGCCGAAGTGCCCGCCGGCGCTGAAACGATGCCCGCAGACCTGCTGCTTAAGCAGGAACCTGCCGGCGCTGTGGCCATCGCTGACCTGCGCGACAAGGCCACGGCCGGTGATGAAATCGTGTTTCGCGCTTTTGTCGGCGGCCAGAAGAAGCCGTTCATCGACAGCCGGGCCGTGATGATCGTGGTGGATGCGGGCCTGCCCAACCAGTGCACCACAGAGAAGGACCACTGCCCCACGCCGTGGGATTACTGCTGTGCCGACAAGAAAGAACTGATGCGCAACATGGCCACGGTGCAGGTGACCGGGTCTGACGGCAAGGCGATCAAGGCTGATTGGCGCTCGCTGACCGGCGTGAAGGAAAACGCCGAGGTGATCGTCCGCGGCGTTGTCGGCAAGAAGGATGCGAACACCTTCATCGTGAACGCGACGGGCGTTTACGTGAAGGGCGGTTAATCGTTGCCGAGCTTCGGCCGCGCATTGTGGCGGATTATCCACACCACGATGAAGACGGTGAACATCAGCAGCACGAGAACCGGACCGGGCGAGAGGTTCCACGGACTCTTGACGATCAGGAAGAGACCGCCGACGGATGTGAGTACGCCGATGGCGAGCGACAGCAGCATTACGCCGCCAAAACGCCGCGACAACATGCTAGCGGTCGCGCCCGGGATGATAGTCATGGCCGTGATCATCAGGAACCCCACCATGCGAACGCCGACGACAATGACGAGCGATATCAGGATGAGCAACAGCGCGTTGATCCATTTGACCTTGACGCCGTTCACGCGCGCCATGTCTTCGTCGAGAGTGGTGTAGAGCATCTCGTTGTAGAAGAGACCCACCAAAGTGGAAATGACCAGCACACCGGCGCCGGCCATGATCAAGTCCAGGTCGTTGACGGCGGCGAACTGTCCGAACAACAGCGACTCGAGATTTGTTTTTGGACTATTGCCGCCCAAGGCGCGGTAAAAGGCGATGAAGATCATGCCCAGCGCCATGGCGGCTACCAGAAAGATGCCGATGGCCGAGTCATGTGACACATGGCGATTCTTTGTGATGTAGCCAATCCCCAAGGCTGTCACGAGGCAGAAGACGCCGGTGACCGCCTGTTCGATGCCGTCTGACGCCATCGCCGGGAGGAACAACCCCAGCAGCAGGGCGATACCCATGCCACCGAAACCGGCGTGCGACACGCCTTCAGAAATCATCGCCATGCGCCGCAGCACGATGTACACCGACAGCAGCGAACACGAAATCGCGATCAGCACGCCGACCAGGATGATTCGCAGTTCCCACCATTCAAATTGCATACTTGCTCACTTCACACTCAATGCCGATGCCCGTGGCCGCCGAGTAACCCGTGATCATGGCCGTGATCGTGCCCGCAGCAGTTGTCGCCGGGCAGCGGGGCGTGCTGCTCCAGCACCGCATCCAAATCGCATTGGAAAACTTTGAACAGCACATCGCGCGACAGGCTGCGCGGGTGGTCGTGATAGTGCAGCGACTGCGACAGGCAGGCCACACGGTCGCAGCTGGCCACCACGCTGCGCAGATCGTGCGAGACCATGACGATCGTGAGACCAAACTGACGCTTGATCGTGTCGATTAAACGCACAAACCTTTCCTGGCCAGCATGGTCGATGCCGGTGGTCGGTTCATCCAGAAACAGGATCTTCGGTTTGTTGATCAGCGCCCGGGCGATAAACACGCGCTGCTGCTGCCCGCCCGATAGCGCCCCAATCGGCGAGTTGGCAAAATCCGCCATGTCCACCGCGGCCAGGGCCTCATCCGTCGCAACACGGTCCGCCTTGGTAAACGGCATGAACAGCCGCTTCCGGCCGATCAAGCCCAACTGCACCACTTGCCGCACCGAGACCGGAAAACTCCAGTCGATCACATGCTTCTGCGGCACGTAGCCCACAATTGAGCCGTTGGCACACGCCTTCTGCGGCAGTTGCCCCATGATTTCAATGGTCCCCTCGGTCGGCCTGAGCAGCCCGAGCATCAGCTTCATCAGCGTGCTCTTGCCGCCGCCGTTGGGGCCGATGATCCCGAGGATCGAGCCCTCTTTCACGTGCAGCTTGATGTTGCGCAGCACCGCCCGCCGGTCATATGCGAACGACACATCATTCACGCATACGACGTCCTGCCGGTTGTGCAGCCCCAGGTCCGACGCCACATCGACATGCGAATGCGGCGCCCCCACCACCGGCACGTAGGGCGTAAATACCAGGTTCTCGCTCATACCTTTTCCCGTGATGGCGTGACGTTGCCATCACCATTGTAGCCGACTCACGGCTGCGTTGCGGCAGTTGTGCCCAACGCCTTTCTGAGTTGCTCAAGATTCTGCCGCATCAGCGACACATACGTGTCTGTTTCTTTGTCGTAGGTCTCGATCGGCTGCAGGATGAACCGCTGGGCGCCCGTTTCTTTCATGATCAGTTCCGCGGCCTTGGCCCGCAGCGCGTTCTCGGTGAAGACGGCCTTGATGTTCTTGTCCTTCATCATCTGCACGACTTCGCGGATCTTGGCCGGGCTGGCCTCCGCCTCGGGCACATCGTGCACGGCCGCAGCCTGCGTCAGGCCGTAGCGGGCCGCGAGATATGCATAGGCCGAATGCAGCCCAATGAACTCGCGCGAAGCGAATGTCTTGGCGGCTGCTTCAAACTCCGCATCGAGCGCCTTCACGTCGGCGATGTACTTCTCGGCACTGGCAAAGTACGCCTCGCGATTGGCGGGGTCGGCCTTCACCAACGCATCGCGAATCTTCTCCGCCGCACGAATCTGGTTGCGCGGATCGAGCCACACATGCGGGTCGCCCGCGGCGTAGTCATGCTTGTGGTCATGATCGTGGTCATGGCCATCGTGCTTGTGATCGTCTTTCTTCTTGCTCGCATCCTCGAGGTCGAGCATCGTCGGCTTCACGAGTTGTGCGTCCTTGCCGATCGTCAGCACCGTGCCGTGCTTGTTGTCAGCGGCGAGTTTGTCGACCCAGTCATCGAGGCCCAGGCCGTTCTTCACGATGATCGTGGCGCGGGTCACGGTGCGTTTATCATCGAGGGAGGGATCGACATCATGCGGCGACTGGCCGGGCTTGAGCAGCAGCACCGCCGTGGCATGTTGGCCGCCAATGGCGCGGGCAGCGTCGTAATAGGTGAAGATAGTCGAGACGACCGTTGGCTTTCCGCCGGGCGCGGGCGTGGCTTCACCACAAGCCGCGAGAGACAGGGCTGCCGCCATCATCAACAACGAACATGTACGCAATTTCATCGTCATAACCTCACAGTAACGACTTGCCAGCTACAATGCAATCGACTTGCATTTACCTTGTACGATGGCCAAATCGTTTGGTTCGTTTGAGCCTGCCGCTGAGCGTGGCTAGAATCCGCATCGCTTTGAGAAGAAAGGGTTTGCCATGCCAATTACCGTGGGCCAGGAAGCACCGGATTTTGAACTCGATAATCAGGACAAGCAGAAGGTGAAGCTCTCGAGCTTCCGCGGGCAGAAGAAAGTCGTGCTCGCGTTCTACCCGCTCGACTGGTCGCCGGTCTGCACCAACGAGCACGCCTGCTTCATGCACGATTTGCCGCAGTTTGATGCCAAGGACGCGGTCATCCTCGGCATCAGCGTCGACTCGCTCTGGTGCCACAAGGCCTTCCGCGAAGCCAAGGGCATCAAGTACGACCTCCTCGCCGACATGCACCGCGAAGTGGTCAAAAAGTATGACCTCTTCCTACCTGAGGCCAACATTGGCCGCCGCGCCACGGTCATCATCGGCAAGGACGGCAAGGTGAAGTGGTTCAAGGAGCAGCCGATCCGCGAAGAACGCAACGACGCCGAGATTCTCGCGGCTCTCGAACAAGCTTAAACCACATTCCCCTTACCGAAAGGCCGGCATGTCCCGCGGCTGTGTGATTTTTGATTTTGACGGCGTCATCGCCGACACCGAGCGTCTGCATCTTGCGGCTTACAACGCAACGCTGGCGGCGCATGCCGATCTCATCGGCGGCCCACTGGAAATCAGCCCCGCCACGTACTTCACGCGGTACATTGTCTACTCCGACAATGAAGGCTTCTTCCACATGCTGCGCGATGCCGGCCGCAACCACGACCGCGACCTGATCCACAAGCTCAGCCACGCCAAGCATGAGTTATTCCGCAAAAAGCTGGGCGACTTTGCGGAGCCGTTGCCGGGCGTGCGCGAGTTACTGGCCTGGCTGGAACAGCACAACGTGCCACGGGCAATCTGCTCCGGTGCACGCAAGGATGAAATCGAGGAACTGCTCGCCGCCTTCAAGCTGCGGCACTATTTCGATGTGCTCGTCGCGATCGAAGATGTCCGCATCTGCAAGCCCGATCCAGAAGGCTACAACAAGGCGTTCGACCTGCTGAACCAAGAATACGATGCCGAGTTGGACAAGAGCCGCAGCCTCGTGATCGAAGACTCCGCCGGCGGCATGTCGGCGGGCAGAAACGCCGGCATTCGCGTGCTGGGTGTGGCGACCAGCCTACCGCTGGAAGAAGTGCAGCGTCACGCCACGTATGCCGTGCACAGCCTGGCGGAAATCGATTTCCCCACGTTTAAACAGTGGCTCGGCGCATAAAAAAAGCCCAGCGATCCGATCGCTGGGCTTGTGTCTTCATCAACTCTCAAATCAGCATTGTCAGCGGATTTTCCAGCATGTTCTTGAGTTCCTGCAGGAACTTCGCGCCCGTGGCGCCATCGACCACGCGGTGATCGGCAGACAGCGTCAGGTTCATGATCTGTGCCGGCACCACTTCGCGCTTGCCGTCGATCTCCTTCACCACCGGCTGCCAGCTCGTGCCGCCGACGGCCAGAATCGCCGACTCCGGCGGGTTCACGATCGCCTGGAAATTCTTGATGCCGAACATGCCCAGGTTCGAAATCGTAAACGTCGAGCCCGTCATCTGGTCGGCCTTGAGCTTGCGATTGCGGCCCAGTTCCGCCAGCGACTTGATCTCCTGCGAAATCTGCCGCACGCCCTTGTTGTGCGCATCGCGAATCACCGGCACGATTAGGCCGTCATCCAGTGCGACGGCAATGCCGATGTCGACCTTGCCATGCATGATGATCGCCGTCTCAGCGAAGCTGGCGTTGATCGCCGGCACGCGGGTGAGGGCCACTGCACAACCGCGAGCAACGAAATCGGTTACCGTCAACTTGTCGCTCACGAGCTGCTCATTGGCCGCCGCCCGCAACTCGATCAGCTTGTCCATCTGCACATCAATCGACAGATAGAAGTGCGGGATGTTCTGCTTCGACTGCACCAGGCGGCGGGCGATCGTCTGCCGCATGTTCGACAGCGGAATGTTACGGTGTTCGAGCTTGCTGATTGTGTGCACCGGCGTCACCTGGGCCGCCGACGATGGGCCGATCGGCATCACCTTGCCCGGCTTCTGCGGGGCTTCGGGCTTCGGCACGCCGGCCTTCATGTTCTCAATCGCCTGCAGCACATCACGCTTAATGATGCGGCCATCCGGCCCGGTGCCGCGAACAGTATTCACATCCAGGCCGGCTTCATCGGCCAACTTGCGAGCGAGCGGGCTCACGCGGGCTTTGCCGGCGTGCAGGATTTCCGCTTCCTGGCCTTCAGCATGATCTTCCACAGCGACGGGCGTCTGCGGCACAACCGGCGTCGGTGCCGACACTGCAGGGGCAGGTGCGGTCGCTGCCGCGGGTGCCGGGGCGGGCGCTGCCGCCTGCGGGGCTGACGGCTTCACTGCCGCCGCCACCTGCTGCACGTTCTCGCCGGGCTTGGCCAGCACAACAATCAACGCGCCGACCGGCGTCTTGGCGCCTTCCGGGATCACGATCTTGGCGATCGTGCCGCCTTCAAACGCTTCCAGTTCCTGCGTGGCTTTGTCAGTCTCCACCTCGGCGATCATGTCGCCGGGCTTCACCTGTTCGCCTTCTTTCTTCAGCCACTTGGCAAGCGTTGCTTCGACCATCGTGTCGGTCAGCTTCGGCATCGTGATTTCGATCGGCATATTTCGTCCTTTGGCCCGTGTTTGGTCCGTGAATAGACCCGAAAGTTTATGCGAACCGCCACGCAGTGTGAAGCGCCCGCAGTTATGCCGCCCGCTGAGCCTTGTGCAGCTGTTTTATCGCCCCTGCCGCCAGCTTCAGCATCGCCAGCAGCTGATCCTGTGAAAACGTCGCGTGTTCGCCCGTCCCCTGCACCTCCACAAACGTGCCGTTGTCCAGCATCGCCACGTTCATATCGACCTTGGCTTCGACATCTTCCGGATAATCCAGATCCGCCACCGGCGTCAGTTTCTCACCAATCAACCCCACGCTGATCGCCGCGATCTGATTCGTCAGCACCTTCGAGTCCGCACTCAGCAGGCCGCTCTTCTGTGCCGCGGCCACCGCATCCCGCACCGCCACCCAGGCGCCGGAGATCGCCGCCGTACGCGTGCCGCCATCGGCCTGCAGAACATCACAATCCACAAACAGCGTCAGCCCATCCCTGCCATCCGGCGTGTGCAACTGGCCCAAGTCCAGACACGCCCGCAGCGCCCGGCCGATCAGCCGTTGAATCTCCACGCTCCGCCCGTCCGGCTTGCTCGTGTCGCGCCGCTTGCGCGTCACCGTGCTGCTCGGCAACATCGCATACTCCGCCGTCAACCAGCCCTGCGGCTTCTCGCCCTTCGCGATGGCCCCGGCGTTCTTGCCCTTCAGCCACGGCGGCAGATCCTTCTCAATCATCGCCGTGCACAACACCTGCGTGTTGCCGAAGCTCACCCGCACGCTGCCGCCGGCATGTTTCGTAAAACTGCGTTCAAACCGCACCGGGCGAGTCTCGTTCGCCCGCCGTCCATCGTGACGCTTCATCGTTAACCGCCTTTCGTTCGATGGGGCATCATCGGCTAAACCGCGCGTTTCGCCAACGCCTGCGACGCCATCTTCTCCACAATCGCCGCCGTCGCATCGGGGCTCATCTGCGCCGCCATCAACGCGCGATACCGCGCACATGCCTCCCCCACCGCGCGGTCCTGCATCAGCGTCTTCAACTTGCCCGTAATGCGCGCCGGCGTAAAGTGCTTCGGATAAAGATAATCGCCCACGCCCATGCGTTTCAGCCGCGCTGCGTTGTCCGGCTGATCGTGCGACATCGGCATCAGCAACTGCGGCACCCCGCCCGCCAGGCCCTGCGCACACGACCCCACGCCACCATGATGCACCACCGCCGCGCAGCGGCTGAACACCCGACTGAACGGCACATACGCAAACACCGCACTCCGCGCCGGCAGTTTCTTCACCACATCCGGCTTGCGCGTCACAAACAACCCCCGGCACTTGAGCAACTCACACGCCCCCGCCGCCGCTTCGAAAAACTTCTCGCCATGCAGATTCGCACTGCCCGGCGTAAACAGCACCGGCCGCTCACCATCGGCCAGGAATGCCTCCAGCGCCGCATCGATCGGCCGCTCGTTTGATTCATCATAAAGCGGAAAACGCGCCTGCTCCGTCTGCGCCGGCCAGTCCGTCTGCTTGGGAGAAAACCACTCAGGAAACAACGCCAGCACGCCATCCGGCGAATACCAATACTCTCTAAAAATACCGCGGACCTGCCCCTGCAGGCCAAGTTCCCTGCGGATCGCATTGACGTTGCCGGCCAGCGTTTTGTCCACCTGCTTGTGTGCGACTGCAAACAACGCCCTACGAGCAAACTTCGGCATTCGCGGCAGCCATTCCAACCCCGCCGCCATCACCGGTGTCGATTCCACACTCATAAAAACGCTCGGCTGCAACTGCACCGTAATGCTCGGTATCTTCCACGCCTCCCGCGCCAGCACACCCGCCAGCGCAATCCCCGCGGCCACCGTCACCACATCGCTTCGTCCCGCCGCCTCGGCCTTCACCAACGGCAACATTTCCCTCGCCCACACCGGAAACAATCCGCCCAACACCTTGAAGCCCTTCTTCGGATGCCAGATGTCCGGGTTGTGCAGCAGCTTCTCCTGTGCCACCGGGTCTCCCACTTCGACAACCTGTAGCCCTGCCGCGCGCGGCATGTCGGCCACCTTCGCCTGCGCGATCATCACCACCTCATGCCCGCGCGCTGCCACCGCCCGCGCCAGCCAGATCATCGGGTGCAAATCGCCCGCACTTCCCAACGGAAGAAACACAAACTTCATCGATTGTCGCCGCTCCGTAAAACAGCAGCCATCATGAGGCAATCGAGCGCCGTTGCCAACCCCGTCACACCGTCTTCACAAACCGATACATCAGCAGATCGTCTTCGTATCGGCCGGGGCCAAACTTCACTTCCTTCACCCGCCGCCCCTCCTCGACAAATCCCAGTTTCCGGTACAACGCCACCGCACGCTCATTCGCTGCGACCACAGCCAGGCACACTTTCTCAACCCCAGGCTCCGCCGCCGCCCACGCCAGCAGCGTCTCCATCAGCGCCCGTCCAACGCCTTGGCCCCAATACTCTTTTCGAACAGATATTCCCAAAGCGCCGTGATGGGCCAGGCGTAGGCGGCCCGCCACGGCAAAATTCAAAAATCCCACCACCGCCCCATCAACTTCCGCTATCAGTGCCACGTGCCCGGGCCTATCGATGTTCCCCTGCACCCATGCCCGTTCCTGCTCCTCGGTCATGGTGAATTCGCCCGGCGTTGAGATGTTGAACTCGCTCTCGGTGAACACTGCACGCACATGCGCCAACAGCGCCACAGCATCATCCGGAACAGCCGTGCGGATCGTCGCGACGCGACCGTCGCGCAGTTTGATTTTCGAAGCTGTCACCTGTGACATGCAGCACACCACGTGGTAACGAACCGGCCTTACTGCCCGCCCATCAACACCGCCAGCAAACCCTTCTGGAAGTGCAGCCGATTGTGCGCCTGCTGAAACACGATCGATTGACTGCCGTCCATCACGCCGTCGGTGATCTCGACGTTGCGATTCGCCGGCAGGCAGTGCATCACCACCGCCGTGTTCGGGGCCGCCGCCAGCAGCTTCTCATTGATCTGGTACGGCTGAAACACATTCAACCGCTGCTTCTTCTCGGCTTCCTGGCCCATGCTCACCCACGTGTCGGTGTAGATCGCATCGGCGCCTTTCACCGCTTCCACGGGGTCGCGCGTGCTCGCAAAATCCAGGTTCGGGCACTGCCGCATCAGCCGATCCAGCAGCGTCATTTCCAGTTCATAGCCCGGCGGGCTCGCGATGCGAAACTTCACGCCGAACCGCGCGCACGCCACCATCAGCGAACGCGCCACATTGTTGCCGTCGCCGATGTACGCCAGCGTCAGCCCCTGCAGCTTGCCGAAGTGCTCTTCCATCGTCATCAGGTCGGCCATCGCCTGGCACGGGTGCGAGTAATCGCTCAAACCGTTGATCACCGGAATCGTCGCATGGGTCGCCAACTGCGTAAGCTTTTCGTGTTCAAACACCCGGGCCATGATGCCATCGACCATGCCCGAAAGCACCCGCGCCACATCGGCCGGGGATTCACGCGTGCCCAGGCCCACCTCGCTGGGCGAGATGTACATGCCGCTGCCGCCAAGATGGTCGATCGCCGCCTCAAAGCTCACCCGCGTCCGCAGGCTCGGCTTCTCAAACACGCACGCCAGCACCTTGCCGCGGCACACCGGATCGTTATGCCCCGTCTCCGCCCGCTGCTTCTTCAAACGCTTCGCCACATCCAGGTAATGCTGCAGCATCTCCTGCGGCGTGTCAGCGATCGAAATGAAATCATGTTTGGCCATAGTGCAACCAATTTCCTGAACCGCCCCGGAGCCAAGCGCGTGCCTTGGAACCGTGGCGTTTCAAATAGCCTTAACCAAGAAGAATCTCCGTCCCCACGCCCTGATCCGAATAAATCTCCAGCAGCAGCGAGTGCGGGAAGCGCCCATCAATGATGTGCGCCTTCTTCACCCCGGCGTCGAGTGCAATGATGCAACTCTCCACCTTTGGCAGCATGCCTTCGCCGATTTCCTTGCGGGCGATCAAATCCTGGATCTGCGACTTCGTCACCGACCGCATCAGCGAGGCGGCATCGTCCTTCTTTGATCGGATGCCGTGCGTGTCCGACACGAGCACCATTTTTTCCGCCTTCGTGGCTGCGGCAACAAAGCCCGCCGCGGTGTCGGCATTCACGTTCAGCTTGCTGCCAGCTGAATCGCGCGCGATCGGCGCAATCACCGGAATAAAGTCCGCCTGCGTGAGCGCCTGCAGCAACTGCCCGTTCACCCACGTCACTTGCCCCACCTGGCCAATATCAATCTTCCCGCCGTTCTCGCCGGTCAGAAACATCTTCTCAGCGAACAGCGCATTGCTCGAAAGCGAGTGCAGCGGCATCGCCTTCCCGCCCAGCGAATTGATCGTGTCCACAATAAACTTGTTGATCTCGTTGCACAGCACATGTTCCGCAATCGCCAGCGTGCGTTCATCGGTGTAGCGCCGCCCCTGCACAAACTGCGCCTGTAGGCCCGCGTTCTTCATCGCATCGGTGATGGCCTTGCCGCCGCCGTGCACCACGATCGGCCGCATCCCCACCGCCTGCAGAAAGACCACATCCGTCAGCACCTTGCGAAACTCGTCATCATTATCCATGAACGAGCCGCCGACCTTGACGACCACGATCTTCTCGTTGAAACGCTGAATGTAGCCAAGGGCTTCGATCAGCGCAGAGGCTTTTTCAAACACGGGTGCTTCGATGGGCACGTTCACTTTTTTGCTCCAAAAGGGCGCGTCGGTCTGACGCAAAAGCAAGGGGTTGAGAATACGCCCCACCGCTTGCACGGTCAAGCCAAAGCAGAGCAATCACCAAACCCGCCACGCCATGCATCAATTGCCCGCATTGTTAATCTGGGCAAGCCCCAAACCCTCGCCTCCCGCCAAGTGCCGATAATCTCGCCCGCAGCAACATTAGTGACCCCAGAAAGTGCTCAACACCCCCTCCTTTTTTCTCGATAGACACTTCAGCCCGCACACCCGTGCGAGCCGATTCAAGGTTACGAGGCCAAACATGAACGCAACCGCTCCGCTCACATATGATGAAGTCCTGCAGATCAAGAACGTGCTGCGCGACCTCGATCCCACCGCCATCCAGGAAAAACGCCGCTTCCCCCGCCAGAAAACCGCCCTCGAACTCTACGTCCGCAAACTTGCCCCCGGCGCCCGCCATGCCCTCTTCAAAGTCCTCATGGTCAACACCTCCAAGCGCGGCGTCGGCATCCTCGCGCCGCGCGTCATGAATCTCGGCGAACGCTTCGTCCTACCCCTCCGCTTCGATGACGGCGGCGGCTGGCTCGTCCTCTGCAGCGTCCGCAATCGCCGCAAACTCGCCGGCGGCCACTGGAAGATCGGCGCTGAATTTCTCGCCTGGGTTGAGGACGAGAGCGGCAAGACCCGCATCCCCGCCGAATGGTTCGGAGACGTCTGATTAAACCATTAAGCGATTAAGCCATTCAGCGATTGAATACTTGCGGGCCTAATCACTGAATCGCTTAATCACCAATCAACTCATCGGCGGATGATATTTCCCCGCGCTATAGCTGGGCCGGCCACGCGCCACTCCCGCGCCGTCGCCGGGGTTGCGCTTCGCCGCCTTGTCATAGTGCTTGCGCGATCCAGTCGCCCCTGAGGCATTGTCCGGCTCGCCTGTGCCGCTCTGTTCCGTCTCATGTGTGTACTGCGGATCCAGCGACACCGCATTGCTCGACGGCTCGATCGCCTTGCCGTTCCGCTTTGCATAAATCTGCGTAAACTCCGCACCAAAAAACATGATCTGCGACGTGTAGTAGATAAAAATCATGATGATCACCAACGAGCCCGCCGCCCCAAACGGCCCGGCCGTCGACGAGTGCGTCAGGTACCAGCTCAAACCAAACTTCGCCAGCGTAAACACAAATGCCGTCAGCGCCGCCCCAATCAGCGTATCGCGCCAACGAATCCGTATGTCCGGCAAATACTTGAAGATCATCGCAAACGCCACCGTGAAGATCAGCGTCGAAACGATAATGGCCGCAATATGCAGCACCACCGTCAACCACACCGGCCGTTCCTCCGCAAACCCCGGTAAAAACGTCGACGCCACCGTCGCCGCAAACAGCAACGCCCCGATCAGCAGCACCATGCCGAATCCCAGCGCCCGATCGCTGACGATCCCCCACACGCCGCGCCCCGGCTTCGGCTCCACATCAAAAATTGTATTCAACGCATCCTGCAGCGATGCGAACAGATTCGTCGCCGCATACAGCAACAACCCCGCCGACAAAATCCCCGCGAATGACAAGCTCGGCGAGAACGCCGCCTTCTCAATCATCTCCTGCACAAAGCTCGCCGCCTGGTCCCCCACCGCTTCGGCAATCTGCGGCCGCAACTGATCCTGCGCCGCTTCCTCCCCAAACACCGCCCCCACGATCGCCACCGTGATGATCAAAATCGGCCCGATCGAAAATATCGCGTAATACGCAAACGCCGCCGCCAGCCGCGACGCCCGGTCCTCCGACCACTCATGAAACGTCGCCTTCAGCATCCCCCACCAGCTCATCGGTTCCGCCGGCTTATCCCTCGGCTCAGTTCTCTCGGCCATGGCACGCACCTCGTCCCATGACCAAAACGCAACGCCTGTGCCGGACTACGGCTGTTGAGCTGGCACGTTCATTTGCTGTTGCAGCGCGTCCTTCCGGTAATTCATCTGAAACCGCACATCCCTGTTGAATTCCCGGGCCTGCGAGTCAAGCAATGGCGTCGCCGCACTCTTCGCGGCATACATCACCCGCGTGTCCGCCGCAAAGGTCGCCTGCGCCAACCCCGTCAACGTGTCCGCACGCCATGCCGCGTCTGCCTCGTGGCGCAACACCGTCCGCGCATCCTCATACTGCTCATCCACCAACAGCTTCTGGCCGAACGTCGTCAGCGCAAACCGCCGCATCCCCATGTCCTCGATCTTGCCCGCCCACTCCCCACCTTTCACCAGCAGCCGCGCCGCCTCCCCCTTGCCCCGCAAATCCGTCACCACTTCTGACAAACTCAACACATACTGCGCTCGACTTGTCTCCGGCTTCATCGAGTACAGCACCTCCAATGCCTCATCCAGCGCCTTGCCCGCCAGCGTCTTGTCATCCGCCGTGCGTGCCAGTTCGCAAATACTCGTCCAGCCGCTCAGTCTCTGCACCTCCGTCAGCTGTGCAAGCGCCTCTTTCGTACGCAGCGTCTCGCGTGCCAACTCCAGCGTCTTCGCCGCGTCCGTCTTGCGATTCGTCCGATTCTGTACGTCCGCAATGTTCAACTGCCGCGTCAGCCGGTCGTGCGTGTTCGTGATGAATCCCGCCTCCTCCGCCGCCATCAGCAGCATCCGCCCGCTGCGATCCGAGGTCGGCCGCGCACACGCCGCAATCACAAACAACCCGCCCGATACCCCCACGATCAGCCCCGACAACAGCAAAATCTTAAAAGCCTTGCGCATAGCAAACCCCTTCGCCTTAGGTCAAAGGTTTTAGACGCGCCACCCCCGCCCAAGTTCCTTCGATCTACTGGCTTCCGGCTTCCGGCTTCTCACTCACAGCCAGTTCCGCCGCTTAAACCACACAATCATCCCCACCGCCACGCTGATGCAGATCGACCAAAACAGCGGGTACGCGTACGCCATTTCCAGCTCTGGAAAATGCTTGAAGTTCATCCCGTACACGCCCGCCAAGAACGTCAACGGCACAAAAATCGTCGTGATGATCGTCAACACCTTCATCACTTCGTTCATCTTGTTCGACAAACTCGACATGTACGTTTCCGTCATGCTCGCCGCAAATTCGCGGTACGTTTCCACCATATCAATGATCTGCACCGTGTGGTCGTAAACATCGCGCAAATACGTCCGCGTGTTGTCCGACAGGCACTCGTGCTGCTCGCGCATCATCGCGTTCACCACTTCGCGCATCGGCCACACCGCCCGCCGCAACAACAGCAACTCACGCTTCACCGCGTGAATCTGCTGAATCACCGTCTTGTCCGGCTTCACCAGCACCGCATCTTCCAACTCTTCCAGCCGGTCCGAGTAATGCTCCAGAATGGGAAAGCAATGGTCCACGATCGCATCCAGCAGCGAATACATCAGGAACGATGCGTCGTTCTCGCGCAGCCGCGAGCCCTTGGTCTTAATCCGGTTGCGAATCGGATCCCAGATATCGCCCGGTGTTTCCTGAAACGTAATCAGCGTCTTCCGCCCCAGGAAAAAACTGATCTGCTCGCCATTCAAATGCCCGTGCGTCGTGCCGTCATCTTCAAACTGCAGCATGCGCGTGATCAAAAATATCCGCCCATGCACCTCGCCGTGCGCCGGATAGGTCTCCACCTTCGGCCGCTGCGGAATGTGCAGCACGTCCTCAATCGCCAGCGGGTGCAGGTCATACTTCTCTGCAAACGCTTTGATCACGTCCAGGTCCGTCAAACCATCCACGTTGATCCACCGCACCGACGCCCATTCCGGCCGGTGCTGAATGATAAAATCCTCGAGATCATCAACCTTCTGAAATACCGCCTGCTCCGGCGAATAATCGATGCACGTCACCTGCACCTGCTGCGCATTCCTGGGCGCCGTCTGCCGCATCTTTTCGAGGTCCTGTACCTCGATACCCGCGGCCGTCCCCGGCTCCGAACGATCGAGCCGCACCGTCGTCAGCCCCAGCAACGTGCGCCGCAATGAGTCCGCAGCGCCGATGGCATGTCCAAAAATGCCCCGGCGGCCGTTGGTTTTTGCATTCGTCTCAGCCATGGCCCGCAGTATAAATCAAACTCACCCCAAGCCAGAAGCTAATCACAACAAGATTTCTCCCTCTCCCAACCGCGCTTGTCGTCCCCAAAACAACCCGCCCGCGCTCACCCTCACAAAAAATTTACTTCCACGTGCCCACTTCTTACCCGTATTGGCAATATTCCATACCGCAAAGCACATTCAATTGACTGCACCATTCCCCCGTGTTACTTCTCGACGCAATGAGAAAAACGCGGCGCATCGTCGGTCTTGGCATCGCTCTCGGAATGAGCTTCTCCGGTGCCGCAGCAGCCCAACCCGATGTGACGCGACCCAACATCGTTTTCATCCTCGCAGACGATCTTGGCTACGCCGATACTACGCTCTACGGCCACACGTCACTCTACAAAACCCCCAACATCCAGAAACTCGCCGACCGTGGTGTCGTGCTCTCGCATTGCTGGGCCGCCAGCCCGCTCTGTTCCCCCACCCGCGCCAGTATCCTCACCGGACTCTACCCCGCGCGCATCGGCCTCACCTCGCCAGTCGCCCACGAACCCAAGACCATCCTCGAAAAGGGCCTTGTCTCCAAGGCTGAGAATTGGCAGAAAGCACTCCCCGCAGAGAGCCTGACGCGTCTCAACACCACCTATAACACCCTCGCCGAAATTCTCAAAAAGCAAGGCTATGTCACCGCACACTTCGGTAAATGGCACCTCGGCTCCGGCAAGTTTGCACCGCAACACCATGGCTTTGACGTTGACGTCCCCAAGTGGAACGGCCCCGGCCCCGGTGGCAACTACGTCGCCCCTTGGAAAAACAGAAACTTCAAACTCCCCGCCCAACCCGGTGAACACCTTGAAGATGTCATGGCTCGGCAGGCCACCGCCTTCATCCGCGAAAACAAAGACAAGCCCTTCTTCCTCAATTACTGGGCATTCTCCGTACACTCTCCCTTTGAAGCCAAGAAGCAACTCATCGCTGACTACAGAACAAAGATCGACGAGAAAAGCGACCAACGTTCCCCCACCTACGCCGCCATGGTCCAGTCACTCGACGATGCCGTTGGCACGCTCGTTAGCACCCTGGACGAGCTCAAACTCACCGAGAAAACCATCGTCGTATTTGTTTCAGATAACGGCGGCAATATGTACAACACCGTCGACGGCGTAAAGCCGACGAGTAACGCCCCGCTCCGCAGCGGAAAAGCCAGCCTCTATGAAGGCGGCACCCGCGTTCCCTGCATCGTCGCCATGCCCGGTACGATCCCCCCGGGAACACGCAGCGACGGCTACTTCAGCACCGTCGATTTCTTACCCACGCTCCTCGCGTTAAGCGCCATACCTCCCGGCAACGACAAGATTGATGGACTGGACCTCTCCGCGATGCTCAAGGGACAAAAGTCCGCGCGTAACGAAGTCTTCTGTCACTTCCCCCACGGCCACGAACGACAAGCCGAGAATATCCCGGGTTCCAAGCCCGGCAGTTCCCTCATCAAAAACGGATGGAAGTTGGTGCGGTTCTACTGTGATACACCAACGCAGGAGTCCCGCGACGAACTATACGACCTCGTCAAGGACCCCTCCGAATCACAGAACCTGGCTGGCCAGCAGCCCGAGAGACTGAAAGAACTTGCTGCGATCCTGCAACGCTATCTTGATGAAACAAAGGCCGTGATCCCCATCAAAAACCCAAATTACGTCCTACAAACAAAGTAATCGCTCAACCGCCGCACTTGCCCCTCAGCAGCCCGGGCTGCTCGATCGGCCAAGCCGCAATCGGGACGCCCTCCACTCCATTGCCACGGCTAGCCCCTTTCGATATGCTGCCCTTTACAATGAAAGCACCAAGTCGCCAGCAACGCATGCTTAATCCTATAAGTGCCCAAAATTAAGACACTTATAACGCGGGCGTAATTCAGTGGTAGAATGCCAGCTTCCCAAGCTGGACGTCGTGGGTTCGAATCCCATCGCCCGCTTTCCCCCTTCCACATCATTCCTTTGCCCCCGGCTCCACCATCGTCGCCGGATCCAGCAGTTTCCCCAGCGCCTCCTCACTCAGCGTCGTCCGCTCGCGCGCCACCTCGCGCACCGTCCGCCCGCTCTTCGCCGCTTCCTTCGCAATCGCCGCCGCCGCGTCATAACCAATCACCGGCGCCAGCGCCGTCGCCAGCATCAACCCCTGCTCCACCAGCGCCGGCCCCCGCTCCGTCGCCTTCAACCCCTCCACACACTGCAACGCAAAATTCCGCGCCCCCGCCGCCAGCAGCGTGATCGATTCATCCAGACACTGCGCCACCACCGGCAACGTCACCACCAACTCAAAATTCGCCGCCATCGCTGCCGCCGTCACCGTCGCATCGTTCCCCACCACCCGCTGGCACACCATCAACAAACTCTCTGCAATCACCGGGTTCACCTTCCCCGGCATAATCGAACTCCCCGGCTGCACCGCCGGCAACTCCAACTCCCCCAGCCCCGCCCGCGGCCCGCTCCCCATCCACCGAATGTCACTCGCAATCTTCGTCAAACTGATCGCAATCGTCTTCAGCGCCGCATGAAAATGCGCTGCCCCATCCAGCGTCGCCTGCGCCTGAAAATGATTCGTCGTCTCCCGCACACTGATCCCCAACCGCTCCGACAACTTCGCGCACACCCGCGCCGCATACTCTCGATGCGCATTAATCCCCGTCCCCACCGCCGTCCCGCCCAGCGGCACCTCCTCAATGTCCCGCAGCGCCGCATCCAGCCGATGCATCCCCCGCTCCACCTGCCCCGCATATCCTAAAAAAACCTGCCCCATCCGAATCGGCGTCGCATCCTGCAGATGCGTGCGCCCCGTCTTGATCACCGGCCAAAACTCCTCCGACTTCTTCATCAACGCCGTGTGCAGCTGCGCCAGCGCCGGCCGCAAATCATTCCGCACTTCAAACAGCGCCATCACATGCAGCGACGTCGGTATCGTGTCGTTCGAACTCTGCCCCATGTTCACATGATCGTTCGGGTGCACCGGCGATTTGTCCCCGCGCCCCCCTCCGCCCCCACCCAAAATCTCATTCGCCCGGCTCGCCACCACCTCATTCACATTCATATTGGTCGAAGTCCCCGACCCCGTCTGGTACACATCCACCGGAAAGTGCGCCTTGAAATCCGCCGCAAACCGCGGATCCCCCTTCGCAATCTCATCGCACGCCTGGCAGATCGCCTCCCCCAACTTCTTCTCCAGCAGCCCCAACTCCATATTCGTCTGCGCCGCCGCCTTCTTCAGCATCGCATGCGCCACCACAAACGGGATCGGTATCGCCTGCCCCGATATCGGAAAATTCTCCACCGCCCGCTGCGTCTGCACGCCGTAATACGCCTCACTCGGCACCTGCATCTCCCCCATCGAATCCCGCTCCAATCGCATCTCCGCCATAAATCACCTCTCCCCCATTGTACCCACACGCAAAGCACCGCATGGCAATGCGGTGTTCAATCCCGCACATAACGCCAAAACCTTCGCTATTAGTTAGCCCCCTCATCCACCACCCCCAAAATCCTCTCCCACCCACTCTCCGACTTCGCCACCAATTTCCGCCGCGCCTTCCCCCCAAATATCGGCCGCGGAAAGGCCCGAACAATCGCGGATACACTACTATCGCGAGGCCGCCACCTTTCGCCTAATATCATGAAGACGATCATGCCCAACAACCCACTCGCCAAACTCTGGTCTGATCATCTCGATGCCGCGTTCCCACCTGATTGTCGCGCCCGAGACATCGATGGCATCGACCTGATCATGCTCGACGCCGATATCGCGGGCTGCGTCTCCACATTTCTAGAACGAAAACACTCGCTCGATCCGCGGCGCATCGTAATTCTCGAAGACGCCCTACAAGACGTCCGCCACATAATCCCCCACCTTTCCCCCAGCGCCGCCGCCTACTATCAGCGTCTTGAGCAACTCGCCAACCTCCTTCTTACATCGATCGATAACACCAAGAGATGATGCTCGATTCGGCCCGCCAAAGAAGTGTTAGGGGCCGCCCTGAGGGCGGCCCCTACTACTCAGCACGCAGCACTCAGTACTCAGCACTAAAAATTCCCCTTGACAACTCCATCAACTTGTGTTAGTATATATTTTGGTATTTTGTCAATGGGGGACAAGCGATGTTTTCGGTTCACACTCAAAATCCTGTCAATCCGTACTTCTACCTGTGCACCACCGTGCACAGCGTCCCCTGCAGAATTCTGCAGGCGGGGGGGGCGCTGCAGCCGGTTGCACAGTACCCCCTGCACCATGGTGCATAGTGCCCCCGTTTTCACCCCCAAAAACGCGGTTCCACCCCCCGCCAAATCCCAACTTAATCAAACGCCACCCCACGCACCGCCGTGCGTAGGGTCCCCCTCCCTGCCTCGTCACCTTCGCGCCTTCGTGCCTTCGCGGTTCAAAAACCCGCATCGCTCGCAGTGTAACTTTGCCGATACTATCTCGTTAAGACCTCTGACGGAGCAAATCCCAATGTTTCGAAATAAACGCCCCATCCTCGCCCTCGCCCTGCTTCTCGCAGCCGCCACCGCCACCCTCGCCCAAACCACCCAGCCCAAACCGCAACTCCTCCTCGGCAAGCCCGCACCCGAGATCCTCGCCACCACTCTCGACGGCAAACCGGCCAAACTCGCCGACTACAAGGGCAAACCCATCCTCCTCCAGTTCGGCTCCATCACCGAGCCCGTCTTCCGCAACAAGTCCGCCGCCATGGAAAAACTGGCGGCCGATTTCGCCGGCAAGGCCCACTTCCTCATCATCTACGCCGAAGAATCCCATCCCGGCGACACCGAGGCCGCCCTGCAAATCAACAACGATGAAGGCTTTGCCATCGCCCGCCCGCAAAAACTCGAAGAGCGGGTCAAACTCGCCCGCCTCGCCATCGACAAGCTCACCCTCAAAAACCAAACCATGCTTGTCGACGCCTGGAACAACACCTCCGCCAAGCGTTACAACGACCTGCCCAACATGCTCTTCCTCATCGACAAGGACGGCAATCTCGCCACCGGTTGGCCTTGGGCTGATCCCAAAAAGGCCCGCCTCGCCCTCGAAGCCCTCCTCGCCGGCAAACCTGTTCCCGCCGAGGCCCACGGCCCGCGCAAGCAGGACGCCATCGCCGCCCTCGACGCCGACGACATGGCCATGGGCATGATGGGCGGAGGTGGTGGCGGTCCCGGCAACTTCGCGCTCCTCCTCGACGGCATGGACCTCACCGAAAAACAGCGCGCCGCCATCTACCCCCCGCTGGCCACCTTCCTCGCCGAATCCCGCAATCTCCGTGAACAGCGCAAAGAAGAAGACAAGGCCCCCGACCTCGCCGAAGCCATCCAAAAGCTGCGCACCCACGCCCAGACGCTACAGAAGGCCCTTAAAGAGAATCTGAAAGAAGAAGACTACGCCGCCGCCATGAAAGCCCTCAAGGCGGGCCCTGGTAAACGCTTTTTCGAATAGTCGAATTGCCTCGGCAGCGAGACGCGCTTACTATTTTCGACGAACGACGTTCTGCAACATCGCTCGGAAAAAAGGGCCATGGCTGACACAGTTTTTGATCCACGGTGCCTGCGTCTGCTGACGTTGCTGAAGCAGCAGGAGGCCGCACGCGCTGAAGAACTCGTGACCCGCTGCATCAACGAACGCTCGCCCGAGTGGGTCTATCTCTCCCTGCTGCTGCCCGCGGTTTTCCTCACCGGCGAAATGTTCGTCGCCGGCGACATGGACCAGCCTCAGATGACCCACAACATCGGCGAGATTCGCCGGCTCATGGCGCTCGCTCAAGCGGCACTCCCCCGTCGGCCCCGGCTCAACCGCCGCATCTTCGCGAGCTTCATGCCCGGCGACATTCAGTCCATCGGCTTCGTCGCCATCAGCCACTGGCTCGATCGCGACGGCTGGGACGTCATCCAACCCTGGCCCGTACCCAAAGAACCCGAACTCGTTCAACAGATTCTCAACAGCAACGCCCACGCCATCGCCCTGAGTTGCAGCCTCCCCCGCCACGTCGTCTCCGCCCGCCGCATCATCCGCGCCCTCAAAGACGCCGGTCTCACCACCCCCATCTGGCTTGGCGGCCTCCCCATCAACGTCGTCCCCGGCCTCTTTGAACGCACCGGCGCCGACCACACCGCCCGCGACATCGCCGGCTTCACCCGCGAACTCGCCACCAGATTCCACTACGAAACCGCCACCCCCGCCTGGTGCAAAAGCTTCGGCGAAACCTGACGCTCACCACTGCGCTTCGCCAAACGGATTCAGCGGCGTCTTCGGCTTCGGCTTGGGCATCGTCTCGATCAGGTGCTTGGCAATGCGAACCATCTCATCACTGTCCACCCGCTGGTTGAACCGCGACCCCGGCACCGTCACGATCTTGCCGCCAATGCTCGTCACCAGTTCCGCATCATCCATGAAGCTCGACTTGTCCGCCGCCCGCTTCGCATGCGCCTCGGCCAGAATCTTCCGCCGGAAGATCTGCGGCGACTGGATCTCGCTCACCGCGGTCATATCCACAAAGTCCCCCACTTGTTTCTCCACCTCGGCAAAAGCCGCATTCGTCAGCAGCACTGGCACCGCCCCCGCCGCCTTCGGGTTGTCCGTCAGCGCCGCTTCCAGTGCATCCAGCAGAAAGAAAGGCACACTCACCCGCGCCGGGTCATGCACCACAACTTGCTCAATCGCCGGCGTAAGCTTCTCCAGGCCGCGTGCCACGCAGCCCAGCCAATCGGAGGTGCCACCCGTCAGTGCCACGCCTTGGAAACCCAGATTGGCCGAATACTTCTGCAAGTCGCCCAGCACATCCGGCGGCGCCACCAGGACGCGTTCCGTGTATTGATCCCGCTGGGCATAGAGTTCAACCGCACGCAGAAAGACCTCGCGCGGCTCGATCTTGCTCAGCAACTTGTTGGCAGCGCCCGGCGCATACGGCGGCGCCACCAGCGGCATAATGACGGCTAACGACATGTTTTCACCTCTCCGCGATTTTATCGCCGCAACATCGCGCCGCTTCAAGTGGACCATGGGCAGGTGGGCTAGTATTATTCATCGCATACGTAGTCTAGAAGGACGAAAAATGGCCCTGTACGATTCTCACGGACGATTGATTCTGCCCACGCAAAGCAAGATTGCCGACACGCCGGGCGCTCGTTACCAGGTGCAGGCGATGGAAGCGGTCATGCCGCACCTCCTGCCCGACCGCCCCGCTTACGATGCGGTTGCCCCGCGCAACGCCGACTACCAGCGTTACCGCGAAATGACCGTCGATCAGATGTTGCTCGAAAACCGCGTTGTGTTCCTCGTGGGCGAGATCAACCATGTCAGCAGCTACAACGTCATCATGCGCCTGCTCTATCTGCAGAGCATTCGCCGCGACCAGGACATCATGCTCTACATCAACTCGCCGGGCGGTTCGGTTGATGACACGCTCGCCATGTACGACACCATGAAGTTCCTCACCTGCGACGTGCAGACGTTCGTCATCGGCCATGCCATGAGCGGCGGGGCTGTCGTCCTCGCGGCCGGCACCAAGGGCAAACGCTACGCCCTGCCGCACGCCAAGGTCATGATCCACCAGCCCTTCGGCGGAATCTGGGGCCAGACCGAAGACATCGCAATCCAGGCCCAGGAAATTCTGAAGACCAAAAAGACGCTCACCGAACTCCTGGCCAAGCTCACCGGCCAGAGCATCGAGCGCCTCACCGAAGACCAGGAGCGCGACCGCTACTTCGACGCCCACGAAGCCAAGGCCTACGGCCTCGTCGATGATGTGCTCGAAGAACAAGACAAAGGCAAGAAAGACGCGATCGCCGCCCAGCAGGAATCAAAACGCTGACCTGCAGCAATAGCCTAATTGAACCAAGAGGCCGCGATCACTCGCGGCCTCTTTCCTTTATATCTCGTTAACTCTCACCACCCGGCAAGACGGCAGCGCATCCAAAAACTGCCGGCCGTAGTGCTTGGTGCAGATCCGCTTGTCCAGCACAACCACGATGCCCGTGTCGGTCTTCGAGCGGATCAGCCGGCCGAAACCTTGCTTAAACTTAATCACCGCCTCGGGCAGTGAATACTCCGCAAACGCATTGCCGCCGGCAGCTTTGATCGCATCGAGCCGCGCTTCGATCAACGGCTTGTCCGGCACGGCGAACGGCAGCTTCGTGATGATCACATTCGACAGAGCCTCGCCCTGCACGTCCACTCCCTGCCAGAACGAATCCGTGCCAAACAGCACCGCGTTGGGCGACGATTTGAACCGTGCCAGCAACTGCGACCGCGTGAGTTGCTGCCCCTGGGCCAGCAAGGTGTAGCCAAGCGCAGCCAGTTCGGGTTCAACCATCTTCCGGGCCTTGTCCAGCATGCCGTAGCTCGTGAACAGCACGAACGCCCGGCCCTGCGTCTGGCGAATGTAGTGCATCGCCCGCGTCATCGCCTCGTCGAGATAGCCCGGCTCGTCCGGCATCGGCAGCGCCGCCTCAAGATAGAGCGTGCATTGCTTCTGGTAGTCAAAGGGTGAGCCAAGTTGCAGTTCACTGCCGGTATCGAGGCCAACGCGCGAGCGGAAGAACGCGAACGGCGAACCATCGCGTGCCGACTTCCCCCCAGTGGCAATCGTCGCGCTGGTCATCACCACCGACTCGATCTCATCAAACAGGTTGGCCTTGAGGTGTGGCGCCACGTTGATCGGGCTGCACGAGAACGTCAGCCGGCGCATCGATTTGCCGCTCGATTCCACCCAGTAGACCGACTCGGGCTGGTCTTGCTTGAGCAGCGCATCGCACGCCACCGCCAGCCCCTGCGCCCGGTTCATATAGCTGTTGAGCTCAAAGCGATTCTTCTCAACCTCGTAATCGGCCCCTTTAAGCTTCTCGCCATCCACGGGGTCGTCCACCACCGGCGCCTTCGACTTCGATTTCTCCGCCAATTGCGCCGCCACCGCCTTCAGCGATTTGCCCAGTTCATCCAATGCCGGCGACAGTGTGTTTTCAACAATGTGCTTCGCGCGCACGCGGCCATTCGACGGCCCATCTTGCCGCAGCCACTGCTCGAGGTTGTCGAAAAACGCGTTGCAGGCCTTGCCCGCACGCTCCACGGCGGTCACGGCCGGCAGCGTGTCGATGTTGTCGAGCGTGGCCAGAAAACTGCGGTGCGTCTTCTCGGCATACAGCGAGTGCAGCAGGTGACGCACGCCCGACTCACTGATGTTCAAACCAAAATGGTCCGAAGCGACCGCCTCCACCGTGTGGGCTTCATCAAGAATGACAAAGTCATAGTCCGGCAGCATGGACCCACCCGCGCGGCGCAACGCGAGATCGGCAAAGAACATCGCATGGTTGCACACGAGCAACTGCCCGTTGGCAATGCGGCGGCGCGATGCCTGGTAAAAGCACCCCTCGTAGTACCGGCAGCGCCGGCCGAGGCAATTGCCATGCTCGGCACACACCTTGTCCCACACCTGCCACGCCGGCTGCCGGGGCAAGTCCGACAGCGAGCCGTCCTTCGTGTCCTGCGACCATTCTTCGATCATGGTCAGATCGTCGAGCACGCGCGTGTCCGGAAACAGCGACACCGCCTTGCGGCTTGCCTGTTCCAGCCGGCGCTGACAGAGATAGTTGCTCCGCCCCTTGCACAGCACGGCGGTGAATTCTTCGCCCGAGACTGCCCGCAGAAACGGGATGTCTTTCTCGATCAATTGTTCCTGCAGCGAGATCGTGTGCGTGCTGATGACAACCTTCTTGCCGTGCTCCACCACCTGGCGGATCGCCGGCACAAGGTACGCGAACGACTTGCCCACGCCAGTGCCGGCCTCGGCGATCAGGTGATCGCTCTCAGAAAACGCCCGATCGACAGCCGCAGCCATGTCGAGTTGCTCGCGGCGCAGCTCATAGCCGGCGTGACGGCGCGCAATCGGACCAGACACAGAGAAGAAATCGTGAACGCTCAAGGCCATGACGGCAGCATAAACCGCTTTGGCCGTTTCGTCACTTCGTCGCATTCTCGATGAATGTCGTGATGTCCTGGTGCAGCTTCTCGAGGCTGCTGCGTTCGTGGTACATCATGTGCCCGGCCGGGTAATAGACATGCGACACATTGCCGCGGACAGATTTGTCCAAGCCCATCGTGCGCAGGGTATGTTCAGCCGCAAAATACGGCGTCGCGAGGTCGAAGCTGCCCGAGCAGACCAGCACCTTGAGCTGGTTGTTCTTATGCATGGCGTTGCGGAGGTCATCAGCCACGTAGAGGAAGCCCGACCAGCCGCCGCCCCCCCCGCCCTGAAAATTCCACGGATGCACGCGATTGGACAGCACTTCGTAATTGAGGTCGTTCTCGTACTTCAGCGTCTCGCGGATGTAGCTATTGATCGTGCTGGTGTAAGCGCCATAGAACGGCGTGAGCGACGGATCGAACTCCGCCGAGTCGTTGGCCGGATCGAGCGCGGGCCCCATGATGCGGCCATCAAAGCGCCCGACCACTTTGCGGTCTGCCGCCATAAGCTGCTTCATGAACCGCGCCGGCGGCACGCGCAGGTTGGAGAGCTCAATAAACTCGCGTGACAAACCCGTGTAAGCCACAAGGCGCTCTGCAATGCGGGCGCGCGTCGCCTCATCAAGCTTGTCGCCCTTCAGCAGCGCAGGGGCGTATTCATCGAGTGCGAATTTCTCGACGTCCTTCTTCAGATCGTCCAGCGTGGCGTACTTCTTCTGGTCGGGCAGTTTCTTGTGCTGCCATGCCACGGCTGCGTAGGTGGGCAGATACAACGCGAAGGGCACATCGTTGCCCTCCTTCGGCGCCAGCGTGCCGAAATTGAGCACGGTGGAAATCAGCACGATGCCATTCAGGGCGATGCCATGACGATCGGCGAGATGCTCGCTGAGCCCCGCAGCGCGTGTGGTGCCGTAGGATTCGCCGGCAAGAAACTTCGGGCTCTGCCAGCGTTCATTCTTCACCAGCCACAGGCGGATAAATTCGCCCACAGCCTGGATATCTTCCTGCACGCCGTGAAACTCTTTGCCTTGCTCTGGCGTGGCCGGGCGCGAATAGCCCGTGTTCACGGGATCGATGAACACGAGATCGGTATGCGTAAGCCAGGTGAACTCATTCTTCACCAGTCGACCGGGCAGTTTTGGCGCGCTGCCATCAGCCGGGAAATCAATGCGCTGCGGGCCCGCGGTGCCCAGGTGCAGCCAGACCGACGCCGCGCCCGGGCCGCCGTTGAAGACGAAGGTGACGGGGCGTTTTGCAGCGTTTGCATTCTTGAGCGTGTACGCAACATGGAAAATGTTCGCGCGAAGCTTCTGCTGATCATCTTTGAGCGCGATGTAGCCGGCCGTGGCGGTGTACTCACCCTTGATGCTGGCAGCATCGAGCGGGTGCGTGGTGACGGCCAGTTTTTCTGCGGGCGTCAGTTCGGACTTTTGCGTTGCTGGCGAAGTCGTCTGAGCCAGAGCGCAAGTCGCCACGATACAAATCACACTCGCGAAAATTTTTGCACGCATTGGCACCCTCAAAATTCTTTTCATGAAACTAAGTTGCCTCTGGCACGTCTATATTAACACAACCTGAAAAAACATCGTTGTACAAACAGAGCGTGTCGATATCATAGTCGCGTGGTGTTCGTGGGAACTCTTTGAAATAGTGATGGCTGGGTCTTGCATCTGAGGTCACAATGAAACGCGGTTCGCAGCGTTGTTTGGGTCTGCTTTGGTCTGCAGTGGTTGGTGTGTCGATCAGTGTGGGGTGGACCGGGCTGGTTTTTTCTGAGCCGGGCGAGCTCTTCCCCGATACCCCAGCGTACAACGAACGGGTCAATTCGCCCGTGAGTCAACAGGAACGCAGCCTGAAGAAACCGGCACGCGTCACGCGGCCGACGCCCAAGCCCGTCGAGAAGCCCATTGAGAAGCCGGTCGAGAGGCCCGTAGAGCGGCCGATCGAAAAGCCGGTTGAGAAGCCCGTCGAGCAACCCGTGGAGAAGCCCATCGGGCCTTTGTACACGATGGCCCCCTATGCCACTGGTCTGTTTGAACCGCTGCTGACTGACAAGGAGCAGGGGCGATTCGATGACGAGTATGCCGCGAAAGTGACGCGTGCATTGGCCTCGCCGCTGGATGTTCGCCGGCGCGTGTCGGATGACCTCAAGGAAGCCGCCGACAATGAACCGTCGTTGCTCAAGCGGTATTTGCTGCTGCACTCAGTCGGCCTGTCGATCCGCGGCACTGCGCCGCTGTCGGACCGCGAAGTGAAGGCCAAAGAAGTGTTGCCGCTGCTGACGGAAGAAACGCTGGCCGTACAGCAGGCCCGCGCCGACTGCCTGCAGAACCTCATCAACGGAGCACCGCAACAAGCCAACGACCGGCTGCTGGAAATGGCGGCCGTCGCTCATTGCACGCTGGCCCGGTTGCAGGTGAAGGCAGGCTTTCCGAAGGAAGCGATCGAAACCCTCAAGCGCGGTCGCGAAAACTCCCTCGCCATGAAAGAGAAGAAGACCGAGGTCGCCGATGCCATTGGCGAATCGCAGGCCTGGGTCGATCGCGGCAACCAGGCCCTGGTGCTCGCCCCGCGCTGGCAGGCGATCCTCAAGGAAAACCCCACGGACAACTCCGCCAACACGCAGACTGCCGTGTTGCATCTCTCGCTTTACGGCAACATTTGTGCGGCCGCCCCATTTGCCGCCAAATCCGATCGGGCCGACCTGAAAGCCTTCGCCGCAGTGATGAAGGGCGCGGGCATTGCCTCCGCCGATGCCACACCGAGCATCTCGCCCGAGCGTGCGGTGAAGATCTGCCAGGCGATGGTCAAGATCGCCGAGACGACGCCGGTGGCATTCGACAAGTATTCGATTGCGGTCTTCGCTGCGCGGCATCTGGAGCAACTCAAGACCAATTCCAGTTTGTCAGCCGAAGACACGCGCCTGGCCAAGCAGCTCTTCACCAGCGCCATCGACATCGCCATGAAGAGCGGCATCCGTTCACCCTACGTGAGCGCCAACGATCCCGTCGCCGCGGTTAAGCCCGAAAAGAAGGCCGACGCCCCCGCCGCCAATGGCAAGGACGATGATGGTGTCTTCACCTCTATTGGCGGCATCTTCGCCGACAGTCCGAAGGACTGCTTCGCCAACAATCGCATCCGCAAAACGGGCGAACTCGATCGCTACCTCGAAAAAAATGTTATTGGCAAGATGGCCCGGATTGATGCCGCGGCCAGCACCATGGGTGTGGCCGTCCTGGATGAGACGGGCAAGGTCAAGTACGTTCCAGTGTACTTCAACATTCCGCGTATGGACTTGCGCGGTGTGTTGGTAACAGTTTCGATCGAGTACAAACTGCCGGCCGCCAAGGCCGAAGCCGCCCGCGCAATCCCCATCGGCACCGTGATGAAAGTCGGCGGCGAGATTAATGCCGTGACCATCACGCCCAGCTATTACGGGGAACCGCCGACCATTCAGATCGTCATCTCGCCGAAGTGATTTACAGGGTCGCTTCGCTGGGCTTGAAAACCGGCTGCGGCGGAATCGCCACTAGCCGCACGCCCGCGCCGACCTTCTGCATGAACACAATCTGAAACATGTTGCCGCGCACGGCGGCGCGGTTGTTCAACTGCGCCACGCCCAGCGGCTCAAGCAATTCGCGCAGCGACAGGTCAGACCGCCAGCCCAGTTTCCGGCAGATCGGATCGACCGCCGTTTCGAGCCAGCTGATCACCGGATACGGACTGCGAAAGTGGTTTACAAGGACAATGGGCGCCCGGTCACGCGCCACACGAAACGCCTCGCGCATAGATTGATGCGGGTCCGGCACGACCGATACCACGTGCGACACAAAAACCGCATCGAAGCTTTCGTCGCCGAATGGCAGATCCAGTGCGTTGGCCTGAAGCAGGTGCGTGTCGTGCGCCGAGGCGTCCGCACGCACTTGGCCGCCTTCGACCTTTCGCCGCGCTTGCCGCAACATGCCCTCAGAAAGGTCAACGCCGACAACCTTGGCCGAGCCCGGATAGAACTCCAGCGAGAGGCCGGTGCCGATGCCAATGTCGAGCACCGTGTCGCCCGGTCTTAACGGCATGCGCGTGAGGGCAAAGGCCAATCGCTTTTTAAAGAGCACCTCGAAGCCATCATAGAAACGGCCATAAAGGTCATACACGCGTGTGGCAATGGTCCCAGCCATATCGGCGTTTTCTCCGGTCGTGCCCCCACCCCCGGAAACGTCCCAATCATACGCACGCATGAATGGACCCTTCCACCCGATGCCGGTTTTCTGGCAAAGGCAGTACCGTGCGCTGAAGAAACCCCGGTTGTCCGTCCGATACATGATTCATGGTCACCCCCCTCCAAAGTCGCTTGATCGAAGCTCAGCTGGCGCCGGCACGCACGGCGCAGCAGGTTTCGGCCGCGGTCGCTAAGAAGACTCTCGATGCCGCCAAGGCCGAGGGGGCGGGTGTTATTGCCTTGCTTGAATCCGCCGCCAGCGTGTCCGGCGGCGACGAACTTGTCGCCCGCGCGACCGGCAAGGGCGCTCTGATTGATGTGGTCGCCTGAGGCTTGGCGTTCGCCTCCTCCCCTAACCCCTGCCCGCTCCAAAACTCTCAACAAAATTTTGCCTCCCCCACCGTTAAATCTTACATATTGATTGTTCAATTGCTCGCGTTGAGCAATTGTCCGCTCAACCCATGTGCCCACCCCACATGGGTCCTTAAATTCAGCCCGGGCCTCACGTCCACGAGGCCAAGGCGTCGCGCCGGTCTCTGACCATTTCTCCACCGGCGAGATGCACGTGTCGCCCGGACCGATCTGCCCTGGATCGGGGCTCGTCAGGTATGCCTCCCCTGGCGGGCCCATTTTTTTTGCAGTTCTTTCCGTGAAGCAATAGAAGCAATGGAATCAACGAAATACACGGAAGCCCGCGCAAGCGTGCCACTTCCATTCATTCCGTTGCTTCCATTACTTCGTTTGATTCGCTTAGTTCAACCGCGCAATGCTGATGGCCCCACTCGCCTTCGTCACCGTGATGCGCATCTGCTGCGTATCGTACGCCAGCGTAATCAGCACATCATGCGTCGTGTCCGGTCGGCCATAGGGCGTAAAACTGAAGCCCTCAACGGGATTGCCGTTGACCGTGCAACTGACCAGCGTAACCCCCTTGAAACTTGCCGTGCGCCCGGTCGCAAAGTCATTCTCGTAAGGTAACCCGTCGCCCGGATTGGTGATCACGGTGTTACTTGCATCGAGCACATAGTAACGGTTGCTGCCGGTATCAAAGATGATCGTCCGGCGCGCATCCGGCCGGCTGATGCATTCGGACATCACAAACTCGATGTCCGCCGCCACAAGATTGGCCGCCGTCTTGAGCCGCGGCTGCCCCATCGACTGCCCCACCGTCGGCACGGCAATCGCCGCGATGATGCCGATGATCAGGAGCGTCAGCACCAGTTCAAACAGCGTGTACCCGCGCCTCGGAGCGAGTGCGGCGTGCGGCCCGTGTGTGGATTTGCTGATCATACGGGCCTCGATCATTGCGAAAGGAAACGCTGAAGAGTGATAAGCGACTGGCCGTTGCTGCTGACCGTCACGGTAACCAGCACGCCTGAAACGGTGCGGCCAAAGCTCGCCGGGGTATAGCTCGTCGCGGTCATCGAGACCGTGCGCGTGAAGTTCTGGAAGTCGCTTGGGTAGTTGGTGCCCGACAGATCGGCGATGTTGTTCGGACCGTCCGTGTAGTTGGCGTAGTCGTCGATGTTGTCGTACAGGCGACGGCTTGTCTCGCCCCAGTCAGGCCCCCACGTCGTTGTGCCCTGGGGATCGGCATAGGGCAGCCGCTCGATCTCATCCATGAGCGACCGCGCCAGCAGCGAAGCGTTCACGGTGTCGCGGGCCATCTCCGTCTGCTGCTGGCCCGCCGAGATGGCGGCCGCCACCGCACCGGCGATCAGCGCCAGGATGGTCGATGCCAGCAGGGCCTCAAACGCGGTGAAGCCCCGCCGGGAAGTTTTTCTCAGGACAGTGCGCATAGAAACGCCGATCGGCCGATAGCCTCGGCTATCAGACCCATCGGCGTAAACGCGCTGCGGGTTGAGTGTCGCAGTTATCAGACGACGGCGACTTCGAGTTCCGTGAATTCCGCGCCAATTTCATACATGCCAATCCCGGCCGGACGCACCCGCACCACACGCGCCTTCATGTGGCGGATGGAACGGTCTGGCAACGGCAGTTGCACATCGATCATCTGGCGGGGATAGATCAGCGACTTGTGAACAAAGCTGAAACCGGCTCGCGACAAGTTGCGCGTCGTCACTTCAAAGACTGTCGTTTTGCCGGAGCCCGGCACGTGATACGTCACTTTGGCCGAGACACGATAGCGGCTGCGCCGGGTGTTACGGCGTTCATGATCGGGGTTGGAACACCCTTGGCGATCCAGCCATTCGAGAGCATGTTCAATGGCATCAGCCACCGTGGGCATCGTGGACATTACCGCGGACATAACGCCTCTCTTTCAATCATCGCGCCTGCGATGGACATGCAGAAGTTCGCTGCGAACAGCGATGCAGGGCGACACTTTTAACGCTATCGGACTTTTCGCCCCACGACTTTGATCGCCAATTGCGAAATGAGTGCCAAATATCACAAACTGTGTTACAACCGCGCCAACGCATGGAGGAAACTCATGGCCGACGGTTCCGCCCCCCCGCATTTCAAGCCGCCGGGGAACGACCACACCCTCGGGCGTCTGCCCGGCGACCAGGTGATACACACCGGATCGCGCGTGGAGTTGGTTCTGCGCACCACCCACACCGGTGCCGGCCGCACGCGCGTGCGCGAAGTCTGCCTGCACCCGGGCGCGGTCATCGTACTTCCCGTGCTCGACGATGGCCGGATCGTCATGATCCGCAATCGCCGCCACACCGTCAGCCAGGAATTGCTTGAACTCTGCGCCGGCACGCTCGAGCGCGATGCTGCCGGCAACCTCGAGGATCCGGCCCTCTGCGCCGCCCGCGAAATCGTGGAAGAGACGGGTTACGCCGCGGATCGAATCGAGCCGTTTGGCTGGTTCTACACCTCACCGGGCATCCTCACGGAGAAAATGTACGCCTTCGTCGCACGCGGGTTGCGTCACGTCGGACAACACTTGGAGGAGGGCGAACTGATTCAGGTCGAAATACTTGATGAGGCGACCATCCGCCGACTGATAAACGAAAATGTCATTGTCGATGCGAAAAGCATCGCCACGCTGCTAAAATACCTGTCGCGATCCGTGTAAAGCGGCGCGGCATGATGCAAATCGGACGAAACCCATGGGCTGGCAAGATCGGGACTATAACGACGGCGGCAGAAGACCGGGTATGAGTTACACCGGTGGTCCGGGTACGCACCCGCTCTTGAAGATTTTCATAGGCGCATTGCCGCTCGGTCGGTGGTTCGGCATCCATGTCCGCATCCACGCGATGTTCCTTTGGTTCCTCGCCTTCTCACTTTTTTCCGCGGGCAAACTGGGCTGGCCCGCCGCGCTGGCCAACACGGTCATGATGTTTGTCGTTGTGCTCCTGCACGAGTTCGGTCACTGCTTCGGCGCTCGCATTGTTGGCGGACGCGCCACCGAAATCTTGATGTGGCCGCTAGGCGGACTTGCCTTCGTTGAGACCGAGCGGCGGCCGTGGCCGTCGTTTGTCGCCACGGTGTGCGGACCATTGGTGAACGTCCTGATCTGCATCGTCACCGGCCTCTGGATCTACTTCCAATGGGGCGTTGTCGCACCACTTAACCCGCTGTTTCCCTACGTCAGTACCGTTATTCACAACTATTACTCAAACAACCCCACGTTCGCCGAGGTCTATTTCCATCCCGTGGGTGGGTGGGTATTCGCGACCTACTCCACCAGCTTCGCGCTTCTATTCTTCAATCTTCTCCCAATCTTCCCGTTCGATGGCGGGCGAATGGCCCAGGAAATTCTCTGGAAGTTTATTGGCTATGTGAAATCTATGTCGATCGCCTGCATTGTGGGCATGGTCGGCGCTGTCATGATGGGTCTCGTGGGTCTCGCCACCACCGCGACGATGCTCATCTTCCTCGCCATTTTCGGGTTCCTCCAGTGCTACCAGCAGCGGCGAATGCTGCAATATGAAGTCGAAGCCAATGACGGCCTCGACCTCTCCGCCGCGTGGGAAGAACCTACCAGCCCCCGTGCTCTCAAACGCCGCCACGGCCTGTGGGCCAAGCGCGCCGCCAAGAAAGCCGCCCAGGATCAGGCCGAGCAAGCCAAGATTGATGCGATCCTGGCCAAGGTCAAAGAGAAAGGCCTGCACTCGCTCACGTGGTTCGAGAAGCGGGCGCTCAAAAAAGCCACCGAACGCCAGCGTCAGCGCGACCTCGCCGAGCGTTAACGCATCATCACCCCTTGCCCATCGTTGTGCTCTATGTACGATGCACAGCACACAGGCGAAAAAAGGGTGACGCATGACGGCAGGACCAGTGCCCACACAAAGCGGTGAAACCGGCTCACGTGAAGCGGCGGCAGTTGAAAAACTGAAAATCGCCCGCGAAGCCATGCTCAACGAAGTCCGCAAGGTCATCATCGGCCAGACCGATGTGATCGAGTCGCTGATGATCGCCATGTTCTCGCGCGGGCATTGCCTGCTCGTGGGCGTACCGGGCCTCGCCAAGACCCTCATGATCAGTACGCTCGCCAAGGTGCTGCAGCTCAAGTTCAATCGCATTCAGTTCACACCCGACCTCATGCCTTCCGATATCACAGGCACCGACATCATCCAGGAGAATGCGCAGACCGGCCGGCGCGAATTCAACTTCGTCCGCGGCCCCATCTTCACCAACCTGCTCCTCGCCGACGAAATCAACCGTACCCCGCCCAAGACCCAGGCTGCGTTGCTGCAAGCCATGCAGGAATACCAAGTCACCGCCGCCGGGCAGACCTACCCCCTCGAACCGCCGTTCTTCGTTCTCGCGACGCAGAACCCCGTTGAACAGGAAGGCACCTATCCCCTGCCCGAAGCCCAGTTGGACCGTTTCATGTTCATGGTCAAAGTCGGCTACCCCACCAAGGACGACGAACGCGCCATCGTGAAAAATACCACCGCCGAAGGCCACGGCGAGCCCTCGCCGATCCTCACCGCCAACGACATCATGGCCGTGCAGCGTATCGTGCGCAAGGTGCCTGTCAGCGACCACGTGGTGGACTATGCCGTCACGCTCGCCCGCGCGACTCGTCCGCACGAAAAGGACACGCCGGACTTCATCAACAACTACCTCACATGGGGCGCCGGACCCCGTGCCGCCCAGTACCTCGTGCTTGGCGCTAAGGCCCGGGCTATCCTCCGCGGCCGCCTGAACGTGAGCGTTGAGGACGTGAAACAGATGGCCAAGCCTGTGCTTCGTCATCGCATCATCACGAATTTCAACGCCGACGCTGAGGGCATCGACGCCGATACCCTGATCGACAAGCTCATTGCCACGGTCAAAGAACCGGGCGCCGAAGCGTACCGCTAAAAGTACGCAGTTTTGACTCTTGCTTTTCACCTGCTAAAACAGATATAGAAAAAGGCGCCTAGCCAGCGCAAAACCAAAGAGCGTGGTGAAAACATGAGTGACATGACGTCAACGCAACCGACCGAAAACCCTTCGCCCCCGCGCAAGGGCCGGAAGTATTTCAAACTGGCCGAAGCCCGCCGGGCACTCCCGCTTGTTAAACGTATCGCCGCCGACATTCAGCGGGTCCAGGCACAGCGGCTCGCCCTCCACACCGAGCTATCCGCCGGCCTCGCCACGCTTGCCCCCAAAAAACAGGAAGAACTGGCCCGCGCCTTCAACACCGAAACCGACCGCCTCGAAAAGTTGGTCGCCGAACTCACGCACATCGGCGTCGAACTCAAAGACCCCGGCCGCGGCCTGATCGATTTCCCCGCCCTCCACGAAGGCCGCGAAATCCTCCTCTGCTGGCGCGGCGACGAAGACGACATCAGCCACTGGCACGAACTCGACACCGGCTTCGCCGGCCGCCGCCCAGTCAGCGAACTGAGCGATTGCTAACCTACTCATAAAAGAAAAGCGGGCACAAAGATACGTCTTTGTGCCCGCTTCGTTTTTGCCTGAAGTAGTCGCTTTAGAACTGCCGTAAGAACCGTAGATCGTTTTCCACGAGCAGGCGAATGTCGTCAATCCCATGCCGGCGCATCGCCAGGCGTTCAATACCGAAGCCGAACGCCCAGCCGGTGTAGATTTCGGGGTCGATGCCGACAGCGTTGAACACGTTGGGATCAACCATGCCGCAGCCGCCGATTTCCATCCACCGCGTCTGCCCGTTCGAAAGCGTCATCAGCACATCGACTTCGGCCGACGGCTCGGTAAACGGGAAGAAGCTCGGGCGGAACCGCGTCTGCACCTCGGGCCCGAAAAAGGCCTTCGCGAACTGATCGATCGTCGTCCGCAGATCGACCATCGTCACGCCCTTGTCCACCACCAGCGCTTCGATCTGGTGAAACTGAAACAGGTGCGTCGCATCCACCGTGTCCGGCCGATACACACGCCCCGGCGCCACCACGCGGATTGGCGGCTTCTGCGTCTGCATCACGCGGATCTGCACGCTCGACGTCTGCGACCGCAACATAAAGTTCGGCGCGCCCGGGCCACGGTCCAGGTAAAAATTGTCCAACGGATCACGCGCCGGGTGAATCTTCGGAATGTTCAGCGCATCAAAGTTATGGAAGTCATCCTCGACCTCCGGCCCGTCCGCCACCGCAAAGCCCATGCGTGCAAACAGGTCCGTCAACTCGTTGACCGTCTGCGTGATGATGTGGTGCGAACCGATCTTGTAATTCGACAGGTCCAGCCGCCCCGGCTCGGTCACGTCGACACCGACCACCGTCGCCTCCGTCGACGACTCCAACGCCGCCTTGCGTTCATCAAACGCTTGCGTGAGGAGGTTCTTCACCTCGTTCATGCGCTGGCCAAAGGCCCGCTTATCCGGCCCCGGGATCGTCCGTAGGTGGTCAGCCGCCTGCTTCAGCAGCCCCTTCGTGCCCAGGTACTTGATGCGAAACGCTTCAAGCCCCGCAGCGTCTTTGGCGGCGGCAAGTTCGGCCTGGCCTTCAGAAAGTATCGTTTCGAGATTCATGCAGCACACTTTAACGGTAAAGAAAAAGACACGAAAGCGCGGGGCCTTCGTGTCTTTCTTTTTCTAACGTTGGTGACCGTATGTCACTTCACGCCGAGGGCCTGCTTGGCTTTCGCAACAATCGCGTCAAAAGCTGCCGGATCGGCGATGGCGATCTCGCTCAGCGACTTGCGGTTCAGCGTGATCTTGGCCTTCGACAGGCCCGAGATCAACTGGCTGTAACGCAGGCCGCGCGCCGTGGCCGCCGCGTTCAAGCGGATGATCCACAGACCACGGTATTCACGCTTCTTCAGCTTGCGGCCGACGAAGCGGTTATTACCCGCACGCAGCAAAGTCTCTTTGGCTGTCTTGAAAAGCTTGCCGCGACCACCGACAAAACCCTTGGCGCGTTCAAGCAGACGTTTGTGGCGCTGACGGCGCGCCGAACCAACACGAACCCGGGGCATATGAAACCTCTTTGAATATCAGTTTAAAGAATCAAAAAACGTCCGACGCCGCTATCAGCGGGCGCCAGGTCCAAGCAACACGATCATCTTGTCAGCCCACGGGCCGGTGATGGTCTTCGTGCCACGCAGACGGCGACGGCGGTTGCCGCTCTTGCCGGACTGCAGGTGGCCCTTGTTGTGCTTGTGAAACTTCACTTTACCGCGGGCGGTTACCTTAACCCGCTTCTTGATGCCCTTGTGGGTCTTCATCTTTGGCATGGTTGCCAACCTTTCACATTCACCACCATCGGCGAAACGCGCCGACGCGAGCTCCCAGGTACAGCCACATGGGCTGATTTGCAGACCCGGCCCGGTGAGGAGAGTCGAGCATCATACAGAATCTACCCGCCATTTGCCAAGCTTTGTCGAAAAAGAGTTTGTCTCCGCGGCAACTGCCGATAAACTCATGCATCACTCACACTTGGTGAAAACATGTCTAAGCTTTTCTGGGCCGGCGCGCTGACGTTGGCCGTTGCACTCGCCGCCCGCGCTGAATCCCCCTCCCCCGCCACCCAACCCGACAAGGCCTGGGTCAATCCCAACCCCGCCCGGTACATGTTTGAAGACCAGATCAAGCCCGGCATGAAAGGCCACGGCCTCACCGTCATGCGCGGCCACAAAATCGAACGCTTCAAAGTCGAAGTCATCGACATCATCCGCGGCCTCGCCCCCGGCCAGAACGGCATCCTCGTCCGCTGCAGCGGCCTCAACCTCGAACACTCCGGCATCATCGCCGGCATGAGCGGCTCCCCCGTTTACATCGACGGCAAAATGATCGGCGCTATCGCCTTCGGATGGGGCCTTGCCAAAGACCCCATCGCCGGCATCCAGCCGATCCGCCAGATGCTCAACATCCCCCTGAACGAAAACGCCAAGCCCGACGCCGTCGCCCAGGGCGGCAGCGAAGCCACCCTCCGCCTCACCCAGCAACACCCCATGTGGCGTGCCCTCGGCCAAAACCTCGCCCGGCGCAGCGGCGTCTCACTCGAAGCACCCGCCGCCCCAAAGCCCGCCGTTGCCAAGCCCGCACTCACGCGCCTTGCCACGCCGCTCATGGTCTCCGGCGCCAGCGAGAACCTCATCAAAGAACTGCAAACGCAATTCGCTGATACCGGCCTTGTGCCCGTCGCCGCCGGCGTTGCGGCCGACGGCTCCGGCCGCGCATTGGGCGGTCTAACCGACCTCAAACCCAACGACATCAAGCTCGAGCCCGGCTCGGCCATCTCCGTCCCCATCGTCACCGGCGACCTCGACCTCTCCGCCGTCGGCACCGTCACTGAAGTCGTCGACAAAAAAGTCTACGCCTTCGGCCATCAGTTCTTTGCCGATGGCGACGTCCAGCTCCCCATGAGCACCGCCTACATCTACACGATCATGCCCAACCTGGCGCAGTCCTTCAAAATGGGCGCCAACTTCGCCTCGCAGGGCACCCTCCGCGTCGATGAAACCACCGGCATCCTCGGTGTCGTCGGCGATGCACCCAAGCTCGCACCCCTCACCATGAAGGTCACCTCCACCGACGGCGCCGTCAATCGCACCTACAACTATCAATTCGCCGCCCACCCGCGGCTCACGCCTTTCATCCTGAACGGCGTCTTCGGGCAGACGCTGATGGCCCAGCGCGCCATGCCCAAGAACTTCACCGTCACCATCGACGGCGAGGCCACCTTTGGCCAGCGCCGCCTCAAACTCGCCGGCGTTGGCACCAATACCGCCATGGGCGGCGTCAACGTCGTCATGCCCGTCGTCATGTTGCTCGACAACCCGTATGAAAACCTCAAGCTCACCGGGCTCACCCTCAACGCAAAGATCGAGCCCACCAACCGCGGCGCACAACTGAAAAATGTCTCGATCAACCGGCTCATCGCCGCGCCCGGTGATGAACTTGTCGTCACCGCCACGATTGAACGCTTCCAGAAAGCCCCCGAAGACGTGATCGTCAAGCTCAAAGTCCCTGCCGATGCCGTCGAAGGCACTTACATGCTGAACGTAGGCGGCGCTACCTCCACCATGTTCGCCGACCAGCTGAGTTCCCCCCACCGCTACGATCCGCAAGACATCGACAGCCTCATCAAGACCATCGAACGCGTCATGGCCTTTGAACAGACCAAGCTTTACGCACGCCTGACCATGGACCTACGCGGCGCCGCCAAGGCCGGCCGCGAAATCAAGAATCTTCCGCCCAGCCGGGTGGCCCTGCTTGCCAGCAGCAAGCGCGGCGACACCGCCCCTGTGACCGCCTACACGCAAACTTCAATCGACGTGAACAGCGTGCTCGACTTCGGCGGCGAGACCTTCAGCATCACCGTCGACCGCCGCGCCAATGAACTGCACCGCGACGCCTTCGGCCAGGGCATGGGCCCCATGCCGATCCGTCCAAACCGCCCCGCAAACCGTCCGCAAATGCCTAACCGTGGCCCGGGCAACGATCCGCACGACGACCCGATGCCGCCCGATGGCGATCACTGATTTTTCCATTCACACAATCTTCTAAGGGGTTCTTGATGAAACCGCGCATAGCCGCTGCATTCACTCTCCTGCTGGCCGCTTCAGCAGCACTCGCTGCGCGCCCCCGGGCGTTCGTGCACCAGAGCGAAGCCGACTTCACCGCCGGCAAGTTCGACAACGTGATCGTCGATTCCTACGGCCAGCTCAAACTCGGCCGCGCCCTCACCGCCGTCGCCTTGCCCAAGCCCTCTGAACACGTCGCTGGCTTCGCAGCTGCGGCCGACGGCAGCGTCATCGCCGCCACCAGTGAAGGTGTCGTCTATCGCATCACCGGCAGCAAGGTCGAAGCCATCTACACCGCCCCCAAGACCGTCGTCCTGGCCACCTGCGTGGCGCTCGCCGCCAACGGCGACGTACTCCTCGGCGTGACCGGTGAAGACGACGCCACGATCCTGCGCATTGATCCCAAGGCCGCCAAGCCCGTCGGCAAAGTCATCGCCTCACCTAAGGGCGCTGACACCATCTGGTCGATCCGCACCGGGCCCGACGGCACCCTTTATGCCGCCACCGGTGGCGAGAAGGGCGCTCTGCACAAGATCACCGCCGACAACAAGACTGAGCAGTTCTTTGAAACCGAATCCCGCAATATCACCGCGCTCGCCTTCGACAAGGCCGGGCACGCGCTGGTCGGTACCGACGCCGGCCTCGTCATCCGCATCAACAAAGACAGCAAGAAGCCCTTCGTCCTCCACGACGCCGGCAAGGTCGACGTCAACGCCATCGTCACCGACGACGCCGGCAGCATCTACGTCGCCACCGCCCTCGGCGATGGCCTCGGGATGGGCGGCGGCCACGACTTCGACGACATGGACGACAAGAGCAAACCCTCCGACGTCGAGCCCGATGAAGCGCCAACGCCTGACGAGAACACGACCGCTCCCGCCTCCCAACCCAAGAAGAGCAAACCCGGCGCTGCAATCGTGATTCCCGCCGGCATTCACGCCGACACGATGAAGAATATGCCCGGCGAACTCAAAGATCTGCTGGGCAAACTCGACATCGTCAAACCCAGCAAACCCAGCAAGACCAGCGGCCCCACCACCAAGCGCAACAACAAGCCCCCCATCAAAAAGCCGACCAACAAGCCCCGCCGCCCCATGCCCAACCTGCCCTCCCACGACGCGGAAGAACCGGCCTCAGCCGTCTATCGCATCGCAACCGACGGCAATGTGACCACCCTCGTTGACGAAGCCGATACCAATTACGCACTCGTGCTGCAGAACGGCGAACTGCTCGTCGGCACCGGCAGCGAAGGCAAACTCTACGCCTACAACCTGGCCGAAGAATCACTCGCCCTCATCGCCCGCCTCAACGACGAAACCATCACCGCGCTGCTGCCCACCAAAGACGGCGTCTACCTCGGCACCGCCAACAGCGGCCACGTCTTCACGCGTCGGCGCTGCCGACGCCAAGTCCGGCACCTTCACCTCGAGCGTGCTCGACGCCACAAACACCGCCACATTCGGCGCCCTTCGCGTCACCGCCGAAACGCCTGCCGGCGCTGCCATCAAAACCGAGATCCGCACCGGCAACACCCGCGATGTCGAAACCCACGGAAAACTCTGGTCCGACTGGACCGACCTGGGCACGATCAAGAACGCCCCCACCGCACGTTTCATCCAATACCGCCTGACCCTCACCGGCGACGGTAACGCTACCACGCCCACGATCAGTGGCGTGCGCCTGGCCTACGCCACGCAGAACCAGGCGCCGCGCATCAAAAACCTCGCCGTTGAGACTGAACACGACGAAACCGCCGAGTCGGCCGCCGAAGGTTCAGCCTTGGCCCAATCCGAGCATCTCGAAGAGCCCACGCGCAACGTCACCATTACCTGGGACGCCACCGACCCTAATGGCGACAACCTGACCTATCGCATGCTCTATCGCACCGTGGGTGCCAAGTCTTCCGACGCCTGGACCACCCTGGCCCGCGACCTCAAAGAGACCTCCTTCGACTGGCAGACTAAGAGCGTGCCCGACGGCAAGTACCAGGTCAAAGTGATCGCCAGCGACGCCGCCGACAACACCCCCGACGCCGCTAAGAGCTCCGCCCGCGAAACCGCCGCCATCACCATTGACCACACCGCCCCTGCCGTGGGCGACCTCGCCGTGACCGTCGACGGCAACCGCGTCACCCTCGCCGGCGAGGCCAAAGACGCCCTTTCCAACATCGTGGACGTACGCCTCCAGGTCGACAACCAAGGGGACTGGCAACCGGCCGCCGCCTCTGATAAGATGTTCGATTCGCCCAATGAGGCATTCACGGCCACTACGCGGGCGCTGGCCGCTGGCAACCACCGAATCACGGTTCGCGTGACGGATGCCACCGGCAACAGCAGCTACAAGGCCGTGACCGTAACGGTTAAATAAAAAGACAAGAAAGGGTCAGAACATGCATTATCCACACAAGGTTTCGAATCGTAAGCGCGTCCGCAAGATCGGCTTCCGCGCCCGCATGCGCACCAAGAAGGGCCGCCAGCTGATCAACCGCAAGCGCCGCTACGGCCGCAAGGTCAACGTCGTCTGACCGTTGCCCGGTTGCCCAATATGTCGCAAAATGGCCACAAGTTGTGGCCATTTTGTTTTGCCGCCCCTCTTGGTGCTTGGCGATGAACACGAGCTATCTCGATGCCCTGCCGGCCGAAGCGCAGCCGATGATCGGCGCGGTCGCTGGCGTGTTGCTCGTGGTCTCACTCATCCTCTGGGCCTTCGGCATTAAGATCGCCCTCATCGGCACCACGTTGCTGCTCGGTTTCACGTGTGCCGCCGGCGCCGCTTGGCTTGCCCCCCAAGGCCCCATCGACATCGCCCCCATCACCGCCGCCATCATCGGCTTTGTGATCGGCGCCCTCATCGGTGCCTTGCTCTTTCGGTTGGTCCAGGGCGCAACCCTCGCCGCATGCCTCGGCATCGCCGTCGCCGGCCTCTACTTCCACTGGCACGTCCAGCCCGCCGCCGCCACTCAGGCCGCAACCGGCCCCGCCACCACGCAAGCCGCCATCGACCTCGTCGCGATCCAACGCCTCGACATCGCCGCCCTCCCCCCGCTGATTGACGGCCTATCCCGCCAACTCCACGACGCCCCCGCCAAGCACCAGCTTCGCATGGCCGCCGCCGGCATCGGCACCGCCATCGCCGTCCTGCTCGTCGCCTTCTTCTTCATGAACGCCACCACCATCGTCGTCACCGCCACGCTCGGCGCCATGGGCCTGCTCGCCTCCATCCACGCCCTGCTGCACGTCGCCGGTCCGCCTTACCGCGACTACTTCCCCCAGGACGCCATACTCCGTTACTTTCTGCTGGCGTTCGTCACCGTTCTCGGCGTCCTGATTCAGTACAGAATTTCACGCCAAAAGGCCGATAACAAACCATTGAAGCGTTCGGAGCAGAACGCGGATTCACCGTCTGCCTCGTAAGAGCGGAGCTTTTTTCCGGCGGGTCGGTCACGTGCGCCCCCATACGCGCGTGCTTGCTTTCTCATGAAGCGAGGTCGGCCATGCTTATTTCGTTGCCCGCTCTTGCTGCCGGTATGCTGCCGCAGCAATCCCAAATCCTGCAATCCCTCTCCAGCGGCGCAGTCTACTTCTCCATCGCCCTCTGCATCGTCGGGGCCCTCATCATGATCTTCGGCTTCAAAGCCTACCGCTGGGTCGTGGTCTTCAACTGCATCGCCCTCGGCTTCTTCCTCGGCGGTCTCCTCGGCCAAAAAGCCCAGGTCACCATGGTCGCAGCCATCATCGGCGGGCTCGTGCTCGGCGCCATCTCGTGGCCCCTCATGAAATACGCCGTGGCCATCTGCGGCGGCGTCATCGGCTCCGTCGTCGGCATGGTCCTCTGGGCCTACTTCGAACAACCCGTCGATATGGCCTGGGCTGGTGGCCTCATCGGCCTCGTCGTCCTCGGCCTCCTCTCCTTTATCCTCTTCAAAACCTCTGTCATCCTCTTCACCTGCGTCCAAGGCGCGGCCATGGTTGTCCTCGGCACCGCAGCCTTGCTGATCAAATACTCCCCCTGGGCCGAAGATGTCGGCACCTCCTTCGCGTCCAAGCCCGTTCTCATGCCCATGCTGGTCTTCTCCGTCGCACTCCTGGGCCTGATCTACCAGCACCAGAAACACGGCCTGATCGGCAACGATGGCGCACCCGCCGGCGGCGGCAAGGCCAAATCGTCCGGCCCCTCCCCTGAACCGGCCAAAAAATAAATTCACTGTTGAAAATCGGCCAGACTGTCCGATAGCACCAGTACCCTCCTTTTCACTCTCTCTTTTGTTTGGCGGCGTTGGCCCACAAACGCCGCCATTTTTTATTTTTGCCTCCCCCCGCTAACATCACCGTATGCCGCAGCCACAGCACATTACTGCCGCGCTCGCCATCGACGCCCTCGCCATGGACGCACGCGACGCCTTCGATGTCGCCGCCGTCAACGGCTACCGCGGCATCGCGTTCGCCACCAATCACGCGGAACTCAAACCCGAAGCCCTCGGCGAATCCGCCCGCCGCCACGTCGCCAAGATTCTCGAATCCAAAAGTCTTTCCCTCGACTCGATCCGCATCGCCGTGCCGCGTGGCGGCCTCGCCGATGCCGCCACCATCGACCGTACCATCGACAACGCCCTCAAGGCCATCACCCTCGCCGAACAAATGCACGTGACCACCGTCAGCCTCCACGCCGGCCCGTTGGGCGAATCCACCAGTTCCATCGAGTCCGCCGTGCGCGAACTCGCCAACCAGGCCGAACGCCGCGGCATCATGCTGGCCCTGAGCGCCGACACCGCCGCCCCACTGGCCAAACTGCTCGCCGCAGTAGCCGCCACGCGTGCCCGCCCGCACCTCGACACCGCCCGCGTCATCGCCGCCGGCGACGACCCCGCCAAGATCGCGGAGCAATTCGCCAGCGGCAAACTGCCCATCGCCCAACTCACCGCCCGCGATGCGATTCGCGTCGGCTCCACCGTGCGCAGCGTTGAACTAGGCCAGGGCCAGCTTGCACTCTCCGACCTTCTCGCCGCCCTGCGCGAACAGGAATTCCGCGGCCCCATCGTCGTTGACCCGCGTGACTTGCCCGATGCTGCCGACGCCGCCGCCCACGCCGCGGCCATTCTCCGCCCACTGCTTTCGTGAGCCCCCATGCCCTGGACCATTCATCAACTCGACCAGATCGACTCCACCAACACCTACGCCGCTGCGTACGTACGCGACGCCATCACCACCACCGGCCAGCCCGTCGATCGCGTCGCCTTCATCGCCACATCACAAACCGCAGGCCGCGGCCAATACGACCGCACGTTCGTCTCGCCTCCGGGTGGTCTTTACATGACCGCACTCATCGAAAACCCGCCCCAACACACCCGCCAACCCCTGCCGCTGCTCGCTGGCATCGCCACCTGCACGGCCCTCTCGTCGATCATTCCCGGTGAGCGTTTCACCGTGCGCTGGCCCAACGATGTTCTCCTCGGCGAAGGCAAAGTCGCCGGCATCCTCTGCGAGTCCATCGCCATCGGCGATCGCTACGTCACGCTCGTGGGCATCGGCGTCAATGTGAACACCGATCCAAAACTGCTGCCGTTCAAAGGCACATCGCTCATCACCGCGGGGGGGGGGCCGCCGCGCGACATCCGCGCCATCGCCGATGCCATCCTGCACCAACTCGATGCCACACTCACCGATCCGCACTGGCAGCAGCAGTTCGACCGCTACGACTACCTCCACGGCCGGCTCGTCACGCTCAAGCATCGCGACGCCATCATCAAAGGCGAAGCCGCCGGCGTCATCGACACCGGTTCGCTCGTCGTCCTCACCGCCCACGGCATCCACCACATGACGCAAGGTTCACTGATGCAGGTCGAAGGCCAGAACGTACGTTAACCCAGCAAGGCCCGATGCACCGCGTTCGCATCGTCCGCCTTCGCCAGCGCCGCCAGCCGATAGCTCAACCGATACTGACCCGCGTGAATCTTGTAGCGCTCCAACGTGTCGGGCCCGCAGCTCGCCGTGCCCAGGCCGCGCTGCCGCACATCCAGGTGCAGCCACGGCGTGTTGCCCAGCGTGAACTCGTCGGTGTGCCACGACTTGGTCAGTGTCTCATCGCTCACCAGCGTGGCCTTGCCTTCGATCAAACCATCGGCCGACGCCAGAATGCCCACGCCGTCCGCACGCCGCACCGCAATCCAGCGCAGACCAAAAATATTTCCATGCTCCTGCGGCATGATGTACGGCACATAGCGCTCGCGAATCGCACTACTGTACCGCCCCACCGGCGTACCGATGTGACGGTCGATATAACTCTCGCCCGGCCCGTGGCCCAGCCATTCCATCGCATCAAAACCCGTCGGCAACTGCGCGACGACGCCCAAGCGCGGCAGGTCGTTCAGCTCCGTGGGCACATCAAACACATGGCTGAACGCCAGCACGCCGTCCGCGAGAATCACCAGCTCCTGCGTGTCCTTCACCGCGGCCGCAACATCACCGCCGCGATGCGCCAGCGCCGTCGTGATCACCACGGCCCCATCCGCTCGCGCCGCAGCCGTGATCGATGTCACTTCATGCACCACGTGGTCAAGGCCCGCATCCGTCCAGCGCGGCAACGCCTTGCGCGCCCGCCAATCCGCGATGCCCTTCTTATAGTCCCACGCGCGAATGCCGTCGTTGTCCGTCGGGGCCCGCCACAAGTGCCCCAGCGGCCCGGCCGTCAGCAGTTCCACACCGCAGACGCGCCACGATGCCAATCGCCCCGTCTTGCGATCCAGCATCACGTCGCTCTCGCCGCCGGTCACGCGAATGACATCCGCCCCATCCTGCAGCGAGAGCTTCGCCGCCAGGCGGTTAATGCGCACGGCAGGCAGCGACGCCGTCACCGGCACCGCATGCTGCACAAAACCCATCACCTTGTCCTTGCCCACCAGCGGCACATCACGCGTGTCGATGAGCGTAAAGTTCACATGCACTTCCTGCCCGCGTGCCACCGGCGGCAACTTGGCATTCAACGCAATCGTGCGGCGTTCATCGGGCTTCAGGTCAAGCCGCTCGAGTTCGCCCTTGCTCACCTCTTTGCCATCAACCGTCAGCGTCCACATGATCTTCACATGGCCGCTGGTGATGAAATCATACTTCGAGCGCACGGTGAAGCGCAGATTCGCCGCGTCATCGGCTCCGATCGCGATCGGCTGGAACAGCCGCTTGCATTCCTGCATCGCCGGGTGCGGCGTGCGGTCCGGCCAAATGAGGCCGTCGCAGCAGAAGTTGGTGTCGTGCTGCACTTCATCAAAATCGCCGCCGTATGCCCAGCGTTCCTGTCCGCTCTTGCCCTTCTGCACCAATCCGTGATCGAACAGTTCCCAGATGTACCCGCCCTGCAGGCCATGGTGCGCCTCAATCGCCGCCCAGTAATCCGCCAGGCTGCCGTTGGAGTTGCCCATCGCGTGCGAGTACTCGCACATGATGAACGGCCGCCAGTCCTTCGTCGTCTTGGCCCAATCCACAATGCTGTCGATGCTCGGGTACATCGGGTTGATCACATCGGTCGCCGCGTGGCCGCGATCCCAGTCGGAGTTGGCCTTGCAGATCGCGCCTTCGCAGTGCAGCGGCCGCGTTGGGTCCGCATGCCGCAGCCAGCCCGCGGCCGCATCCTGGTTCGGACCATAGCCCGACTCATTCCCCAGCGACCACATGTAAATGCTCGCATGGTTGCGGTCGCGCACGCACATCCGCATGCATCGGTCGAGAAACGCAAACGCATACCGCGTGTCGTGCGGCAACATCGCATAGTGATGGTGCGTCTCAATATCCGCCTCATCGATCACCAGCAGGCCGTACTCATCGCACAGGTCCAGCCAGAGCGGGTCGTTCGAATAATGCGAGCAGCGCACCGCGTTGAAGTTGTGCGCCTTCAGCACCGCGATTTCTTTCAAGTAATCTTCGCGCGACAGCACCTTGCCCGTGCGATCGTGATGGTCGTGGCGATTCACGCCCTTGATGTACACCATCTTGCCGTTGATCAGCAGTTCGCGATTCTTGATCTCCACCGTCTTAAAGCCGATGCGCGTGCGCGTCGCGTCGATCTCATTGCCGGCCTTGTCGCGCAGTGTCACCACCAGCGTGTACAGCGTCGGCGTCTCGTGCGACCACGGCAAAGCTCCCGGCACCTCGCCCGTCACATCCGCAATCGGCTCCCTGGGCCGGTTGTGCCCCTCCAGCCCGTGCGGCACTTCGCCCTTCAGCGGCTCCGCCAGCAGTTCCTTGCCCGCCCCATCCAGCAGCCGCACCGATACGGTCCAGCCCTTCTCCGGCAATTCGTTCACGCGCGCTTCAACACCCAGTTTCCCCACGCCGCGCACCACATCCCACGTGGCCTTTGCGAACACATCGTGAATGTACGTCTTCGGCGTCGCATAGAGATACACCGACCGCGAGATACCCGCCTGCCGCCAGTGATCCTGATCCTCAATGTACGTCGTGTCCGCCCAGCGGATCACCTGCACAGCCAGCGTGTGCTTGCCGCCGGCCTTCACGTACGGCGTCACGTCAAACTCGCTTGGGAGGCGCGAGTCCTTGCCCAAACCAATCGCGACGCCGTCAATCCACACGCTGTAGCAGCCGCACTCCACGCCGCCGAAACCCAGCACGATGCGCTTGCCCGACCAATCAGCCGGCACCTCAAACTGCACGCGGTAGAGGCCCGTCTCGTTTTCCTTCGGCACGAACGGCGGCTTGGCCGGCGTGAACGCCGTCTTCCAGTTCGTGTAAATCGGCTTGCCGAAGCCCTGCATCGTCCAAAGGCCCGGCACCTGCACCGTGGCCCAGTCGGCATCGCTCGTGCTCACGGCCATAAAGTCGCGCGGCGTGGCTTCAACCGTCGGCACCAGTTTGAACTTCCACTGCCCGTCGAGCAGTTTCCGCTGTGGCGCGCGATCCGCTACGGCATCCGCGGTGGAGGCATACGGCCACAGCGTGGCGCGCGGCGGGATGCGGTTGATGCCGGTGAGTTCAGGAGTTTGCCAGACCAGCAGCGCATCGCGCGCGGTGGTCGCCGATAGTTGTTCTTGTGAAAACATAAGCGGAACGTTGTACAAGCTTTTTCCCCCCAATGCCAGCGTCTGCAAAGACTATTGCCACGCCCGCGGCTGGCCGGTCGATTCCAGTACGCTCAGGTACAAATCGCCGTTTGGTTCGACGATCTGCCGGTTGCGGATGGCCAGCGGCATCGGCACATGCACGAATCGCCCGTGCCAACTGCCGATGATCACCTCCGTTCGACCCGCCATGGCGGCATGCACTGCGGCGTGAGCCAAACGCAAACAGAAAACCGAATCGGCCGGAATTGCCGGCACGCTGCGGATGATGTAGCTCGGGTCGATGTATTTCAGGTTGCATTCAAAGTCGATGGGCTTGAAATGCGCGCTGATCTTGTCGCGCAAAAATTCCCCAATGTCCGCAAGCCTCAGGTTGCCCGAGGCATCACGGCCGCGCTCCGCCTCGCCGATCAACTCCTGCCCGGCCCCTTCAGCCACCACGATCACCGCATGTTTGCGCCGCTCCAGGCGATTTTTCAAAATACTCAAGAAACCACGCGGACCATCAAGGACGATTGGCACCTCAGGGATGAGCACGAAGTTGACGTCACTCATGGCGAGCGAGGCATAGCAGGCGATAAAGCCCGAGTGCCGGCCCATGAGCTTCACGAGGCCGACGCCGTTGTGCGCGCCCTTGGCTTCCTGGTGGGCAGCGCGGATCACGTGCGTGGCGGCGGAGTACGCGGAGGCGAAACCAAAGCTCTGGTCGATGAAGAGAATGTCGTTGTCGATGGTCTTGGGCACGCCGACGACGGCGATCTTGAGGCCGCGCTTTTCGATTTCTTTGTTGATGGCGATCGCGCCGCGAATGGTGCCGTCGCCGCCGATCACAAACAGGACACTGATCGACATGCGTTCGAGGCAATCGACGATTTCGACGGGGTCTTGGTTGCCGCGGGAGGAGCCGAGGATGGTGCCGCCGCGTTCGTTGATTTCAGAAACCAGTTCGGGGTCGAGGTCGAGGACATCGTAACCATACTTGGGCACGAAGCCGGCGTAGCCGTTCTTGAAGCCGTAGACGTGCTTGATGCCATAGATGAAATGCAGCGAGAGCACGAGGCCGCGGATGACGTCGTTGAGGCCCGGGCAGAGACCGCCGCAGGTGACGATGCCGGCGCGGGTCTTGGAGGGATCAAAATAAATCTTGCGGCGCGGGCCGGCCATTTCAAAACAGGGCTGCATTTCCAGCGGCTGGTGCGAGGTCTGAATCTGGCCAAGCTCGTCACTGACGAGGACACGCTCGTGGTCGTCCACGTACTGCGGCTCGCTGCCGAAGTCGCCGCCGCGCAGCCGGACCGGTGGCGTGATGCGACACGTGCCGAGGGTTTTCACCTGCGTGTCGCCCGGCGCCACAACGGGAGTCGCGCCATCTTTTTCATGCCCGTTCATAACCAACCTGCCTGAGCACCTGCCCCCCCACCCATGTTATCGGCTCAAAAACTCCCGGAAGTTACCCTTGAGCATGCGTTCGACGTCCTTCTTCACGTCTTCCTCGGTGAGCACCCAGTCGGCCTCGATCACGTCGGCGTACTTGTCGACCAGCACCTTGCCGATGATCCGGCGGCTGTGGTCCCACTTGTAGAGCAACTGATCGAGCACGCGGCTGTCGGAGTGCTGCGGGATCATACTGGTGCCGAGGAGCTCGATACGCATGCGAGTGAGTTCTTCGATGAGGCTGGGGTTGTTGAGGAACCACCAGCAGCCAAAGACCATGAGGTTGCCAAACTTGCGGGCGGCCACGCACAGTTCGTGCTGGTTCTCGCGGGCGAGCATGGTGCAGAAGAATTTGTTCTGCGGGAACTCGGCACATAGGCGGACGACCGACGAAACGTCGGAGTAGCCAACCATATCGCCGGCGTCGCCGAGGGCGGGGTTCACGCGGAGGCGTGAGCCGATCATCATGGCGAAGGGCAGGCCGCGTTCAGCGCAGACCGGGAGAATGATTTTTTCAAGGGCGACCTGGCCGGCCTTGGCGACGGGGTCGTTCTCAGGAGCCGGATAGCGGAAATCAGGCGGCAGCGAGAGGGCGAGGTAAATCGCCGTCTGGCGGTCGATCCACTCACGCAGGAAGCGTTTGCCTTCTTCGATGTTCTTCGCGGTGAGCGTCTTGCCATCGCCGGCGTTGAAGCCCCACTCGTTGAGTTTCTTCGCCGCCAGCGGCCAGTTGCGCAGGATCGGGTCGATACGAAGCACCGCGGTAAAGCGCGAATCGCCGCGAAGGGGCTGGGGATTCTTGAGCCAGCGTTCGCGTTCGTTGTCGTCGAAGACGGGGTTGGTCATGGTGATCGATTCGACGTTGGAAATCTCCATCACGCGATCGATGTAGTCGCTGGGGTTTTGGTTGGCGAACCACTTGCGGACCTTGGTGAGGTCTTTCTTGGCGCCAACTTCAAGGCCGAGGAGTTCGAGGCAAGTCAGCACGCCGCGGCACGCCTCGGAGATCGGGGTGCGCTCGACGAAGAGGTGCTTCCAGATGTGGTCGGCTTGCTGCGTCTTGGACATCTTCCAGAAATGCTCGTAGGGCAGCTTGGTGGCGGGCACGATGCGGTAGACTTCTGCCACGAGGTAGTGGTAAGTGAGGAGTTCATCGACGCCCCAGAGGAGCAGGCCGGTGGGGTCGAGTTTGTCGGTGCGGTTGGGGACCGGGGTGCCGAAGCTGGGGGGATACAGGTGGGTGTGCATATCGACGATGGGTTGTTCCGCGAGGGTCTTGGTGACGCACTTCTCGATGGCCGCGCGGTTGGGAAGAACTTTTGCCATGGTTAATTGATACCTCCGTTTGGGTGGAGAATAAGGGGAATAGGTCGGAAATGCCACCGGCTGGGCGCGTGGCCATGGGTGGCTACGCACGGTGCTGCGTGGGGTGGGCATTGGGTTATGTTGGCAGATTCTCGGACGTGAAACGCGGTTTTCGGTGGTGAAAACAAGGGGTCTACGCACCACCGTGCGTGGGGTACTACGCACCATGGTGCATAGGGTACCGTGCAGCCGATTGCAGCGCTGCAGCCCATTGCACAGGGGGCTGTGCACGGGAGTGCACTGTCAAAATGACGCTGAGATGACTTGGAAATGCGCATGACCCACCCCGGGAAGTTCACTAAACCAAAAACCTAACAAAGAAGGGCGGGACTGTCAAGAAAAATCCGAAAATTTTCAGTGAGACTCAAGCTCCTTGCGGCGATCGTCGAGTTGCACGGTGCGTTCGCGGGTGAGGCGGGCGAGGACGCCGCTGTGGATCATGGGACGCATGGAGCCGCCGCGGTAGTCGTCGGAAACGGCCTCCGCCTCGGCGTCGCGGAAGGTGAGCCAGGCGCGCTGGGCTTCGCGCAGCTTCTTGACGCCCTCGGCATCGAGTTTGTCCGTCAGCTTCTTGTACGAAGCGTTGAGGGCCGCATCGGCTTTGCGATAATCGGCGGCGGCTTCCTCGTTCATCTCGACCTGGGATTGGCCAAAGATAAAGAGGCTGCCGACGAGGAGCGGAAGGATAAACAGCGCACGCAGAAGAAACTTTCGCATGCACTTTTCTTCGACGTGTTAGGGTGGGTGTTCATAAGAAAATTTGGTTACTTGAAGGTGCTGCCGGGCATGGTGGTGGGGAACGGCGTGCCGGGCTTGCGGACGGGGGAGAAATCGGCGCAGGTGGGGCATTTGATAAGCCAGCCGCCGGCCGGGCCAAGGTCGGGGACGCCGTCTTTCACAAGTGTGGCCTTCGTCACGGGCCATTCCTTCTCGCACTTGTAGCAGCGGGCGGTGAATTCGTCGTTAGCGCCGGGGATGGCGGGGCTGCGCATGTTGGTGTACATCAGGTACACCGACACGCCGAGGGCGATGGCGATGAAGAGGATGGCGGCATTTTTCTTGCTCACGGCACGGCCATGTATGCGGTGAAGGCGAGAGAACTCGTGAAATTGTCGCGGACAAAGATGATGCGGAGGTTGGAGCGTGATTCGAAGGCGACAGAACCGTCGCCGCGCAGGGCGTTGACGCCGGAGAAATCAGAGACATCGCCGCCGATGCCGAAGCCCGCAGCGTAGAGCCGGCCGCCACTATAGAGGGGATTGGTGAAGTAATAGGACTCTTTGACGGAGACCGGGCGCACGGCGTGGTTGCCGTAGACGAGAGATGTGGCGGGATCGATGCGGAGATGATCTTGTGACAGAAGTTGGCCGGGGCGAAGTTCGCGCATGGTGCGCGGCATGTTGTCGAAGCCATCGTAGAGCGTGCTCATGGCGGAATCTGTGAAGTAGTTGAGGCGGATGGTCGAACCGGTGGTGATGTTGCCGGGCTCGCCGTTGAAGAACATGTAGTTGGAATAGGCGAAGTTGTTGGAGCCTTGGAGGGTGGCGACGGTGGAGAGCCAGGGCTGGCCGGTGCCGCTGGCGGGGACTTTAAAGGCGTTGAGGACATTGTTGGCGTTGCACTGCCAGAAGGGGGAAGCCATGCCGTCGCCAAGCGTGCCGCTCATGGCGTAGGCCAGAATGGGCGAAGAGCGAAGGTTCCAGGTGCCTTCGGAGCGGAAGGTCTGGAAGATGGCGTTGGCATCGCGGCCAGTGGCGAAGAGGCTGCGCGCGGAGCGTGGGAGTGTTTGCCATTCCTCGGCGTAGACGAACATGGCGCGGCCGAGGCCGGAGAGATTGGCAGCGCAGCGGGTGCGCTCGGCGACGCGGCGGGCGGAGGTGAGGCTGGGCAGGAGGATGGCGATGAGGAGGGCGATGATGGCGACAACGACGAGGAGTTCAATGAGCGTGAAACCGCGGGCGCGGACGTTTGAGCGCGTGTCCATAGACGGGCCTCGAGAAACGACGAACTTCAGGAAAACGAGCGATGCAGGGGAGATGGCGCGAGGGGCCTGCCAACGGCGTCATACCTAATCGTGAACATAGCGTTTCAATCCAAATAAGTCGATCCCGCTTTGCGACAGAACGCGGAGAGCATTGCGACAAATCAGCCACAAGAGACGACTTTGCGGCAATTTAGGCATTTGCGGAATGCCGAAATGAAAACGGCCCCCCATGTTTATGGGGGGCCGTTATGGGACTGCTGAGTTGTTGCCGGGGGGTTATTTCTTCAACTTCTCAGGCTTGACCTCGGCCTTCTCGGATTTGTCGGCTTTCTTCAGATCGGCGGCCGGGGCGGGTGGGGTCTCACTGGGGAACTTCTTCTCCAGGATCTTGCCGTGGATCTCCTTGGAGACGTCCTTGTTGTCCTTGAGGAACTGACGGGCCTGTTCGCGGCCCTGGCCGAGACGGACTTGGCCGTAGTTGAACCACGCGCCGGATTTTTCGATGACGTTTTCGTTGACGCCGAGGTCGAGAAGGTCGCCTTCATAAGAGATGCCGCTGTCGAACATGATGTCGAACTCGGCTTCGCGGAACGGCGGGGCGATTTTGTTCTTGACGATTTTGCCGCGGACGCGGTTGCCGATGTTGACGTCGCCTTCTTTGAGGGCCTGGACGCGGCGGATGTCGATGCGGACGGAGGAGTAGAACTTGAGGGCGTTGCCGCCGGTGGTGGTTTCGGGGTTGCCGTACATCACGCCGATCTTCATGCGGATCTGGTTGATGAAGATGACGAGGCACTTGGACTTGGAGACAGCGCCGGTGAGCTTACGCATGGCTTGGCTCATGAGGCGGGCCTGCACGCCCATCGTGGCGTCACCCATCTCGCCTTCGATTTCAGACTTGGGGATCAATGCCGCGACGGAGTCGATGACGACAACATCGACGGCGTTGGAGCGGACGAGCATCTCGACGATTTCGAGGGCTTGTTCGCCGTTGTCGGGCTGGGAGACGAGAAGGTCTTTGAGCGAGACGCCGAGCTTCTTGGCCCAGGTGGGGTCGAGGGCGTGTTCAGCATCGACGAAGGCGGCGACGCCGCCTTTCTTCTGGGCTTCGGCGATGACATGAAGACAGAGGGTGGTTTTGCCGGAGGACTCAGGGCCGAAGACTTCGACGATGCGGCCGCGCGGGATGCCTTTGCCGCCGAGGGCGATATCGAGGGAGAGTGCGCCGGTGGAGATGCCTTCGATGGCGAGGGGGTTGACGCCATCGAGACTCATGATGGCGCCCTTGCCGTAGGATTTTTCAATCTGGGAGAGGGCGCGGTCGAGTGCCTGATCGCGTGAGGCGGGCGGGATTTCGGGGGCGGATTGCTTGGACATGAGTAGCTCCACAATAAAAGTAATAGTTCGGTAACAGCCGTTATGGTTAGTGGCTACGATGAAATGATCATACCGAACTTCGCACGAACGTCAAGCATCGGGGTCATGTTTTTTGTTGATGCTGATTATTGCGTGTCGGGCGAACTTGGCAAGCGCGCAGGCTCGTTCAGCGGTGGCCTCATCGTGTGCGGTCCAGCGGCGACAATCTGGGGCCACCCATCGCCGCCACCGACTGCCTGAACTCTGGCGGCGTCATTCCCGTATCCGCCTTGAAGGCCATGCTGAACCATTTCCGGCTGCTGAAGCCACAGCTTTCAGCGATCTGCTCGATCGACAGCTCCGGTCGTTTGAGAAGATGCTTGGCGCGTTCGACGCGGGCGCGCCTGATTTCATCCAGCGGGCTTCTCTGCAGTAGCTGCTGGAAACGACGTTCGAGCGACCGGCGGTTGATCGCCGCTGCCGCAGCCACATGCTCGACGCGCAGACCGGCATCGTCGGCATGCTCGCGGATGTAGCGGAGTGCGAGCGCTAGCGCGGCATCGGGCGTGGCCAGCACATCGGTGGATTGCCGCGTAATGATCTCTGTCGGCATCACGCGAATGTCCGGGGCCGGTGCAGAGGCCACTTCGCCTTCCACCAATTGGTGAAGCAACTTCGCTGCTTCGTAGCCGATCATCTCAAAAGGCGTTACGACAGTGGACAACTGCGGCCAGCTCAGCGTGCTGAATTCGGCATCATCCATTCCGAGGACGGCCAGTTGTTCGGGAATCGCGACATCGGCAACATGGGCGATCTCGGTCACCCACCAGGCGAGGCTGTCGTTTGCGGCGAACAGGGCGGTAGCAGGTGGCAATGCCAGTAGCCATTCGCGCATGGCCTGGTCCAACTCCCCTGTGCGCTGCCGCGTTTCGTAGGAGAGCACCACTTCGGCCAGGAAGGCGTCACACCCGAGTCCGGCCTCCGCGAGCCGCTGGCGGAAACCGTCCAGTCGCTCGTTACTGAAGGCTGGTATTGTGTAGCCCACGTACGCGAAGTGCCGGAATCCACGCTGCAGGAAGTGCTCTGCGGCGAGGCGCCCCGCCGCGACGCTATCAACACACACCCGCGGGACATGAGACTTCGGCACGGCACCGGATATGTTAACGACGCAGGTCTTGAGCAGTTTGACGATCTCCATCGAACTGTCATTGCCAAGATAGGCCAGGACGCCATCGGGTGGATCGGTTTGCAGGCTGGCGAGCACTTTCTCACTCAGGGGCGCCAATTCAAACACCCAGGGAAGGCCGGGGCGCACAAACCGGGCGACGCCCTCGAGAAGCGCCCGCGAACCGGTCACAGCGATCATGATGCGTCTTCGCTTCACCGGGTTTCTCCTGTCGCAAGTAGAACCTAAGACAAAGGTAGCTTAAGGGAATTTATCGGCTAATCCACAAATAAATGCACGGAGAATGGCGCCCACGATGTCGCAAAACTTCCCAAATCATTCGCATTACTGGGTGGACCGACTTTATTTTGGTGGTAGTCTTTCAACATCGTGCTGGCAGGTGCCGCAACACGTTGCGTGCGCTGGTCGGTCGGTACAAGTTGAGGGAGAGAGAGCAGCAGGTGAGAGAGAGCCGTCAAGCTGTCGCGCGGTAGCAAGCGATGGCAAGGGGAGAAGATCCCGAGGCTCTCATGATGAACGTTTCGAAGTCGGCGAAGTTGTACGGTAATGCTCTGGCAGTGGGCCAGAATGGGAAGAAGGAAATTCAAGGGAAGCGGCGCGGGGCGGTGCTGATGTTCGCCGCCGTGGCGGCGGTTCTGCCGGTGATGGGATCGGCGGCCCAAGCGGCTGTCATTTACTGGGACAACGGGGCTGGTACGGGCTCTTGGGCAACGGCGGGAAATTGGTCCAATTCCTCTGCGGGCGACGGAGGCGGCGGCAGCGTTCCCTTGACCACGGATGATGTTGTTTTCAATGCCACAAGTCTGGGCGATGCGGCTGTAAGCGTTAGCCTTGGCGGCAGCAACCGGACGGTGAACGCGCTGGATGTAAGTACTGCTGGTGGACTCACGATTACGGGTGCCAACACACTGACCATCACCAATTACCTGACTGGTACGGGTGCATTGATCTTACAGAACACAGGTTCTAGTGCCCTTCTCCCCAATGACCCCACGAAGACTGGCGGCATCACGATCCAGCTTGGCGGCGGGTTTGGATCTGGTACGGACTGGACGTTCTCCCGCTCCAATCCGTTCGGCAATAATGTCCTGACGACGCTGAGCGGCCGCATTCGGCCGACGACAACTGATTTCTACCTGCGTGAAGTGTCCTGGGGCGGCGGGTCGGCGTATAACAATTTTGAGTTCGCAAATGCATCCGGCACGGTGCGACTGACTGCCATTGGCGACGCGGTGGGCGGTATATGGAACGGTACCGCGAGAGCGTTTGCCAAATATGGCCCGGGCCAGCAGACAATGACGCGCTTCGATATGCTTAGCCCCGATGTCTACGCAGGCGAACTTCGATTCAACGGCACCGTGAATACTACGACTGCCGCAAGCACTGCAAGCATGAGCAGTGCCATCATTCGCGGCGACGGCATTCTCACGTATGACTATGCGGGAGGACTGGTGGGTGGAGTCGGTGGCACACCGGGCGGGCCGGTCGCACCAAATAACTTTAATGGTGGCACATTGCGCACCGTCGGTGGTGTGGCCAACTACACCTCGGGTGATGCGCGGTCGCTGTTCCTGGCCGATGCCACTGCTTCGACCATCGACATGCAGAACAATACGGCGTTTACAGTAACCCTCAATGGCTGGGGGAATAGTGATGGCAACGCCTATCGGCGTGGCACCGACGCCGCTTCACAAGGGCGCGGGGCGCAAATGAACGTGAAGACTTCGGATGGGGCTCTCAGCAGCGCTAGCCTAAACCGCATCGCCGTGCGTAACACCGGCAGCGGGTTCAAGAACGGCATTCTCGTCGGTGCTTTCGCCAATGGCACGGACTTTATTAAGAATGCGAGCAGCTTCTGGACAGCATTTACAGTTGGTGACTACAACGCCGGCTTCAGTGTCAGCAGCACGGAAAATGCCCGTCTGACGGCGCTGACGACGACGCTCAGCGGTGCGGAAATTGCCAACGCCATTAAGCTGGATGCGGCGGCGAATGCCGTGGATATCGCCCTTGCCGGCAACATGCTTACCCTCGGTGGAAACACCACGGGTGCGGCGGGCACCATTCTCAAGACCGGCGCCAATGCATCGACGATTTCTGGTGGCACGCTTTCCACCAGCGGCGGCAACGGCAGCACGAACCGTGACTACGTCGTCCGGGTGAATGAAGGCACGCTGACGATCTCGAGCATTATTGATCTGCCGAACGCCACGGTGCTGGCGAAGGCCGGCACGGGGTTGCTGGTGCTGACGCCGTCGTCGTTGTCCAACGCGGATGCGACGGACTCGATCGCCGCGAGCGAAGGGGCGATTCGGCTGAATCCAACCGATTTCAGCAGCGTGAACCTGCAACTCGCAGGTGGCGTGTTTGAGTTGACCGGCGATATCGCGGCCAACCTGGGCACGGGGGCGGGCGAGGTACGTTGGAACACCAATACGGGTGGCGGTTTCGCCGCCAAGAGCGCAGCGCGCACGGTCAACCTGAGCAGCGGTGCCACCCTCTCGTGGGGGCTGACGAACTTCGTCGGGCAAGGCCTGGCGCTGAAGTTCGGTTCCGCGACGGCGGACAACACGGTGACCCTGAGCAATGCGATCGACTTGGGCACAACCGCAGGGCAGATGTGGTTCCGTGAAGTGAACGTGACGGCGGGCGCCGGTGGCGACAAGGCCATCCTGAGCGGCCAGATCACGGGCGGCAATCAGTATCACCTGCTCAAGACCGGCAGCGGCACGCTCGAACTCACCAACGCCAACAACACCTATGCCGGTGAGACCATGATTTACGCGGGTCGACTCAACGTGAACGGCACGCTCGCCGCGGTGAGCTATCCCTCGCATGCGACGGTCACGGCGATGAACGGCGGTACGCTTGGCGGCACCGGCACGATCAACCGCAAAGTTGTGATCGAGTCCGGTGGCACTCTGTCGCCGGGCACTTCGGTCGGCACGCTCGCCATCGGCAGCACGCTCAACCTGAAGAGCGGCTCCATTAGTAACTTCGAGATCACAGGCAACGCCTCGAGCAACACCTATGACAAGGTGACGAGTCTCACCAGCATCATCTACGGCGGCACGCTGAACGTGAGTTTCCTGAGCACGCCGACGGGCCCCGGCACCTATCAATTGTTTAGCGCGAGCAGTTTTAGCGGCGATTTTTCGTCGGTTGTGCTGCCGGCAGCGCCGGGTGGCCTTGCCTGGCAGGACTTTGGCTCGGGCGACTACTTCAACAATGCGACGGGCAGCATCGCCCTCATTGCTCCAGCGGGCGCTCCAAAATTTACGATCAGCCCAGGCTCGGTGAGCCTGGCCACCTTGAAGGGTGCAACGCCCGTGACGGCTACGCTCACGCTGACGAACACTGGTACCGCAAGTGGCGATACGACGGTGGACGCCGGCACGGCCCCGCTGAGTGTCAGCCCGACCACGCATACCAGCATTGATATCGGCGGCACGGCCAACAGCATTGTGAGCCTTGCGACTGGCGGCTATGCCAGCGGTAGCGAGAACATCGACATCACGCAGAACGCCGCCACGAGCAATACGTTCACGACGGTCAACTACAATGTCGGCAATGCCGCGGTGGGCACGGGCAACACTTTCGGCGCGGCGCTCACCGGCACGTCGAATGGCGCGGATCTCGCCAGCATCACCAGCAATACGGAAGCGATCGCCATCAGCATCGACAGCAGCAACAGCCTGACGATGGATTGGCGTTCGGCCAAACCTGCTGAAACGTTTATCGTTGGCGATGTGGTTCGCATCGACACGGTGAATACTGATATCTACGTGCTCAAGATGACCTACAGCACGGACATCAACGAGAACTCGTTTTTCCTTGGCCGCGAACTGGGTCTCAACATCTGGGGCGCAGCGGGTAATGAGATGTCTTACGCCAAGCAGCTCAATTTCAGCTACGATCAGGGGGCGCTCGGCCTCGCCGACGACCTAGGTCGTTGGGGCATCGTAACGACGGGCACCGGCGGGTATGTCTGGGCCGTGGTGCAGGGCGATGGGACGTTTGCGGTGATTCCGGAACCGGCTTCGCTCGGCCTGCTGGGCCTGGGAGCGGTCGGACTGCTGATGCGGTCGGGCAGACGGCGGACGGTGCGGTGATCAACACGCCCAGTGCGGCGTCTGGCAATGTCGAATTCAGGCGGAACAAGTCGGGAAGGCTTGTTCCGCCTTTTCGCGTTTTGCAGGCGTAAACATGCGTGCGGCGTTTCAGGCGGATACACTATTCGGCATGAATGCGGAGCTTGTTTCAATACAGACGGGGCGGGTGAGAAAGCATACGATGCCGGCGGGGACGCGGGTCGATTTTCGGCATGAGAATTGGACGTCGGCGATCTATAAGGATTCGGTTGGGGCAGCGCGGGTGCGTGTGGGGCCGCTGACGATTGAGGGGGATGAGCAGGCGGATTTGGAGCATCATGGTGGGCCGGACAATGTGGTGCTGGCGTACGATGCGGATCGCTATCCGGGGTGGCGCGAAGAGTTGGGGATGCCGACGCTGGCGTATGGGGCGTTTGGGGAGAATTTTAGCGTGCGCGGGTGCAGCGATGAGACGGTGTGTATTGGGGATGTGTGGGAAGTGGGTGATGAGGGGCTGCAGTTGCAGGTGACGCAGGCGCGGCAGCCGTGCTACAAGTTGGCGCGGCGATTGGGGCAGCCGCACATCGTGAAGATGGTGAAGGAACGATCGGCAGGCGGATGGTATTTGCGGACGCTGCGCCCGGGGTTTGCGGCGGCGGGGATGGTGATGATTTTGCGCGAGCGGCCACACGCGTATTGGAGCGTGGCGCGGGCGGTGCAGGTGATGTACAACCGGAAGAAAGATGAGGGGGCGGCGCGGGCGCTGGCGGCGTTGCCGGAGTTGTCGGCAAGGTGGAAGCGGGAGTTGGTGGAGCCGTAACAGACAGTAAACACGAAGACACGAAGGTTCACGAAGGGTCACGAAGAAATGATTTTAGAGCTTTTCTTCGTGCGACTTCGTGGCTTCGTGACTTCGTGTTTAGAGGCCTGTCACTTGATCCATTGGAGTTCGACGAGTTTGTTGAAGATGGCGCGGGCGGTGGTGATTTCGCCGTAGGGGCTTAGGTGGACGCCATCAACTTTGTTGACGAGGGCTTCGCGGGGTTGGGTTTTGGCGGCTTCGTCGAAGGCGGGTTGGAGGGCGAGGGTGGGGACATCGAACTTTTTCGCGATCTCGGCGATGAGGGTGTTGTTGCCGGCGAGGTGGTACCAGGTTTTGTCGGCGGGTTGGGTGGCGGCGTTGGGTTGAGAGGTCGCATTGTTTTGGGGGCCCAGGACGGCGTATTGCAGGAGGAGGACTTTGATGCCGGCGGCCTTGGTATCGCTGACTATTTTCTCGAGGTTGGCGCGAGTGGTGGCTTGCTCTTCGGGGGTGTTTTTTTTGTCGTTGCCGCTGATGAGGATGACGGCGATATCGGGCTTATCATCAATGATGTCGGCTTTGTACCGCCCCACCGCGCCGGGCATGGATTGGCCGGGCTTGGCGTAGGTGGCGTCGCCGGCCCAGCCGCGGTTGAGGGATTCGACCTTGGCGCCGGTGCGGGCTTCGACCATGAGGCCGAGGAGGTCGGTCCATTTCATGTATTTGTCGAGGTAGGCTTCGCGCGGGCGGTTGCCGGTGATGGAGTCGCCGAAGCAGACGATGCGGAGGGGCTTGGCTTCCTGGGCGAGGGCGGGCGCGCAGAGGAGGGCCAACAGGAATAGGACAAGCAGTGGGCGTTTCATTCTTTGCTCCAGTCTTTCATGTAGCGTTTGGGACCGGCGTAGGTGCGGCCGAGGCGCGGGTCCTTCTGGTCGCCGCGCTGGAGGCCGTAGGCTTTGAGGAGGTCATCGCCGCGCACCAGATATGTTTGATAGGCCTTCACTTTTCGCAGTATTTCGACAGGTCCGTTCACGACGTCGTTGACGCCGCCAGACAGTTTGAAAGCGACAATACCTTCCGGCAGATCAGCATCAGCGAACGGAAAGAGAACGCCCTCTTGATCGTCGTTGTAGGTCAGCCAGAGGACGGAACTGTCGCGGAGTTGGTACGGCCGATTCATGCGCGGGAGTGCGGCCATGTACTCGTCGGAGAGGCGTTTCATGCTGGGGATCTGGAAGGGGTCTTGGCCGGGGGCGATGGGGCCTTTGTTGGCCATGGTGCGGAAGAAGACCTGGTCGGCTTTTTCGGTGCCGGGGAAGGGGACTTTGCTGCCGCGGTACCAGCGGGTGGAGTGATGAAGGAGCCATTCGTCGCCGGGATAGCCATTGGGTTGGTCGCCGACTTCGATGGAACAGGACAGTGCGGGGAAGGCGTGGGACTCGGCCATGAAGCCGACGCCGCGGCGGGAGTCTTCGGCGATCCAGAGCCACCATTCGCGGACATGGGGTGCCCAGTCGGCGTGCTGGTAATTCATCTGGGAGAGGAACATGTTTTGGAAGGAGTCGGCCCACCAGCCGGAGACGCCGAGGTCGCGCACGGAATTGTCCATACGTTCGCGCCACCACTTGGCGATCTCCGCATCGCGGATGGGAATGCCGCGGTGGCCAGCGCGGCCGCTCGCGCCAGGGTAACCGGAGGAGAAGTCAACGTCGGGGGAGTTGATGGCGAAGCGTTTCTCGCCGAACTTTTCGACGACGGGGCCGGTGCCGTAGACCATGCCGGTAATCCAGACCCAGTAGTCCATGTCGGCAGCGTTAAGTTTTTTGGAGAAGGCTTTCCAGAGGTCGTTGACCTTGGGAGATTGCGGGACGTAATCGTGGATGGAGCAATCGCCGCCGGTGTCGTTGGCCATCTTGGCGGGTTCGTTGGGCTTCTTGGGGTCGGTGATCAGGCGTTGGGGGATGGGGTGCGGCGTTTCTTTCTGGCGGAGGCCGCGACCGTTAAACCAGCCGGGATGGTGGGTGATGACGCGCTTGATGCCGTGGACTTTCCATTTCTCGACGTTGTTGGTGGCGGCATTGATCTGGAACTCCCAGGCGGAGTCCCAGTTGATGCCAAGGGTGGGCACGGGATCGCTGACGACGAGGTTGAGGTCTTTGCAGAGGATGTCGCGGACGTGGCCGTCGAGTTCGAGGTAGCGCGTGCGCCATTCATGCGTGGGCAGCGGAGCCTTCGGGGCGAGCGCGATGAAGGTCTTGGGTGTGGTTTTGATATTGGAAGAAAGTGGGAAGAGGAGGTTGTCGGTGTAAGAGACCTGGGTGTCGCCGGGCCAGGCTTCGGTGAGCGAGCGGATCGCCTGCATCTCGGTGTAGTAGGAGGCGAGGGCGATGTGCGGGCGGTACTGGAAATCGATCCAGTTGGCGCCCCCACCGCGCTGCAGGTGAGCGATCCAGGCGCCGTGGCGGTACTTCATCGCTTCATCGCGCGAGGCGATATTCTGCGGATTGGGGACGACAGGGGAGATCATGGGAGCTTTGTCGACGGCGCCGGGGAGGGTTTCGGTGGTGGTGAAGGCATTCTTGATGCCGGCCTCAGGCTTGGCGGGATCGAGCGGCTCCAGCATGGGGGCGAGGCCACCGAGGCCGCGGTAGCGCTGGGCGATGAGCGTGTTGCCCACAGCGGTGCCATCGGTTTCGAACGTCGCGACTTCGCGCACGGCGTTGAGCTTGCGGCCATCAGCGAGGGTGAACTCGTAATGATGCTGCCAGCCCTGCCAGGTGAAGCCGCCGACATTCTGACTCACGGGTGTGATGATCCATTTGAACGTGCCAGCCGGCTTGGCGTCAGACTTGGCCGCAAGGGCGTCGGCGATCTCGGTTTGCTTATCCACGCGAGCGATGGTGGAGGGCAGTTGCACATGGTTGAAGCGGTAGAAATCGAGGTGTGGCTTCTCGCCTTTTTCATCCATGACAAAGAAACGCGACTGGCCCTTGCCATCATTGAGCGAAACGAGGTTGCCGGAGATGGTGATGGTGTTGCCAGCGGCAGAGGCGTCGGTGATGGCGAATCCGTCGTAGGAGAAATTTTTCTCGCGCCATTCCTCGACAAGGTACGGACGCAGGAGGGTTTGATCGGATTTGAGGGCGACGCCGTTGGCGGTGGCGGTGCGCAGGCCGAGGAGGTGATTCTTGTGGACGGCGAAGGAAAGCTTCACACCGTTGGCGAGATCGACATCGATGGCGCGATCGGAGCGCGTGACAGTGGGGTTCGCCCAGGCGACGGACGTGGCGGCGGCGATCGCCGCGATAAAAGTCAGAACGTTTCTGCGCATAGAACCCTCATGGCAAGACGGTGCGATTCTAGAAACGTACAACGCGGGCGTTGTGCGGGTTTATGCGGAATCGGTTTTTGTACGCTCAGCGCGGTAATCGGTGGGCGAAGCGCCCATGACCGCTTTGAACATGGTGGCGAAGTGCTGCGACGTGACGAAACCGAACCGCGCGGCGATGTCGTGGACGGCGCAATTGGAGCGAACCAGCTCGTTGGCGGCGGACTCGATGCGGCGGCGGTTGACCCAGAGGCGCGGCGTCATGCCGGTGACGCGTTTGAACATCGCGTTGAACGTGGTGCGGCTCATGTGGCAGAGCCGGGCGAGGGAATCGACGGGCAGCCCGGCGGGCGGGCCTTCAAGCAGCGCGGCGAAGGCGGGCGCGAGGAGCGCGGACTCATCGGAAGCGGCCGGCGTGACGGGACTCTCCAGGCATTGCATGAGGTGGGCGGTGAACTCCGCCTCGGCGGCGAATTTCGCGAGGCGCGGAGCGCCGGACTGGACGCGTTCAAACACTTCGCGGGCGGCGTCGAGCAGGGCGTCGCTCACGGGGAACGGCGTGGCCTTGAAGCGCCGGAGATGGGTGAAGAGCTTCTCGACCTCGCCGGCGACGAACGAAACGCCCAGATCATGCTTGCGCGGGTCGCGCAGACCGATCCAGAAGACGGTGCCGGAGTTGGGCGCGCCGGCATGGGTGATGAGCGACTCCGGAGGAATAATGGTGCCTTGGCGTGCGGTGATTTTGATCGTCTTGCGATTGATCTTGAGTTGCAGGGCGCCGCTCTCAACGAGGACTACTTCGTGAACCCTGAGACGGTGTTCCTTGATCGGCGTGTGGCGGCGCATGCGATGGCAGGCGACGAACTCAACGAGGGGCCAGCACTGGTGCTCCGTGCCGTACCAGTAGAGGCGGTCGGCCTGGAGCCGTGTGGCGTGTTCTGGAGTGGGCGTGGTCATCAGGCGTACTTTCGTAACAGGTCGAGCAGGGCGCGGTCAAGCTTGTGGCCGCGGAGATCTTCGTAGGCGACATCGGTGCGCTCGGAATCAAGGATGCCGAAGGCGCCGCGGAAATTCCAGAGCACAAACCCGATGCTGAGGGATTTGAGGATGTCGAGGACATCATGAAGCCAGGCGAGGACGACGGGGTGCGGGGTGTTCTTCCAGGCGCCGCCTTCGCCGCAGATGACGCCAACGTTTTGATCGAAAAGTTTAGCCCAGCGGCGATAGTGGGCTTCGAGATCTTCGCGGTGCAGGTGCTCGCCGAAGTGTTCGCCGCCGGGCCACTTGGGCGGCTCATTGAACTTAATGTGCGGCACCCACGGGGCGCCGTAGTGCGAAACCGACATGGGCCAATAGGCACGGCAACTTTGCGCGCCGCCGAGCGCGGCGAGTTCGGGCGAGGGCGTGTTGCCCCAGTCAAAGCCGTCGAACATGAGCAGGCGGGCGGGATCGACCGCACGGATGGCCCCCACCGCCGCGGTGATCACCCGGACGTGATCGGCACGCGACATCGCCGGCTGAATGTGCTGCGGTTCATTCACGAGATTGAACGACAACCGTTTTGAATCGATGCCGATGTAGCGTCTGGCGAAGACCGACCAGTGGTGGCAGAAGGCGTCTTGCATTTCAGCATCTTGCCAGAGATTGCGGGGTTCGTTGGGCGACTCGTTCACGCAGTAGCCCGGCGCGCGGTGGAAGTTGAGGTTGACGTGAATGCCGCGGGCGGTGCAGAGATCGATGAGGCGGTCGATGCGGGCGAGGGCGGCCTCGCGCACCTCGAACGGATTCTGCCAGGAGCCCCAGTGGCGATAGTCCATGGGAATGCGAACGAAGTTGAAGCCCCATTCGCTGATGAGGTCGAGGTCGCTCACGCGGAAGTCGCGTTCGTCGCCGGGCTGCACTTCGGGCGTGGCGGGTTCGAGATGGAACATCTCGAGCAGGTTGAAACCGCAGTAACGTGGCAGAGGATTCCTGGTCATGCGAACCTCAACTAGTGGTCATTGTGCCACAGGTTTGAACTCGATCGTCACCCGGTAAAGCCGGGCCGGACGGTGGATCTGCACCTGCTGCGGCCCTTCGGGCGTGTGGCGGTCGAACTTGATGATCACACTGTCGCGCGGGGCATAGTCGATTTCAGTCTCAACAAGGCGAAAATCTTTGTCAAACTTGTACTCGTGACGGTAAAGCTCGGCGTCGGAGTAGCGCAGTTCGTAGCCGCCGGCGTTCTCGCGCAGCAGCTCAAGATTGGCGGGCGGCTCGAGCGCCATGCGGATATCGCGCATCAGCGATTCAACCATGCCGCGCTCGACGGCGTTGCGGGCGTGCAGCACGGTGATGCCAGCCCAATTCATGCGGGCATCGAAGATCGGCTTGCCGGAACGGGAAGAACATTTGATACGGAAATCGCGCGGCGAGTGGACGTCGAGCGTCCCGGTGCCGGTGAAGTCTTTGCCAAAGAAATTGAACGTGGCGGCAAAATCGTGCTTGAACTCGCGCGGCCACTGGTCAAGCACGGCCTGCACGCGCACGGCCTCAGGCGACAATTCCACGGGTTCAAGCGAACGGATCGGGGCGTTCTCGCAGCCCGCAAACAGCGCCACGGCCAGCATGAGCAGGACGATTCTCATGTGCATATCGTAGGCAATCGGTTGGCCAGTCACAGCGCGCCGCTGGCTTTGTACGCGGCGATGCCCTCGGCAATGTTCGTATACTTGGGTTTATAGCCCAGGTCAGCAATCGTTGCGGAGATTTCGGCCTCGGTGTGGTTCTGGAAAAACGCGTAGGGGTTGTCGAAATATTCGGTCTCAAGCTTGGTGCCAAGCGCCGCGTTGAGGCCGGCGATGACTTCGTTGAACGAGGCCGCTTTGCCGCAGCCGACGTTGTAGACGCCGCTCCTCGTGGCCTTCATCGCGGCGACGTTGCAGGCAATGACGTCCCAGATCGAAACGAAATCGCGCTTCTGTTCGCCATGCTTGAAGATGCGCGGCTTCTTGCCGGCTTTCATCTGCTGGGCGAGTTGATAAATCATCGAAGCGAACTTGCCTTTATGCTGCTCGCCCGGGCCATAGACGTTGAAGTAGCGCAGGCCGACGATGGGCAGCTTGGAATGTTCGCGCGACCACTGCTCGGCGAGGCGTTCCATGGCGAGCTTGGAATAGCCGTAAACATTGAGCGGGTTGGGCGTGTCGGTAATTTTGTTGGGCGCTGGGAGGTTGCCATAGGTCGCAGCAGAAGACGCCCAGACGACGTGCGCATCCCAGCGAGCGGCCCAGCCCAGCACGGTGCGGAAACCCTCCACGTTGTTGCGCATCATGAGGTTCTGGTCCATGACGGTGGTATCGGTGATGCTGGCCTCGTGGAAGATGACATCGCAGCGGTGGCACGGCTCATGGTCGCACCCGCCGGTGACGACATCCCCCTTAAAGCCGACGAGGTTGGTGAAGGAGCCGGAGGAGAAGTTGTCGAGGACGACGACATCGTGGCCGCCGCCCGCGGGGGATTCGAGGTATTTGGCGAGGTTGGACCCGACGAAGCCGGCGCCGCCGGTCACGAGAATGCGCATAGTTCACCGCCTCAGAAAAGATGAGAGGGGCATTTTAGCACAAGGCAAAAACGAAGCGAGCAGGTCTTTTGGACCTGCCCGGCGGGATCACAAACGAGGGCGACGGGGCTCGAACCCGCAACCACCGGATCGACAATCCGGTACTCTAACCAATTGAGCTACGCCCCCTTCGTTTGAGTCACACATTATTCTAAATCGACCCAAAACTGTCAAGCGAGGAGGCACATTCATATAATATCCCCATGAGTTCACCGCGGAAGAAAGTAGTCGTCGCCATGTCGGGCGGCGTGGATTCGTCGGTTGCGGCGGCGCTGCTGCAAAAGCAGGGCTTCGACTGCGTGGGCGTGTTCATGCGCCTGGGGAACGACCCGTCGGACCTGACCGATGCGGACCTCGACCTCATCGCTTGCTCACCCGAGAAACGGGCCGCCCACGAAGCCGACATGAAGGCTCAGGCACACAAGAAGCAGCCCAAGGCGCATCACCAGGGGTGCTGCTCCTCCAGTGATGCGGCCGATGCGCGGTACGTGGCAGGCCTGCTCGACATTCCGTTTTATGCCCTCAATTTTCAGCACGATTTCGGCGGGATCATTGACTACTTTGTGCGCGAGTACAACGCGGGGCGCACCCCCAACCCCTGCGTGCGCTGCAATGAGTATCTGAAGTTTGGCAAACTGTCGCGCTATGCCAAGGCGATCGGCGCGGATTATGTCGCCACGGGGCACTATGCCCGCATCGCCCAGGTGAATGGCGAGACGCACCTGCTGCGCGGGCGGGATCACTCGAAGGACCAGAGCTATGTGCTCTTCGGCGTGCCGCGGGATGAGCTGTCGCACATGCTGCTGCCGATTGGTGATCTTGAGAAAACGGCCGTGCGGCAAATGGCGGAAGACCTGAAACTGCCGGTGTTCAACAAGCCCGACAGCCAGGAGATTTGCTTTGTCCCGGACAACGACTACGCCGGGCTGGTGAAGAAGAAGTCGCCGGAGTCATTCAAGCCCGGCAAGGTCGTCGATACCGACGGCAACGTGATTGGCCAGCACGAAGGCCACCAGCACTTCACGATCGGCCAACGAAAGGGCCTGGGCATTGCACTGGGCAAGCCGGTGTACGTGACCGGCATTGATGCCGCGAAAAACACCGTCACAATCGGCGAGAAGGATGCGCTGATGCACCGCGGCCTTGTGGCGCGCGAAGTCAACTGGCTGGCCGGCGATGCCGCCGGTCCGCAGGACCCCGTGCCCGTGCTGGCAAAAATTCGCTACAACAGCAAACCCGCACCGGCGCTGGCGATGATGACCGGACCGGATGAACTCACCGTGCGCTTTGATGAGCCCGTGCTGGCAATCACCCCCGGACAGGCGGTGGTCTGTTACGACCCCCACTCCGAGCGCCTCCTCGGCGGCGGCTGGATCGACCGCATCTCGCAGTAATTCGAAAGCCCGCGTTTCTTGCATTACACTGCTGAGCTTCGAAATGGTCTTGAAGCGGCTGGGTCATGCAGCAATCGACAAGCTTCTATCGTGTTGTGCCGTGGGCGTTGGTGCTCGCGTCGCTGCTTTTTGCGGCGGTGTCGCCGGGCTTTCTTGAGAATGATGAGATCTGCCACTACCTGAAGGCCGCATGGACCTGGCACGATTGGAAGCAAGTGCTGGACGTGTGGGGCCGGCCCGCGTGCACAGGGATCTACGCCCTGGGAGCCGCCATCGGCGGTTTGTTTGGCGCGCGACTGCTGGCGGTGGGCATCACGGCGTTGACAGTATTCGGCGCAGCACGTTTGGCCCAGCGCTTGGGGCTGATTGAGATTGAACCGCACGCTGCCGCCAAGGGCGCCGCCATCGTCGCGTTGCTCACGTTCGCGCAGCCGTTCGTGGTGATGCACAGCTTTACCGTAATGACCGAAATGCTGCTCGCCTGTGCGTGGGTCTGGGCCGCGGTGCTGCTGGTCGAAAAGCGGCTGCTGCTTGCATCGATCACACTCGGCCTCGGCGTGCTCGCCCGGCCCGAAGGCCCGTTCGCCGTCACGCTCTGGCCCGTATTCATCATCATCTGGAGCAGGCTCACCGCCACGAAAATCTCCGTACCGCGCTGGCTCCTGGCCACGCTGCTCGCCGGGCTGCCCGCACTCGCGTGGTACCTCCTCGGCGTGATCGGCTACGACAACTGGCAATGGCCGCTGCATGCTTTCCCGTGGTCAGCGCAAAGCCAATACGGTCGCACCGGCGGCAAATTCATCCTCTCAACGTTGCTCGCGATGGCCGTATGGCTGTGGGTGCCAATCGTCATCGGCGCCCGACGGTTGCTCAGTGCACATCGTGAGGCGGCGCTCGTCCTGATCGTGCCCCTCGCGGCATTCACGGGGCTGCACGCCATCCTCGGCACCTTCGGCTTGATGGGCTCATACTCCATGCCGCGGTACTTCGTCAGCGTCGCGCCCTTCGCGGCGATCCTGGCCTTCGCCGGTCTGCACCGCATTTCCCTTAACCGACTGCTGCCCGCACTCGTGGGCATCGTGGTCACCATGGCAATTCTCCTCGGCGTCCTCGGCTTCCTGCCCACGCAACAGACCGACGACCAGGCACAGGTCGATGCGGCCATCGCCTATTTTGATCAGCATGAACCCGCCGCTTGGCGCCAGCGCGTCATCGCCGGCGATCCCTACGTGACATGGGCCCTCGCCCAGCGCGACAGCGTGAGCGCCACCTGGGCCGGCAACGGCGATGCAATCCTGCAGGCCGCGCCGCCGGGCGCGATTCTCATCTTCGGCCGCGAGCTCTGGCACAACGAACGCCGCCCCGGCGATGCGGGCCTGCGTGCCCTTGGCTTCGTGCCGCACGAGGCAGCCCAAGCCCACACCAGCGCCGCACGCGGCCGACAGTTCCGCCTCCCCGGCACCATCACCGGCGCCGGCGTATGGGTAAAACAATTTGCTGCCACCGCCCCCACCGGCGGCTAAAATGCAGCTCTGCTATTTCTGAGGTATGTGTGGTTCGTGTGACATTGGTTCATCAAGGCGCACTTGGCGATACGCTTTTGCTTATGCCGCTGGTGCGATCCATCAAGGCCCGCTTCGCCGCTGAAGGCGGCGTCCACGTCACGCTCGTCACGCGTCCCAATCTCGGCCAGGCCCTCACGATGCATGGCCACATCGACGCCTTTGCTTCCGCCGATGACCGCGCCCATTCCGCGTGGTTCGCCCCGCCCGAAGGCGATAAACCCAACAGCCGCCCCGACTGGGCAACGTGCGATGTTCTTTTGTCTGCGGTTTCAAACGGCGACGACGCCTGGGCCGCCAACGCCCGGCTCGCAGTCAACCCCGGCACCATGATCTGCTACTTCGAGCCGCGCCCGCCCGCCGATTACCCCGGCCACGTCACCACGTTCCACCGCGTCATGCTTGGGTCGCTGTCGCTGCCGGGCGCGCCGCCAGTGCCGGTGTGCAGCAATCCCGACGGCCCGATCCTCGTGCATCCCGGCTCCGGGGGCGAAGCCAAATGCTGGCCGCGCGAAAACTTCATTCAACTCGCTCGCGATCTGAAGCGCAACGGCATCATCCTGACGATCATCCTCGGCGAAGCCGAACAAGAACGCTGGGGCCGCGCCCTCATGAAAGAACTCGGCGACGAGTTCCCCTTTTACCTGCACATCGGTTTGTATGAACTGATCGAAAAAATGTCCCGCGCCCGCATCTATCTCGGCAACGACTCCGGCGTGTCCCACCTGGCCGCCATGACCGGCGTGCCCACGATCACGCTCTTCGGCCCCAGCGACGACCGCCAATGGCGCCCCGTCGGCCCGCATGTCGAAGTGCTACGCGCTCCCCCACCACACGAGCGCGACCTCACGCGTCTCAGCGTCCCCGACGTCATGGCCGCCATCATGGCCGAACTGCGGCGCATCTAATTACAGTGGCACATTAATCATGTTGCCACGCGCGTCGTGCGCTTCGATATGCGCACCGTCGCCCGCCATCGTCGTATCGCTGGTGATGTTGATCTTCTTGCCGGTTTTCTCTTCCAGCTCAACCAGCGCCTTGCGCTTCTTGTTCAGCAGATAGTTCGCCACGCTCGGATAAACACGCACGTCCAGCCGGGCCACATCGTGCCGCGTGGCGCCCGCCGCCAGCCGCCGCATGATGTCCAGCGACGCACTCTCCGGCGTCTTGATCAGCCCCGCACCATGGCAGTGCGGACAATCGCCATAAATGCTGCGCTTCAAGCTCGGCCGCACGCGCTGCCGCGTCAGCTCGATCATGCAGAACTGGCTCATGCGCAGCACCTTCGTCTTCGCACGGTCGTTCTTCAATTCATCACGCAGCAACCGCTCGATCTCGCGCTTGTGCTTCTCATCGCGCATGTCGATGAAGTCGATCACGATCACGCCGCCAAGGTCGCGCAGCCGCAGCTGCCGCACCACTTCCTTCACGGCTTCCTTATTCATGTTGAACGCGGTCAGCTCCGCATCGCGCTGGGCGCGATACCGGCCGCTGTTCACGTCAATCGCCACCAGGGCTTCGGTCGAGTCGATCACCAGCGAGCCGCCGTTGGCCATCTCCACCCGGCGCGAGTTGATCTTCTCGATCTCCTTCTCGACGCCAAATTTCTGGAAGATCGGCATCGTACCCGTGTAGAGTTCCACGATGCCCGCCGACCGCGGATCCACGATCGACAGAAAATCGCGAACCCGGCTCGCCACCTGTTCGCTGTCCACCACAATGCGGTCAATCTCATCATTGAACACATCGCGAATGGTGCGAATGACCAGGTCGCTCTCTTCGTACAGTTCCACCGGGGCCCGGTGCGTGCGAATGCGATTGGCGATCACGCGCCACATGCGCACCAGGTACGCCAGATCGCCCTGCAGTTCCTTCTTGCTCGCCTCCATGCCTGCCGTGCGCACAATAAACCCGAGATTCTTCGGCGGTGCCAATTCCTGCAACCGCTTGCGCAACTCGCGCCGCTGCTGGTCGTCTTCAATCTTGCGGGATACGCCCAGCGCCGCCATGCCCGGCATCATCACCAGGTAGCGGCCCGGCGCACTGATATAGCTCGTCAGCGTCGGCCCCTTCGTGCCGATGCCTTCCTTGATCACCTGCACGATCACTTCCTGCCCACGCTTGAAGCACGCCTGGATCGGCGGCCGCGCACGGCGCGGCGTCTTCCGCCCCACCTTCTCGGCGGCGGCAGGATTCATGTGACCGTCATCACCATCAAATTCGTCTGGAAGTTCGTCAAATTCGCCTTCGCCATACGCGGACGAAAAATCGATCGCCTCCGAACCCGCATCGCCGTTGGTTTCGCCTGTTTGCTCACCCGGCGCGGCGTGCTCCACCACGGTGCCATCGGCGGCCGTGTGCTGCGCTGCGGCGGCGTCCGCGGCCGGCATCACCTGTTCCTCCGCGGCGCGGCGGGCATCTTCGCGCTGCTGCGCCTTCTGCTGCTTGGCGTGCTTCGGAAAATACTGCGGGTGCACATCGCTGATGTGCAGAAAACCGTTCTTGCCGATGCCAAAATCGATGAACGCCGCCTGGATCGACGGCTCCACGTTCGTCACGCGGCCCTTGTAAATATTGCCGATGTGCGACTCCGTGCTCGACCGCTCCAGGTACAGCTCTTCCAGCAGACCGCGACGCACCACGGCGATACGCACTTCCTCCCCCTCCACCACGTTGATGATCATCTCGCGGCCCGTCGGTTCGCGCCGCTTCGTCGGCTGCGGGGCCTCTTCCATCTCGATGTCTTCCGCAAAACTCGCCGGCGCGGCCAAACCGCTCGCATCGCCCGGCAACAGCGGCGCATCGGCCGGATCCATCGCCGCCGGCGGCAACGGCACCGTGTCCGGCTCCGGCATCTTGATCACCTGCGGACCACGCAGCCCCGGCCCGTCGTGCTTCACCGGCGCATGCGCCGGCGCTGCCGCAACAGGCGCCACGGGCGCCACCGGCGGAACATTCTTCAGCGGACGCACCTGCAGCGGCGCGTGTGGCTGCTGGCCATGACGGCCCTGCCCGCCGTGCCCACCATGGCCATGTTGCTGCGGATGTTGCGGATGACGCGGCTGGCCGTGCGGCTGCTGCTGGCGGCCATGCCCACCTTGCGGATGCCGCGGCTGCGGTTGATGCGCTGGCGGCAGCGGACGCTGCGGCGGAATTTCCGGCTGCGGCGTGGGCGCGGGCGTTTGACCCTGCGCTTCCTGCGCCGTCTGCGTTTCGGTCGGTGCGGGCGGAATGTACGGGCGAACCGTGCGGAACCCCGTGCTGCCCGGCTTAAACACGTGCCGCGTCTTGCCGGCACTGAAACTCATGCGATTCGGACCCAGCGGACGCAACCCCAACGGACGCAGCGGCACACCCCCCGCCCCCCCCACGCTCGGCGTCGGCGTCTGCGGCGCGGTTGTCGGCGGAGCATCGCTCGGCGCGGCCGGCGCTGCGCCGGTTGCCGGCGGATGAACGTTCGTCAATATCTCGTTGGGAGAAGTGACCGGCACATCTTCGGCCGGTGCTGGCGCGGCTTCGACCACAGCATCGCTGCTAGTCGTGCCTGCGGCATCCGTTGCCACCGCATCATCTGCCGGTGCCTCGGCGCCTTCGACGCCTTCGACTGTTTTGTCTTTAGCACCCCGCCCGCGACCGCCTCGGCCGCGACCACCGCGCCGGCCTCGTCCGCCGCGCGAACCGCGCCGGCGTTTCTTCTTCGGGCCATCGCCTTCGGGGGTTTCCCCGCCTCCCCCGCTGTTACTACCGTTGTCTTCTGTGAGCAATTGGAGCAAATTTTCCAGTGCCGCCGCACCAACGCCATTCTGGGCGTTGCGCAGAAATTGAGTAAGAATAAATCACCACCTGTTGGGCGAAGCTGCAGCCAGCGGCGAATTTCATCGGCCTGCGGCGCTGCTCGCCAGAGTCTTGCCCGGACATGCGACTGCCAAACGTTTTGCGTCGCGAGACAGCCGAGCGTGCTACCACGATAGCGGATACGGGACCGGAAAGCCAATTGGCGCCTTGCTGGTGGGTCTTTATGGCAGAAAAAGTGCGGTTTTGTTGGAAGATTGTCACGATTTTTCGCGAAATATGCGGTTTTTCAGGGGGTTTTGCCAAAGATTGTCAAGATTGTCAAGATTTTTACGGGGGGGGTGGGGGCATTTTTGACGTATTGCACAAGATAAACTGGCGGGAAAGATGAACTGAGGGGCCAAGTTTTGTAGTGAGGACTTCCAAGTCCTCATGTCTTGGACATCGATACGTGAAGGCTTGGAAGCCTTCACTACAATCGCACGATGTCGGCCCGCCTTAAGGGTCTCGTTCATGCCCACGGCCGGGTGCCGTGCTTCTGCTGCGCAGTTCGCGGCAGAAGCATGCGTGGCCAGGGCGTCAGGCCATGGAGAACGGGCGGTTGTGAAGGCATGCTGCTGACGGGCGATGAAGCGTTGCTGGCGATGGAGAAGTATCATGGCGACCGTTAGAGGAATGGTGTCCGGTTCCAAGTGAGTTGACGATGTCTAAAAGCAGAAGATTCGAAAATCCTGCTTGGAGTTGGCGAAGGACCAGTCCAGTGATTTTCCGGTTCTGGCTGGTGACGTTCATCTACATTGCCATCTGTATGTTTTCCGTATTCTTCCTCGCTTCCGTCATCGCACCGCGACATACGGGCATCGGGCCCGGCCACCAGATTGTCACGGAGAACGGCAAGTTGTACGCGCTGGCCCGAGGAATGGATCGCGACATTCGAACGCCCATTACCGAAGAACAACGTGTGTTGTACAACCGATACAAACTCGTTCAGCTTCTGCTGATGCTATCACTGGGCGTCATGTTCGTAGCGCATACCGTTCTGGTAACAATCGGCCTGGTTCGGTTCCATCGCCACAACGCAAGAACTTCTCCGCCAGTACTCACCCTCAGTGCCAACCATCGATTCCGCAGGCCGTGATTTACTCGCCCGATGGCATGATTCTGAAGCGCAGCTCCTGTGTGCAGTGGATGAAATGCCTGCTTCATTTCCGCTTAGCTGAGAACCGAGCGAACAGCCAGTATGCGGTGCCGGCAAGATAGAGGGAGAGGATGAATAGGGCGAAGAGAATGGGGAAGTTGTTGGGACCGCCGCCGATGAAGGCGAGGAAGTGCAGGCTGAAGAAGAGTGAAACCCAGATGGGCGCCGCGATGAACTCTGGCCATGAGAAGGTGAGCGTAGCATCCGTCAGCCCAGTCTGCCCAGTCAAGAAGATCAGGCCGTAGAAGATATATGGCACTAACAACACGAACGAAGCTATTTTCAGGATTTGTTTCATTGAAACCTGCCGGATGTCGTGTTTCTAACGGACGTGTACAGGATTGTCCATCATAACGAACCGCTCGGCGCTGGGTGGGCCTATCGCCTACGCGCACAAGACGACTTCGCATGCTTCTCCCGCGAACTGCGCGGGAGAAGCATGTCACACGACCGCACGCGGGCGGGGCTGCGCTGCTGACGCTTGAGGCGCGGGGGTTATTCCGCGCGGGCGTGGGGATGACAGTAGCAGCTCGCCACCGGCTTTACGTCTGCCCGGGACCATGCCTTCACAAATCGTTGTTGCGTGGCGTCGGCCGCCTGCTGCTGCGTCTGTGCTTCCAACGATTGGCGCAGGCCCAGCAGGGCCCAGCCGTTCTCCGGATACCGGGCCAGGTCTTCGCGATAGACCTTCTCGGCCTCTTTGGCGCGGTTGTCCGCCAAAAGCAGCGCTCCGAGCGCATGGCGCACCGGCTGCATCCATGCCGGCGGCTCGTCGTAATTCAGATTGTCTTCCAGGGCCACGCCCTCACGGAGCAATTTGAACGCCTCGTCGGACTTCCTCTCACGGAAGGCGATCTCGCCCTGCAGCATTTTGTGGGCGACGGCCATCACGTCGCTGGCCTTGTTCTGCATGACCATCCAGTTCTCCGGGATGGCCTTGGCGGCCATTTCGAAGGCGGCCAGTTCCTTGCGGGCCTCGGCGATGTTGCCCTTGGCGGCAAAAGCCACGCCGCGGGCGTAGTGCAGCGAGGCCACGCTGAGATACCGCCAGTCTTCGGGCATGGACTCCTTCAGAATGTCATCCCACTTTCCGAAGCGGATCATGCAGTGGTACTTCACGGGCATGAAGCCATCGGCGATGAAGGCGAAATCCTTCAGGAAGTCGCGGGGGATGTCGCGCTGCAACTCGTTGCAGGCCTGCATGGAAGCGGCGTAGCGGCCCTCCATCATGGCGGCCCAGGCGAGGAAGTGCAGGTTATGCACGTAGTAGAGCGAATAGAAGTCTGGCTTCGGGGCCTTGGCGAAGTAGGCGCGGTCGGCCTGGATGGCTGCGACGTTGGCGTCGGAGGCATCACCCCAGCGGCCCACGCGCGCATAGATATGCGCCGGCATGTGCACGAGGTGCCCCGAGCCCGGCACGAGCGTCCGCAACCGATCCGCGGAGGGAAGCGCCTTTTCCGGCGTGGAGGATGCCTCCATGGTGTGGATGTAAAAATGGTTGGCGCCCGGATGGTTGTTGTCGAGTTGAATGACCCGCTCGAGAACGGCCTGGATCTCCAGCGCGCGGCCCTTGGGCTTGAAGTCCTTGGTCCAGAGGTCCCACGGCTGCCGGTTCATCATTGATTCCGCATACAGCGCGCCGATATCCGGATCGTTGCCGTGAGATTTCCACGCGGCGCGCATGGCATCCGCATAGGCTTCATCGAGATGTTTGCGGTTCTCGGGGATCGGCATTGCGTAGCGTTTGCTGACTGCGAGGATGAGTGATTTTTCAGCGGGGGTGGCGCCGTCAACCCGCCGGAGCGCTTGCTGGGCGGCTTCGTAGGCGAGTTTGGACTGCTGCTCGGTCATGGTGGGATTGTTGATATGCAGGCCATGGGCATAAGCGATGCCCCACCAGGCGATGCCGAGACGATCGTCGAGAGCCGCGGCGCGTTGGAAGGAGCGAATGGCTTCATCATGGTTGTAGCCATAGAGGAATTGCATGGCCTGGTTGAAATAGCGTTGGGCCTCGGGGTTGCTGGTGGAGACTTTGCGCTGATAGTTGCCGAAGCCGTCGTAGAGGCGCGGCGTGGCTAACGCGGACCCGGTATGCATGGGTGTTGTCCCGGGCGCGGCGCTGCGTGCCTCGTGGTGCGTGCAACCTGCTGCAACAAGCACAGCCAGGGAAAGAATCGTGGCGGCGGTTAGACGGTATTGCATGGCAAACCTCCAACAAAGAGAAACAGAACCCACGAATTGGATGGTAGCAACGGGCACGGACGGATGGAGTAGACTTGTAGTCTAGAAAGGCACTATTTGTCGGAGGTACCGCGCCGGAACGCGTCGATCTGCGATCGACGGCTCAACGTGAGCTCTCCGCAGGATGCGCTGAAGCAAAAAACAGGGGGTGGCGTGAAAAACTTGGCAATCTTGGCATTCTTTGACCAAGTGCTTTTAAAACAAGCACTTACAAGCGTTCTTCAAGCGATATTCTTTGGCAATCTTGGCAATCTTTCCCCCCGCCCGGCCTCCGGCCGAGAAGCCAGTAGCCAGTAGACGGAAGGCGCTTAGTCGAGCTTGATGTCGACGTCCTTCATGGCGGGGCCGGACTTCTTGGTTGGGGTGGCGGGGGCGTTGGTGGCCTTCGGTGGTTCGACGAAGGATGAGGTCTTGGCCTTCTCCGTCACCACGACCGGGGTGGAGAGGGCGGATTTGCCAACGTACACAATGCCGCCGAGCACGAGCAACGCGATCGCGATTTCGATGGGATATGCGGAACGGTCCATGAGTCACCTCGGATTCATCATAAGGAAGGATGAAGGGAGAAGCTAGAAGCCAGAAGGCCTGCGTTACGGGAGTGGGCCGAGGGGTTCGACTTTGGTGCGGGCGTCCATGGCGGCGTTGGCGAGGGCATCGGCGCGGGAGTTGCCTTCGCGGTAGACGTGATGCACCGAGACGTCGCCGATCTTGTCCATGAGAGCGATGGCCTGGGCGTACAGCGGTTTGAGGTCGGGGGACTTCACCTTGTACTGGCCGTTGATCTGGCGGACGACGAGTTCAGAATCGGCACGGACGGTGAGCTTGGTGGCGCCGAGTTTGAGGGCGGCAGAGAGGCCGCGGACGAGGGCGGTGTACTCGGCGACGTTGTTGGTGCAATTGCCGAGGAACTCGCCGAGCTCGTAGACGCGTTTGCCGTTAAGGTCGTTGATGGTGACACCGATGCCGGCGGGACCAGGGTTGCCGCGCGAGCCGCCGTCGAACTGGAGGACGAGATGGCGCACGCTTGGGGTGGAGGGAGGCGTATTCGATTCGAAGAGACCCATCAGGCACCGGCGAATGACGAATGACTCAAGATAAATGACGAATGGGGAAATGGCGGGAGCCGTTGCGCAATGCATACGGTTCGGTCCCCGTCACGTAGTGACGGGGCTTTGCCGCCGGCGACTTTTAGGTCGCGGCGGGACTCATCTCGGGGAGATAGAGGATGCGGTTGCAGGAGTTGCAGCGGCGGATTTCGTCGCGGCCGCGGAGGGCGTTGAGGTGTTCGACGCCGAGGCCCATGTAGCAGGAGCCGCAGGAGATTTCGTCGAGGTCGCTTTCATCAAAGTGCAGCGCGGCCATAGCATCGCCGGGGTACTTCTCGGAGATGCGGTCGTACTGGCGGAGGGCATCTTTCGGGACAAGGGCGGCGGCTTCATTGCGGCGGGCGGTGATGGCATCGATCTGGGACTGCAGTTCGCCCACTTTGCCGGCGAGTTCGGATTTGATCTTCTCGAGGGCTTTTTCTTCGACGGCGAGTTGGTCTTTGACACCGGCGACGGTTTTGGAGAGCGTTTCGGCCTGCTGCATGATCTCGAGGAGGGCGGTTTCCTGCTTGGCGAGTTCGGCCTTGTCGGCGGAGATTTGGACGAGGATGGCGGAGTATTCCTTGTTGGTCTTGGTCGTGTTCAGGCTGGCGCGCATTTTCTCGATGTGTTCTTGCTTGGATCTGGTTTCAAGTTCGCGGGTGGAGATGTCGGCTTGGAGCTTTTTGAGGTTGGTGTCGTGGGTGGCGAGGTCTTTATTGAGGGCGGCGATCTTGGCTTCCTGGCGTTTCTGGTCACGTTGGACGCCGGCGAGACCGGTACGGAGTTGATGAAGATCGCGGTCGATCTGGAACAATGCGAGGAGGGAGGGAAGAGTGGCCATGGCAGGCATGCGGAATAGTCCTCTGAACTTGGAAAAACGTAGTGTAGCAGGGAGGGGGATGTGCTGCCAGCGTGAGGGTTTGAAAAACATGTGGTGGCGTGGTTGTGAAAATCGAAGGGTGGCCGGGGGCGGATTTCGTACGCGGTGCGGAGGGGTTAGTATATACTGATATTGATGTAACAAAGCGCGGACGGACGCTGTGGCAGCGGCGGCGTCGGCGGGTAGCATAGGCGTGGCGGCGATCGCCCTAGACGCGGAGGACACATGGCTGGAACCAATGGTCGTGGTGGCAGGTACGCACTGGCGGCAACGGCGGTGGCGCTGAGCTGCAGTTTGTTTGCGGGTCTCGCAGCTGGGCAGAACAAGCCGGCGCCCAAGCCCAAGACGCCGCCCGCACCGAAGTATGCGACCGATGCCGACGTGGTCGCATCGATGAAAAAGGGGATTGACTACCTGCTGAGCGCGAAGAACGCGCAGGGGAACTGGGAAACGGGGCGGAGTTGGCCAAAGAGCGGTCAGAAGGCCGGCGAGACGTCGCTGGTGCTGTATGCCCTGATGCATGCGGCGCATTCGCTGCAGGACGATCTGGTGTATCAGCAGAAGTTGAGCTGGCGTAACAAGGAAACGGTGGGTCCGGCGGTGGATTGGCTGATTCAGCAAACGCCGGAGGAGACGTACACGGCGGGGATGATGGCGAGCGCGTTGACGCTGCTGCCAAAGCGGAAGGATGAGAAGCCGGGCGAGGGCGTGCGGGGTGCATTGGAGCGTTGCCGGGATTACCTGATGGTGGGGATGGGCGGGGACGGCGGGTACACGTACAGCGCGCCGGGAGGCGGCGATGGGGCGAGGTTCCAGGAGTTGTGGGACAAGTATGTGGAGGCGCTGATTGCGGCATCGCGTCCGGGCGGGAACGCCAAGGACGAAGCGGAAGAGGTGAAGAAGAAGCGGGAAGACCTGGACAAGGCCGTGCGGAGCCTGCGGAACAGTTTTGGCGGGGCGGATATGGCGATGCAGAGCGTGCTGGCCAACCTGCGGGCGAAGCAGACCGCGGCCGAAGCGGCCAAGAACGCCGGCGAAGCGAACCGGGCGCGGGCGGAGATCGTGGAGCTCAACAAGTATTGGCAGAACGCGCCGAAGACGGGCGGGCGGAATCTGGCGGAGGAGTTGAAGAAGGCGCGGGAGGAGTTGGCACGGGTGAGTGCGCAGCGTGTGGGGGTCGCTTTCTATGAGCGCGAAGTGAAGGACAAAGACGGCAAGACGGTCATGCGCGGCAACGACAAGGTCATGGAGAAAGTGCCGAAGACACAGGCAGATATTGACAGAGAAATCCAGCAGGCGCGGGCGAAATTGCAGTCGGCGGAGATCCAGGCGAAGAACGATTTTTCACCGATCGGCGATCTGTCGAATGCACAGTATGGCGCGCTGGGCGCCTGGGCGCTGGCCGACTGGGGCATGGAAATCCGGACCGATTATTGGGAAGTGACGGATCGCTTCTGGCGTCTGCTGCAGAAGCAGGATGGTGCGTGGACATATGCATCCACGCCCGGCCCGAGCGGGAACACCACGCACACGATGGGTGTGGCGGGCATTGCGACGCTGTTCGTGACGACGGAATTCACGGACGACAAACCGCCGACGCTGACGCCGCGGACCGACCCGAATATCGAGCGCGGTCTCGCTTGGTTGGACAAGGACTTCAGCGCCAAGGGACGCGGACATTTCTACTACTACATGTATGGCGTAGAACGCGTGGGGTTGTCGACGGGGCTGAAGTTCTTTGGCACAACCGATTGGTACCGTGACGGCTCGACGGCAATCATCAAGCAGCAGAAGCCTGACGGCAGCTGGGATGGCGAGTACAACCAGAACGTTTCGACGAGCTATGCGTTGTTGTTCTTGTCGCGTGGGCGCAACCCGATTGTGTTTAACAAGCTGCAGTATGAAGGGCCGTGGAATGCGCGGCCGCGCGATAATGCGTACATCACCCGCTGGATGGCCAAGGAGTATGAGAAGCCCATCAACTGGCAGATCGTGAATCTAAAGGTCGATGCGGAGCAGTGGCTGGATGCGCCGATTCTGTTGATCACCGGGAGTGTGGATCCGAAGTTTGGCCCGGAGGATATCGCGAAGCTGCGGACGTTTATCAATGCCGGCGGGTTGATTTTCTCCACGGCGGATGGCGGCGCGGCGGCGTTTACCCAGGCCATGCAGCGCTATGCCACCGAAGTGGTGGACCGCAAATACGAGATGCGTCCGCTCCCGAACAACCATGTGCTGTTCAGCAACGAACTCGTCGGCAGCGATATCAAGGCGCCGCCGCAGATGCTGGGTATGAGCAACGGGCTGCGGGAAATCTGGGTGCACTCCACGGTGGACATGGGCGCCAGCTGGCAGGCCCGGCGGTATTCGCAGAAAGACCACTTCCTGATTCCCGCGGCGTTGTTCTTCTATGCGACGGGCAAGGGCTCGTTGCGCGGCAAGTTGGCACCGCTAGCGGTTGATCTGACGACCGCACCCGAGCCCGTGCGGACGATCGGCGTGGCTCGTGTGGATCACCAGGGCAATGCCGATCCGGAACCGGGCGCCTGGGCGCGTTTTGCCAAGCTGGCCGAGGCGGAATTCAAAACCAAGATGCCGCTGAGCACCGTGAAGTTCACGGAGCTTGACGCGAAGAAGACGCCGGTGGCGCACATCACGGGCACGACGGGCTTCACGGCCAATGAAGCGGAGATCGCCGCAGCGCAGAAGTTCATCAAAGACGGCGGCATGTTCTTCATTGATGCGGCGGGCGGGTCGGGGCAGTTCGGAAGTTCCGCGCTGAGCTTCATCCGCAGCGTATACCCCAGCAACGCGCTCGAGCCCCTGCCCGAGGATCACCCGATCATCAACGGCAAGATGCCGGACGGCGTCGATTGCAGCGTGGTGCGGTGGCGCAACTTTGCGCGATTGAAGGTGCGCGGCGTTAACACGGCACAGTTTGAAGGCGTGAAGGACGGCAATCGCTGGACGGTGATATACTCCGCCCACGACGTGACCAGCGGCCTGCTCGGAACGAACACGTGGGGCATTGTCGGCTACAACGCGGACTGGGCGGAAAACCTCGCCCGCAACGTGGTGCTCTTCGCGCACCTCCAGAACAATCCGCCGGCGGCGAGCCAACCGGCTGCGACCACTGCGCCGGCAACGCAAGCCAAGACCGCAGCCAAATAGGCGCAATGAACCTCGTGTGACAGCCTGGAAGAAGTGAGGGCGTGATGAAGACAGCGCGATGGACAGCGTGGACGCTGGCATTTTCGATGGCAGCGCTTGCCCACGGGCAGGCCACGCAACCCCAGGGCACGGCGGCGGAGAAAGCTGCTCGCGACGGCGTGACGTATCTGATTAAACACGCCAGCGAAGGCAACGACGAGGAAAAGGTGCTGGCGGCGTATGCGCTGGCAAAGGCGGCGGGGATCGTGGATGTGCCGGAGTTGATGCCGACCAGCCGTGCGCTGACGAAAGATGTGGCCGCCGTCGCGCCGCAGACGGCGCGGATGGCGGCGTGGCAGACATTGGTATTACGGAGCTCAGGCCAGCGTAATAACTTTAAGCAGAGGCTTACGGACAACGCCGCGATCCTGCAGAAACTGGCGCGTGATGATGGCGGCATCGCAGCAGCACCGAGTGCGGAGCGATCAGATCTCGCATCGACAGCCCTTACCGCGATTGCTGTCAACCCCATGCGCTCGCAGCTAGAGACAGCAGACAGAATCTGGACAGGTATCGAGGGGTATGCGCGGAAGGCGGACGGGGAAGTGTTCGCGGCTGTTCTGCAGCAGATCGCGCAAGATGCACTGGCCGATCGCGGCATCGCACTCCGGCACAATAGGCCGCAGCCGCTGGCACTCGAACGTTTGCTGAGCCCCGAGCAGAAGGACCTCGCGCTGTGGTGGGTGCTGTCGCAATACGTGCGGCAGACCGGTCGCCACGCAATGGGCGAAACAACCTGGCGCCAGGCGACCGATGAACGCCTAGCGCGCACGCAGAACGCCGATGGCAGTTGGCCCGCGGAGGGCCTCGACAAGGCCCTCGCTCCGCAGTCGAAGCTGGCTGCCACGGCGTTTGCCGTGATCATGCTGGCGGAGAACCAGTCGCGCGTGGGCGTGGCGAAGTTTGTGACCAGTGCGGAGCGCGACGCCGGTGCGGTGCAAGGTCGCGATGCCGACTTCCTCGCTCAATGGCTCGGAAAGTTTGCCGGCAACTACCCGATGGACTGGTGGCTGCTCGATGCCGAGTCGCCGGCCATGCTGTGGCAGAGCGCGCGGGTCGCATTCATCGCGGCCGATGACAACACCACGTTCAGTGCGGCGGACATCGCAGCGCTCAAGGCCTTTGTGCGGGATGGCGGGTTGGTTGTTTCGTCAGAAGCGGAAGGCAGCAGGAAAATCGGGGCGACGATCGAGCGCATCATGCGGCAGGTCGTTGATAACAAATACGAACCCCGGCCCCTGCCGCAGAAGCAAACCATCATCAGCGGCGAGGGCGGGCTGGAGGCAATCAAAACGCCGCCGCCGATCGTGAGCGTTTCAAACGGCGTGCGCGAGCTGTGGGTGCACACGTCCGCCGACTTGGCGACACCGCTGGTGAAGCACCAGGCGTATAAGAGCGATCAGCTCATGCTGTTGGCGAATGCGTGGTGGTACAGCGTCGGCTCGACCTTGCCGGGCACGCGGCGCAGCGTGCTCAACATCGCGCCGGCCAACGGCGCGGACTTCGTGCTGGCACGGTTGGCCTATGCCGGCAATGCGGACCCGGAGCCGATAGCGTTTCGGCGTTTCGCGGCCAAGTTGCAGAGCGAGCAAGTCCTGCGGCTGGGCCTAGCCGATGTGAAGATTGCCGATCTGCAGGTGAAGAAGACGCCGGTTGCGCACCTGACGGGAACGGCAAGCTTCGCGCTGAACGAAGCCGAGCGGGCGGCGCTGCGAGCGTTTGTAGTCGATGGCGGCACGCTGCTGGTCGATGCCGCGGGCGGGTCGAAGGCGTTCGCGGAGAGTGTCACAGCGCTTTGCGGCGAACTTTTCAAAGACTTGCCGCTGGAGGCGATACCGATCAACGAGGCGATCTTCTCCGGCAAGATTGAAGGGACGCAGCGGATCGAATCCGTCGATTACCGCAAATACGCCGTAGCCCAAGGCAAGAAGCGCTACGCCGCACCGGCGCTTAAGGGGATTCGCCTCAACGGCCGCTGGGCGGTGATCTTCTCAGAGGATGACTTAGTGTCCGGCCTGCTGGACGTGCAGGCATGGGGCATCGTGGGTTTAACGCCCGAATCGAGCCAGCAACTGATGCGAAACCTGCTGCTCTACGCCCGGGAGCATGCCCCCAAGGCCGACAAATGAGCCCCCGTTTCGCTTGTGACCACGCCGTGCGCGGCGTACACTTGTTTGTCTATGAGTGAACAAGGTTCCCAACCCAATGTAACGCCCGCACCGCAACAGCCGGCAGCGGACCCGAACAGTCTCGTTTCACAGATTCGCCCGCTGGGCCAACCCGGGCAACAACGCCGGCGCCGCCGTGGCGGCCGCGGGCGGGGTCAGGGTGGCGACCGTCAGCACGTGCAGCCGCAGCAGGTGCCACAGGCTGATGCCGCGCCTGATTTTGAAGACGCCCCCGAACCGGCCCCGCAGGACATGCCGCCGGTGCACCACGACAAGATCGAACTGCCCGAAGCGTTCGCCAAGTTGGGGCTTGAGCCGTCGATTCTCTATGCGCTCGCCGAGATCCATTTCAAGACGCCGTCAGAGATCCAGGAAAAATTGATCCCGGTGGCGCTCGAAGGCCGCGACGTATTGGGCCAGGCGCGCACCGGCACGGGCAAGACCGCAGCGTTCGGCTTGCCGATCCTGCAGAAGATTGACCCGACGCAAGCGTTTCAGGCGCTGGTGCTCGTGCCCACACGCGAGTTGGCCGTGCAGGTGGAGGCCGAGATCGCGCGCTTTGCCAAGCACAAGCCGATCCGCACGCTGGTCGTCTATGGCGGCCAGAAGATTCATGGCCAGATCAAGATGCTCGGCCGCAATCCGCACGTCATCGTCGGCACGCCGGGCCGCATCATGGACCTGCAAGAACGCGGCATGCTGCCGCTCGACCGCAACCGCTTTATCGTGTGCGACGAAGTCGATCGCATGTTCGATATCGGTTTCCGTGATGACATCCGCAAAATTCTCAGCATGTGCACGGCCCCCCACCAGACGATCTTCGTCTCGGCCACGATCAACGACGACATCGAACGCATGGTCAGCAAACACATGCACGACCCGGTGCGCGTGTTCACCGCCAAGAAGGACGAACAGCTCACGCTGCCCGAGGCCAAGCAGTATTACGTTGGCGTCAACCCGTGGGACAAGCAACGCGCGATCAAGATGCTGATCCGGCAAGAGAAGCCGACGCTGGCGATCATCTTCTGCCGCACCAAGCGCAGCGTCGATAAGGTGGCTGCCGGCCTTGAGCACGACGGCATTGCGGCGTCGCCCATTCACGGCGACCTCATGCAGAACAAGCGCGAGCGCGTGATGCGCGGCTTCCGCACGGGCAAGATTCACGTGCTTGTCGCAACCGACCTCGCTTCGCGCGGCATCGATGTGCACGAAGTGTCGCACGTGATTAATTACGACATTCCCGAAGACCCCGAAGTGTACGTGCACCGCGTTGGCCGCACCGCCCGCATGGGCGCAACGGGCCGCGCCTTCACGTTCGTGTCGCACGGTCAGGGCCAGTTGCAGACGAACATCGAAAACCTGATCAACCACCTGATGGAAGAATACCGCATTGACGGTTTTGTGCCGTCGCCCGAACCCTCGATGCGCAAGGGTGGTCACGCATCGCACCACACACCGCCGGGCAGTCAGCCCAGCTACGACGACAACCAGGCCCCCGCGCCGGCCCCCGGCACCACGCCCGTGCCCGCCCCGCAAGAGGCCGACCCGAACGAAGGCTTCATGCCGGACGGTTTCGGCCACGTGAAGTTGGACGCCCCGACGCGGCCGGTTACCGGTCGTTATTACACGAAGCGCCGGCGTTAATTTCGCCCATTTTTACACGCTAAGTTGAACCCGCGTCGCCAATTCGCCATCGCGCGAATTGTCCGACTTTTTCGTCGTATTTTCTATTGCTTTGGCTCAGCCGTGGTGTAGATTGTGACCAAGGCATGAGCATCAGGATCCGCCGTGGGGCGACATGCGCGTGCGGGACCAACAACGGGACAGTTTAGCCATGAAGCGCTCACGCCCTCTTGCCCGAGCCATTCTCGAAACCCTCGAACCGCGTCTGCTTTTGTCGGTGCAGACGTCAACGCAATTCCTATCGCCCACCAGTCAAGTCGGTCAACCAACCGTCTCATCCAACGCGACGCTACCGGAGATTAGTTGTGGGGTTCGGGCTACTCCTCAAACTTTTGCTTACGGCGACGGTACAACTCTCTCGGTAACCGCCTCTGCGCCTGTTTTCGGTGAGCGCATTGACGTTTACAGAGAGAGCACGGCGGGTCCACAGTTCATTGAGGCGGTCTATCCGACACTGTACAACCCCTCTCCCTCCCTCTTGGTCACGGGGCTAGCGGCAGGACAGCATACGTACTATGCGACTTATGTCGGCAGCAATTTCTCTCCCGTCGCTGGTGAGTCCACAACGGTAACGGTGACCCCCCGTACACCGCAAGTGACAGTAGCGAACGACGACCAATGGTTGACCGCGAAGATCGCGCGTGATGACGGATACAATATTTCGGGGTCAGTTGGCGGCAACGTTGATTTTTATATCAATGACATACTTTGGGGCACGGCTGCCGTCGATGCGAGCACCGCCATCGCTAAGGTGGTGTCTCCTAAGCTTCCGTGGGGTTACTACAATCTGCGCGCCGTGTATAGTGGCGACGCATCGATAACCGCCGCGGAAGTAACTGGGTTATATTACCAGTCCTCTCCAGATCCGATTCCGTACAGCGGAGCGAGTCTTGTCCTGGATAAGAGTGTTTACGGCACGAATGACGAAATTCACGGCCGGGTGCAATTCTATACGGAGTCGCCCCTGCCATACGAACCGAACAACAGGTTACTGGTGCGTATTGATGGCGTTGCGAAGGCCACCGCACTACCAGTCAATGGCGGCGTAACCTTGGTCTTTAATGCGGCGGATTATACGCATGGGGCGCATGAGATCACTGTTACAGCAAACAGCGGCCACCAGTTGTCGGCGAAGTTTTACATCGGATCACACATCGTAGATGTACTGGCATATCGATATATCTATGGTCTGGATTCAAACATTCAAAAGCAGATTGCGCAAGCGAATGAAGTATTCAAGAATAGCCGAATTGACGCGTGTATCAGGCTCGTTAAGACCGTTGTACTGGGGGAGCCGTACCCATTGGACACCCAACGGTTGGACTACGGGGCCCATCTAAATTATCTGGCCACTGATCCCTCTGTGGCGCAGCAACGACAGGCCTGCGGCGCGGATTTGGTTGTATTCTTCAAGTGGGGCGGACAGGAAATCGGCGGCAATGTTATTCTAAATGGTTTGGCTAGGCCCTTGCTAACTCTGAATGGCGACTCCAATGCGGTTTACACGGTCGTGAACGCCGGGCTGGACTATACGCTTGCGCACGAGATTGGACACAATTTTGGACTTGGTCACGCTGTTACTGACCCAGGCGGAGAGGGATTAACGCCCTATGCCCATGGTTATCGTCTCTCGATATACAACAACACATATCGCGATGTTATGGCCTATGAACCCGGTGACTTACTTCCATATTACGCCAGTCCTGATGTAATCCAAGACGGCTACTCCCTTGGCAATGCCAATACAGCGGATGCCACACGCCTCGTTCGTGAGATGCTACCCATAGTTGCGGCATACCGGTCACTGGCCCAGCCATTCAATGGACACATTGATATTGCCAATGCCACTGAAGTCAAAGGCTGGGCTTGGGACGCCAGCGCTTTGGGCAACACGGTGCAGGTGCGGATTGATATCAATGGCACGCCGTGGCAGACCGTCGCCGCGACGCAGCAGAGGTCAGACCTCGGGTGGTTCACTAACAACGAAGGCCGGGGCTTTCGCGCACTTCTGCCCGCGCTGCCCGCCGGCAATAACGTGATCAGCGTACATGTCCTCGACCCGCAGGACGGTCATGCGAAGAAGATCGGCGAGAAGATCGTTTATATCGCCAACGCGGTTGAAAGCGCGCTGTTCAATGAAGCGTACTACCTGCAGAACAATGCTGATGTGGCGAATGCCGTGCTGGCGGGCGCCTTCGTTGATGGTCGCGAACACTTTTTCAAGCACGGCATGTGGGAGCGGCGCTCGCCATCAGCGCTGTTCAATGATAGCTGCTACCTGGATCACAACGCGGACATTGAGTCTCTGGTTCAATCGGGCATGCTCCAATCGCCGTTTTGGCACTTCGCGCATTACGGCATTCGTGAGGGGCGGGTCGCCAGTGCCTTTTACAATGAACAGTTTTATCTCAACCGCAATCATGATGTTGCCGTCGCGGTCTATTACGGCGCATTCGGTTCTGGCATGGAGCATTTCCTGCTGCACGGCCAATATGAAGCCCGCTCGGGCTCACCAGTATTTGACGCCGCCTCCTATAAGGTGACGTATATGGCCGGCGCGACCGATGCACTGGCCATCTCGCCATCGCTACATTTCGGTATCTACGGCAACTTCAACTATGCCGAACCGTTGAACTTGTTCGACGAACAAACCTACCTGCACCACAACGCGGATATCTTCGCCTGCGTCATCGCCGGCCTGTACACCACCGGCTACCAGCACTTCATCACCTACGGTTGGCGCGAAGGTCGCACCTTCTCCACGACATTCGACAACGCCGCGTATCTGGCGGCCAACGCCGATGTCGCCTATGCCGTTGCCGTTGGCGTCTTCAAGAGCGGGACCGAGCACTACCTGCTCTATGGCCAGTTTGAGAACCGCCTGCTGGCGTAGGCTGTCAGCCCCGCGGGTTCCGATAGCGCTCGCGCAGCGCCTTCACCTCGTCGTGGCCCCGGCGCACATTCTCATATTGTTTCCGGACGATCGGCTCCGCCCCGCTCCCCTCAAGGCCCGTCAGGGCTTCCTCGTATTCGTCCTTAATCGCATCCTCGCCGCGCTCCGCTTCGTTGAGCACCGAGAACGCATCGTCGCCCGTGAGCGCCTGCTTGGCGTCGATCCACCAGCGATGCATCGTCGCCGACACCGAGCCCGCATCGGTCGGGTCAGACCCCAACTCACGCACCAGCTCGCGCAGTTCGTCGGCGTTGCGCTCGCGTACCTCCGCCATCTGCGTGAAAAACTGCTGCAGCGCCGGATCGTTGGTGTTTTCCGCAGCCTCGGCCCAGCCGCGATGCGAGTCAATATTGATGCTCACAAGGTCATTCAGACGGTCAATTACTTCATCCTGGTCAGCCATTTTGGTTCTCCTTCTCAAGAAACCAGCAATGCTGCGGTCAGAAGCAAAAGATAAGCCCAGCCGCAGAACATTGCGGCGGCCCACCAGCAGCGCCGAGCGCGTGGTTTGCCCGCACGGCTGAGCAGCGATCGGCGCGCGGTTGAAATCGCGTGCAGTATCACCACCAGCCCGCGCGTGCCTTACGGCTGCCAGGCGCGGATGAACCTTCGGCGCAGCGTCACAATCTCCGCGCAGAAAGGCAGAGGCCAAAAACGTAAACTCGTGCAACTACTTGGGATTCACGCCCGGCAGCGAAAGCGTGTCCGGCTGCGTCGCCGGCGCCGCGGTCGAACCTTCCGGCCGGGCCGAGGCAGCGAGATCCGACGGCGCCAGAATCGGTTCAGGCGCGGGCTGCAGGTAGAACTGGGCGGTAACCAGTTTTTCTTGCGTCATCGTACGCAGCATATCAACAATGCGCTGATACGAAGCGCCGATGAACACCTGCCGCGGATCGTATTCCGGGCTCTTCGGATCGGGCGTATAGCCAAGACGCGACACCACCGCCACCAGGTGGGCCGTCGACTTCATGCTCACCGTCTGGTCGCCCAGCGTGCCGCGCCAATACAGCGTCGTGTTCTCGTTCTTCTCCGGCTTCTTCACCTCGGCTGCCGCCGCCAGCATCGTGCCCCCGTCATCCGTGCGCGCCGCCGCTTCCGCCACGTTCACCGTCAGCAGGTTGTCCTTGGAAACATACAGCGTGCCCGCCGGCAGCATCACGCCGCGCCCAATCAACGCAATCCGCGGAGCGCCCGTCTGCGAGGCATAAATCAGCGGCGGGGCATCGCACGGCACGATATCCAGCATAAACTTGCGGCTCACGTTCAGCGTCGTCACCGACGGCGAGCCGATCGTCACCAGCCCGTTGTACGCCGCGAGGCGGACGTTCAAATCGCTCGACTTGAGCAACTCCGACAGCACCGTGCTCGCCCGCAGTGTCTCGCCCTGCATGGCCACCTGCGTAATCGCATCGATCGCCTGCAGCTGCATGCCCAGCTTCGGGTTCGTGGCAAAATCCTGCAGCACAATGAAGCCCTGCACGTCTGAAAGCGCCGCCCCCGCGCGCGCCGCCCAGAACCGCGCCGTCAGGTTCGGCGACGTGTAGTGCGATTCCAGGTGCGATTGGATAATCGTGCGCCCCAGCCCCTGCAACGCCAGTGAAATATTCCGGTGCGGCGCATCCTGCTCATACAACGCGCGAATAAGCTCGCTCGCCTTCGTCTGCGTAAAGCCCGGCACATCCTGGGCCAGGTACATGTGCCGCACCAGATCGACAAACACCTGCGGATCACCATTGTATTCCGGCGGAATCCGCACAGTCACCACGTTGTCGTTCTCCGCCGCGGCAAACTTCAGCCGGCCGTTGGGCCAGCGGGCGTTGATGGCGCGCTCGATGCCGGTCGTCACCCGGAACGACGGCGTGTACGCCAGGAACCGCGCATCGCGGCTCTCCATCACCACGCCCCCGCCGATAATCCGTGCGCTCCGCAGGTTCGGCCGCTTGCTATTCTCCGGGGTCACGACAAACACCGGCCCGCGGCCCTTGGCGATCGTGCGCGTCGACACATCCACCATCGAATCCGCCGTCAGGCCGATGACCTTCATGTCGCTCGTCCACAGCAAACCATGCTCGAGCGATGTCGTCTGCGTGTTCGGAATCGCCGAGATAAAGAGGTCAAACGTGCTGCCCCGGCGTGCCAGCGGCGGGATCTGCCCGCGAACCTCAACCGCCGCAATGCGGCGCGAGGACAAAATGTCTTCCGGCCGCAGGTGCTGCGTCCCGCCTGTGAAACTGCCCGCCCCCGCCGTGTACAACTGCTCCGTCAGCAGCGTGCGAACCGTTGGCGGCATTTCCGGCGAGCCCGTGTTGGGCAACTCGGCCACCACGCCATACCCCTCCACCGGCAGCGGCGCATTCTCCGCCAGCACGGCAAACTCGGCGATGGTCCCGCGCAGGGCCGGATGCAGCGTCGGCGCCACCAAGTCGCGCGACTCCACCGCGGCCGAGCCCGACCGGGCCTTCGCCCCGTCGCTGCACGCGCTCAGACCCATGGCCGCCAGCGAAACCGCCGTGGCCAGCAAAACTGCATGCCGAAAACGCATTGCCATAAAAACCTCCACGCCGCTGCTAAATCTGCCACCACACCTGCCAGTGAGGGCTGATAGTTTACCACAGCCCGGGCTTGTTATTGAAACAAATCCTGCTGGTCCGGGTCTTTATTTTCGCCGGCCTTTAGCACATCCGTGGCCTCATCCACCAGCTGGCGAACATCCTGGAACTCGCGATACACCGACGCGAAACGCACATACGCGATCGGGTCGAGCTTGCGCAGATATTTCATCACGCATTCCCCGATCACGCCCGACGGCACTTCGTTGTCGTTGGTCTTGGCGATCTCCTCTTCGACCGCATCGACCAGCCGCGAGATGTTCTCCGACGATACCGGCCGCTTGTAGCACGCCTTCAGCACGCCGTTCATCAGGCGGTTGCGGTCATAAGGCACCCGCGTGTTGTCCTTCTTGATGACCATCAGGCGAATCGTGTCTTCGGGCCGTTCATACGTGGTAAAACGCCGCTTGCAGTGCTCGCACACGCGCCGGCGTCGAATGCCGACACCGTCTTCCACGGGTCGAGAATCAATGACCCGGTCCTTATCGAGAGAATGACAGAACGGACAACGCATGAGCCCTGAGATAAGCAGACGAATGTGCGTAAGGTAGATGCCGGCGCGCGCTGCGTCAATGTTTCTAAAGTCGGCAGCCCGACTGCCCGCGACGTATCAAGTGGCAGTCGCCGGCTGGCCGATAACGACCAGGGCGCCACCACCGGCGCCCGCCCGGCAGCCCATCGCTCCAGTGCTAACACGCGCGTTCAGCACAAGTTATATCGTCGAGGTCCGCGCCACCGCCCGATCCCCCAAGAATTGTGCCCAGCCCGCACGCATTGGACCGCATTTTGCATCTGCCTTTCCGGAACGCCCGATGGTTGCGCACCAATGAGGCATATATCGCGTATGACTAGAGAGGACCCCTCCCCTATCGCTTTCAACAAAATTGCCGACAGGCTTAAGGAAATTGAAACGTAAAGGCGATAGGTAGAAATAGGTGTGATGCGCGATTTCGCCTCGGCGCCTTTCGGGTGCTACAATCTCGTGCACTAACACGGGCGGACATCCGCCAGGAGACTAACATGGCAACAGTTGCCGAAGTGAACCAGGAGCTGACCACAAGACCCGCTGGCTTGGCCAATGACTCGCTGCTGAAACGCCGCGTCATTGAGCACATCGCCGCCACCCTCAAGAAAGACCAGCAGTGCCGCGTGTCGCAGATCACCAAAAGCCACTTTCGCGTGAATGTCTACACGCACTTCATGACCAAGGACATGGCCCTGCCGACGTGGCGTATCACCAGCAGCCGCTTCCTCCACGTGGAAGAACGTGAAGGCGAACTGGTGGTGACCGACCAGACGCGGAACAACTAACCCCTCCGCGACTGATCCAAACCAAAAACCAAGACGCCTCACGAATCGTGAGGCGTCTTTCTTTTTGCCCTACGCGATCAGTGTATCCGCCACCCCTGCTCGCTCCGCAGCGTCAGCATGATCACCTGCGGCGGACAGAACAGCCGCACGCGCACCCCCGCCGACCCGATCCCGCGGTTCACCAGCAGCCACGTGCCGTTCAGCTTGTGCACCCCCGTGCACATCGTCGCCGGCAGCACGTCCTGCCCCATCAGCGGCCGCCCGTCGGGCCAGCAGATCTGCCCTCCGTGCGTGTGGCCCGCGAGGCAGATATCCGCCCCCGCCGCAATCGCCTGGTGCACCAGGTCCGGGTAGTGCAGCAGAAACAACTTAAAATCCTGCGGCCGCACTTCGCGCAGCGCCTGCGGTATGTCCGTATCAATCCGCCGATGCTGATGCACCCCCACCAGCGCCAACCGATGTGCCGGCGTCGTCGTGATCGTGTCCGTCGCAATCGGCAACTGCTGCGGCGTCGCCGGCAACTCGACCGTAAACTCGCCGTGCCCCTTCTTCCGGCTGACAAACACCGTCTGGTTCTGCAGCATGATCCGCGGCCCGCCCCGCGCATCCGTCGTCATCGCCAGCGCCGGCCCTAGCTTCAGCGAATCATGATTACCCAAGATAAAGTACGTCCCCAGCGGCGGCGTCAGCGGCTCCAGTAATCGCTGCACATTTACCAGCGATGTCTTCCACCGCCATGACCGATGGCCCAGATCCCCCGTGATCACCACGACATCGGGTGTTAGCCGGGCGAATTCCCGCTGCCACTGCGCCAGCCGCCCTGTCCAGCGCGTCACGTGCAAATCCGACAAATGCAGCACGCGCAGCCCATCCAGCGTTTCATGCAGCCGGTGGCACGGCAAGTCGAGCGTATCAATGTGCGGCGCAAACATCATCACGCATCATCATTGCGAGGTAACCGCCGCATTTCAAATCACGCCGTCTGCAACTCCGCCTGCAGCGCCGCCGTCTCGAACACCCCCTGCAGCACCCCGCCGCACGCCCCCATCGCAATCGCCCGCGGCCCCAACTTCGAGATCAACACCTGCCGCGAACTGTGCCGCCACGCCCGCTTCTCCAACTGCATCTGCAGCGCCCCATCAAAAAACGCCTGCCCCGCCGTCAGCGGCCCGCACAGCACCACCACGTTCGGATTAAACAAATCCACCACGTTCGCAATCCCAATCCCCAGGTAATAACCCAACTGCTCAAACGCCTGCAGCACCGCCGGATCACCCGCCCGCGCCGCACTCACCAACTCATGCACCGTCGGCACACGCTGCGTGATGATCTTCTTGATCTCCGCGCTCTGCAGCTCCGGCAAACTCGCCACATGGTCGATCACCGCATGAATCGAACAGTACGACTCCACGCACCCGTTGTCGCCGCACGCGCACTTCGGCCCGTTCGGATTCACCGTCGTATGCCCAAACTCCCCCGCAAACTGCTGCGCCCCGCGGAAGATCTCCCCATTGATCAAAATCCCCATCCCCACGCCATCCCCCAATGAAATACACAACGCATCATCCGCCGCCGACGCATCGCCAAACCATCGCTCCGCCAGCGCCAGACAATTCGGATCGTGCTCCACGCGCACGCTCACCTGCAGGCGATTCAGCAAATGATCCCGCACCGCCACATCACGCCACATCGGCATCCGCGGCGCAAACTTCATCACCCCCGCACGCACATCCACCGCCCCCTGCACCGCCACGCCCACGCCCAAACACATCCGCTGCGACAAGTCCGGCATCGCCAACGCCGCGTTCACCATCTCCGCCGCCATATCCAGCACCTGCGTCGGGCTGTCGTTCGGCGAAAACTCCTGCCGCACCTCGTGCAGCGTCTCCCCCGCCAGGTTCAACGCCAAACACGTCACCGACGTCGGCGCGATATCCAGCCCGATCAGACTGTGATTGTTCGGATTGATCGCCAGCCGCACCGGCTTGCGCCCGGCCTTCGTCGCCAGCGCCCCCTCCTCGCGAATCAAATTCCGGTTCAGCAGGTCACGCGTCGTGTTCGTGATCGTGCCCCACGACAGACCCGTCAGATGCTGCAGGTCCGTCCGTGAAACCGTCCCGCGTTCCTTAATCGTGCGCAGAATGTGTAGCACACTCAACGATGCCATGTTCGCTCCGCTTCTCGTCCCGGGCAGACCCGCACAATGTCGGTGGCGCCTCGTTGCGCCTGGCCGCTGCCCCAGCCGGTCATGCCGAAAATGGCATCGACTCACTACAAGAGACGATTAACCGCCCTCATAGGCAAAAAAACACGATTTTCACCGGTTCTCGGACGAAGCGCGACCCATAACACAACGCCGCGCGAAGCTAGGAAACTTACACCCCTAAAGGCCAGTCATGAACATCAATGAATAGCCACAAAAGACACCAAAGACACAAAAAATGCTTTCGTGTCTTTGGTGTCTTTTGTGGCTAATTAGTTCTTTGTCTTCGCGTCTTCGCGTCTTCGCGGTTAACTCAACCGCTCAACCAGCTTTGGCTCGCCGCGCCTTCGGCATCGCCGCCAGCATCCGCGCCGACGGCATGCTGATCCCCAACGCCCCCAACACGTCACGCTCCACGATCCCACGCAACGCCTCGCGCGGCACCGTCGGCATATTCGTCCCCATCGCCTGCTGGTTGATCGTGTACAACGTCTCAATGCACTCGCTCGCCGTCGTGAACGGAAAGTCCGAACCAAACAGCAACTTGTCCGTCACCTGGAATTGCCACGACCGCACCAGCGCATCGTACGCCACCCACGGCCGCCGCAGCAGCGCACTCAAATCCGAATACACATTGTGATGCTTGCCCAGCAGCACGATCGTCTCATCAATGTACGGATAACCCAGATGCCCGATCACGATCTTCAGGTTCGCAAAACTCCGCGCCACTTCATCCAGCAGAAACGGCCGCGCGTATTCCATCTTCGTCTTCGCCGAAAGATGCGTCCCGTTGTAAAAAATAATCGGCAGCCGCAGCGCCGCTGCCTTCTCATAAACCTTCATCGCCGCCGAGTCGCTCGGATGAAAATCCTGCGCCGCCGGGCAAATGCACAACCCCTTCAGGCCCATCTGCACGGCCTGTTCCACCTGCTCCACCGCATCGTCCTCGGTCGGATCAATGCCCGCGAAGCCAATCATCTTGTCCGCATGTTCCCGGCAATAATCGGCGATGTACGCATTCGGAATCGCCGCGCCCAGGTACTTCGATTTGAACCCCAGCACAAACGCCCGATCCACCGGCTCCGCCGCCAACAAATGATTGGCCGTGTCCGCCTGGGGCAGCAGCCGCATCTTCTGCCCCGCAACCATCGTCGGCCGCGAGAGTTCCGCGAGTGCCCCATCGCCCAGTTGTTCCGGGCTTTGCCAGATATGTGTATGACAATCTACGATCATGGCCCACCGTGGCGTTTATGCGAGATTAGCGATCTTATCGGCACGTACCGCAAAGGCCAATGAAAGAAAAACCCAGACGTTTTTATCCCAAGTGACGAATTTCACAGCCTTTACGACCGATGAGTTTCACCAGACACGCCGCAGGGCGAAAGGTTAGGCCAATCCGCCCCGTTCCGGGACCGTTTTAGCGGCCGGCCGGAGGTCGGCGATCGCTTATCAGTCCCGCAACGACCGACCCCATCCAGCGTCATCAACGAAAACAACCATTCGCTCACGCACGTTTCCGCGGCAACCTACGTAGTAGAACCATGGCGCTCAGGCCCCGCTTGCGCCGCCAGAACCACCACGCCATCAGGAGTGCAAGGGCGGAGGCAATCAGCCACCAAGGCATCGTGACATAGACGTACGGCTCAATGAAATAATCACTGCCAACAAACTGCGTTGGCAGAACAGAGGCCCCCAATCCGAGGATCGAAACGCCCCACGCATCGCGGTAATGACGCAAGTGGTACGCATCTGCATTCACGCGCACACCCCAGTTTCCCGGCGGATGTCCCCATTCCACCCGAGCATGTGCAGCGTTCTCGTACGAGTAAAGGTCCAGTCGCATCTGCGGCGAGAATGCGCTCATGCCCAATGGCCCCAACGGTCGGTAGTAGAGGCCGCTGGAATGCAGCCAAAGTCCCATGGAGAGAAGCAGGAACAACAAGACGACAACGCCAACCGCACGACTCTTCAAAAACCCCGAACGGGTCGTCGACTCGTTTGAAGCATATTCGACTGAACTCTGGATTCTGAACTCCCCCATGCCTCTATTACACCCCCGGCGTGTAGTTCACAAACCGCGTCTGCCCTTCAAGGAACGTCAGCTTCACATTATCGCACGGGCCGTTACGCTGCTTGGCCACGATGATGATCGCCCCGTTCACCTTGTCCGGGTTCGCCGCCTTCCACTCCTCATCGCCACGGTGCATCACCGACTCGCGGTGCAACAACATGACCACGTCCGCATCCTGTTCGATCGCACCCGATTCACGCAGATCGCTCGTCCGTGGCAACCGGTTCTCCGCCTCGCTCGCACGATTCAGCTGCGACAAGCACAGCACCGGCACGTTCAACTCACGCGCCAACGCCTTCACACCACGCGAGATCGTCGAGATCTCCTGCTGGCGGTTCTCCGCCTTGCCCGGCGCTTCCATCAGCTGCAGATAGTCGATACAGATCATCTCGATGCCGTACTGCAGCTTGAGTCGCCGCGCCTTGGTCCGCAGGTCCATCAGCGTGAGGCCGGCCGTGTCATCAATGAAGATCTGCCCCTGCGAGAGTTCGCCCACGGCATAGGACAACCGGTCGCGATCCTGCCGGCTCAGCATGCCGCGGCGAAGCTTGTGCGAATCCACCCCGCTGCGCGAGCACAACATACGCTGGGCCAACTGCTGCTTGGACATTTCCAGGCTGAACACCGCACAGGGCTTTTTCAAATCGATGCCGACATGCTCGATGATGTTCATGGAGAAGGCCGTTTTGCCGACGCTGGGGCGGGCCGCGATGATGATCATCTCGCCGCGCTGCATGCCGGAGGTGAGGTTGTCGAGTTCCAGGAAACCCGACGGCACGCCGGTGAAGTGCTCGCCGGTGTTGCGGTCTAGCATTTCGAAGGTTTCGTGGAGCACTTCGGTGAGCGAGCTCGCCTGGTTGGCGACCTTGTTCTGGGCGATGTCAAAGATCCGCGCCTCGCCACGGTCGAGCACCGTGGTCGCCGGTTCGCCGGATTCATAGCAGTCGCGCAAGGTGGCCGTGCAGGCGCCGATCAGCCCGCGGATCATCGCCTTTTCCTTGACGATGGCGGCGTAGTATTCCGCATTGGCGGAGGTGGGCACCGCGTTGGCGATTTCCTTGAGGTAATCGATGCCCCCCACCGCTTCGAGGAGATTTTTGGTTTGTAGTGTCGAGAGCAGAATGGTGCCATCGATCGGGGTGTTCTTCTCGTAGAGTTCGCGCATCACATCAAAGAGGACGCGGTGCTCTTCCTTGAAGAACATGTCGGAGGTCTTGATGAAGTACGAGACGGGACCGACGGACTGGGAGTCGAGCATCATGGAGCCGAGGACGCCGGCCTCAGCCGCGAGATCGTGCGGCGGGACACGGTCGATGAGCGTGTTGGCATCGACTTCGCGTTCGCCGAATTTGAGGCCCTTGGGCCGCGCGGTGGTTGGTGAAAAGGCGCTCATGGTTCGACCGGAAAAGAGGCAAGCCAGAAACTATCGGCGGAAGACGGCGGTGACGATGACAGTTTACCGTGGGGCGAGCGCGGAGACACGCGAAAGCCGAGGTAAGTTTTTTGCGCCAGGTTATCCACACGCATTGCACGGAAATTTTGCAGCGACGCGGAGAAAACGAACAATTTGGACCACCCGGGTTTGACAAGCATGCAGCAGTTTGAAACAATGGTAAGTCTAGATCGCGGGGTAGAGCAGCCTGGTAGCTCGTCGGGCTCATAACCCGGAGGTCGGAGGTTCGAATCCTCCCCCCGCTACTTTTCGGGCCGTTGCAAACCGCACCGGCCCCACGGTTCAGAGAAAACGCCGCCGAGAGACCTCGGCGGCGTTTTCGTTTTCTACGCCAGTTCCCGCAACGGGTTACGATTCCCGCCCACCTCAGCCGGGTTCTCTGATTCGCGGAAAGAGATAACCAGCACATCGGTCCGGCGCGTCTTCGGGCGCGTCGGCGGTGGTCCGACCCCGGAGGTCTCTGATTGCCGGAGAGACTCTTGGTCGCGGGTTATAGGGGGATTGTCTCTGCTGGTGCGAGATCATTTTCGGCGTTTATGGCAACGCCATGCAGCCGGATGTAGTTCATGATTGCGTTGTCCACCGCTTTGGGCGGCACTACCCCGTGCGTTTCCCTTTCGGCCTCAATCCTGGTCCGCCCGACCGCGTCCGCCAGCCGCTTGATCCGAAGGCAAATGTCACGGAACGCGGCGAACTGGCATTCCAAGCCTTGTGGCAGCTGGACCGCCCGATACTTACCCTTGCTGCCCCGCCATCGCTCAGGTGCAGCGTGGAAGAACCGCCATGTATACTGCCGGTCGATGGGCGGAACCAACTCAGGCAGGACATGGAAGAGGGCCTTGGAGTTGGCGACGATGCTCGCTTCCGAGATGGAGATCCGCAGGGCGCAATAGGCGGGCTTTATTCGGTCGATGGCCTCCAGGTACTCCGGCTCCGACAACTCCATCATGCGCCGGCCGCGTAACGGCTCCAACACCGTCTTCTGTTCCAGAAGCGACTTTGAGAGCCGATCCCATGACACCAGCTTTGTTTTCCCGTCGCCCATACGATGCATGCCCCATGCGGTGAGCGTCGCGTACAGCATCTCAATGTGCCGCGCCGACATAAACGCATCGGCTCCCGCGCGCAGGCACTGCTCATGGAAATAGACGCAGGGGCCGCCGAACGCGACGAACTGCTGATAGGACCCATCGAAGTAGCGGCCTGGATTCTCAAGGAATTTGTCGGTGTTCATGCGGTTGATCCTCTGCACGGGCTGGGTGTCGTTAAGCCGGTGATGTCGCTATTCCCCCAATCCTAACCGTCACCGTGGGGTTATCGAAAGTGGGCGCATTCCACGCGGATGGCATAGATAACCAGAGAGGGCGGAATCATCCCGCCGCCCCTGGGAGCCTGCCATGATCTCAATCCGCGACCCCGAAACCATGACCGCCGACGAGCGCCGTCTCGAAGTGGCCAGCATTCTGGCCGCAGGCCTGCTGCGCTGCGTCCGGCAGAGAAAAACAGCAACTTCCGACGCCTGCCAGGCATCCTCGCCGGGGCCGCAGATTGGCCTTGATCTTTCATCGGAAACGAGGCTCAGTGTGTCTCAACGACCCGCGGGTTAACGGGTCGGGTCTCGGAAACCGCATGAAGAAAGGAGCCAAATCGATGCAGGACGTCGCAACCGAACTCGCCGCCTTGGACCAGATGACCACGGGCGACCTGGCCGAACGCTACAAGGAGTTGCACGGCCAGCCGTGCCGGACCCGCCATCGGGCCTACCTCATCCGCAAGATCGCCTGGCGTATCCAGGCCAACGCCGAAGGTGACCTGTCCGAGCGTGCCCGCAACCGGGCGGCGGAACTAGCCGACGACGCCGACATTCGCGTCATGGCCCCCAAAACCATGATCTGCCCGCCGCAGGTCGGCGAGACGGTGACAGTAACGCGGCCGGTGCCGGCGGAAGAGGAGAAGCCCAACGATCCGCGCATGCCCCCGCCTGGGACGGCCCTGGTGCGTAACTATAAGGGCCGCACCATACGCGCGGTCGTCCTTGAGGATGGCCAGCGCGTCGAATGGAATGGCGAGCGGTTTCGCACGCTGAGCGCCCTGGCCAACCGGATCACGCGCAGCCACATGAGCGGTTACCGCTTCTTCCGGCTGGGGGTGAAGCGATGAGCCGAGCACCCAAGAAACCCCAACGACCGGAACGGGCAACAACCCGTTGCGCCATCTACACCCGCAAGTCGACCGAAGAAGGCCTCGATCAGGAGTTCAACTCCCTCGACGCCCAGCGAGAAAGCGCCGAGGCGTACATCGCCAGCCAAAGGGCCGAGGGATGGACCGTGGTGCCCGACCGTTACGACGACGGCGGCTACACCGGGGGCAACATGGAGCGCCCGGCGCTGGATCGGATGCTGCGCGACATTGACGCGGGCAAGGTCGATTGCGTGGTCGTCTACAAGGTGGACCGCCTTTCCCGCTCCCTGCTGGACTTCGCCAGGATCATGGAAACCTTCGAGCGCCACGGCGTCTCGTTCGTCTCCGTTACCCAGCAATTCAACACGACCCATTCGATGGGCCGGCTGACGCTAAACATCCTGCTGTCGTTCGCCCAGTTCGAGCGCGAGATCATCGGCGAACGCATCCGTGACAAGCTCGGTGCCCAGGCCCGCAAGGGCAAATGGACCGGCGGCGCGCCGGTGCTGGGCTACGACGTGGACCGCACCGGCCCCAGTCCGAAACTTGTCATCAATGCCAAGGAAGCAGACCGCGTCCGCGAGATCTTCCGCATGTACATCCAGGAGGCGTCGCTCCTGCCGGTGGTGAAGGAACTGGCCCGCCGGGGATGGGCCAACAAGCGACGCGTCACCAAGAAGGGCCGCGAATTGGGCAGCCGCCCGTTCGACAAGGCGACCCTGTACCAGTTGCTGACGAAGCCGGTTTACACGGGAAAGCGACTATTCAAAGGGGAACTCTACCCCGCCGAGCACGAGCCGATCATCGAGCAGGACCTGTTCGACAAGGTTCAACAACAGCTCAAGTCCAACGGGAGGAGCGGCGGCGTCGATGTCCGCAACAAGTATGGCGCGCTCCTGCGCGGCCTGCTCCGGTGCAAGAGTTGCGACTCGGCCATGGCGCACACCTTCTGCGGCGGGAAGGGGCGGACCTTCCACCGCTACTACCGCTGCATTCATTCGATCAAGAACGGCAGCGAGGTTTGCTCCGCCAGCAACCTCCCCGCCGCCGAGATCGAGCGCGTCGTGGTCGACGAGGTACGTGGGCTGGCCAAGGACGAGGCGTTGCTCAACCAGGTTCTGGCGGACGCCGACGCCGCCATCGGCGGGGAACTGGCGGCGGCCCGCCGCGAGCGGGACGACGTTCGCCGGGAAATCGCCCGCGGCCACAAGGAACTGCAGCAACTGGTCGCGACCGGCAAGGTCACGGTGGACGCTACCGGCCGCATCGCCGATCTGCACGCCCGCCTAGCCGTGGGCGAACAACGCCTGCCCGAATTGGACGGGCGGATCAAGGGGCTGGAGAAGCAGATTGTCACCCCGGACGAGGCGCACGCCGTGTTCGCCGACTTCGACGGGCTCTGGCAAAGCCTGATCCCGCGCGAGCAGGCCCGCCTGCTCAAACTGCTCATTTCGACGGTGGAATACGACGGAGACGCGAGTACTGTATCGGTAACCTTCAGGCCGACGAGCATCCGCGCCCTCATTGACCGCAAGATGGAGAAAGCCGCATGACCACGATTACCAAACAGATCCACTTCGCCGTGAAGGATCGGCGGAAGGTCGCGATGCCAGGTTTGGCACCGGCGAAGGTTGGGCCGGACGGGCGCATCCCGCGCGTGTCCAAGCTCGTGGCGTTGGCGATCCGCTTCGATCGGCTGCTCTTGGACGGCGTAGTTCCCGACCTTTCCGAGCTGGCTCGCCTGTCCCACGTCACGCAGCCACGCATAACCCAGATTATGAACCTGCTGCATCTGGCCCCCGACATCCAGGAGGAGTTGCTGCACCTGCCGCCAATCAAGAATGGCAAGGACCTGGTGACGGAGCGGGACCTGCGGCCGATCACTCGGACGCGGGATTGGGGAAAGCAGAGAAAGGCATGGGCAACCGAACGGCCCGGCGGATCGCGGCGCTAGGCCAATTGGCCCCCGCGCCGCCCGAATTGATCGCATCGACCTTGCCCTCGGAAACGCCCGCGCAGGCTTCGGCCTGCCGGGCGTTTTTTGCATGCACTGTCGGCATTATGTCACACCCGCTCTTCCGTGGGATTGACACCAACTGCGAATAACTGTGAAATAGTGTCTCGTTGCCCGCGAGGCCGACGGGGCGGCTTTGCCCTTACTCCAGCGCGGAAGGAAAAAGATGGCCAAGCAGACGCACGACATGGTGATGACCATCGACGATCTGGCGGTTTACCTGAAGCTCTCGACCTCCACGCTCTATAAGCTGTGCGCCGAGGGCAAGGTGCCGGGCACGAAGGTTGGCCGGCACTGGCGGTTCCACAAGACCGTGGTGGACCAGTGGCTCACGGAAGGACTTCAACGACAACCGAGGAAGTAACGAGATGCCTCAGATCTTCGACAACATCGAGCAGCACCTCTTGCCCACCCTATCCGAGGCCATCGGCCTGTCGGAGCGCGCCGATTTCTGCGTCGGCTACTTCAACCTTCGCGGATGGCGGCAGTTGGACTCGCTTGTGGAAAGGTGGCCTGGCGGCGACGGTCATTGCTGCCGATTGCTGGTCGGCATGCAGCAGATGCCGCAGGACCAGTTGCGATCCGCCATGAGCCTGCTACACGGCGGCGAGGAAGTCGATCAAGGGACAGCCATCGTCCTGAAGCGGAAACTCGCCCAGGACTTTCGCGATCAGCTCATGGTCGGTATCCCGACCAATGAGGATGAAGCCGGGCTTCGCCGACTGGCAGCGCAGATCGTATCCGGCAAGTTGGTCGTGAAATTATTCTTGCGGCACCCGCTCCACGCCAAACTATACCTGCTCTTCCGGCAGGACCCGCTCAATCCAAAGATCGGCTACCTCGGCAGCAGCAACCTCACCCTGGCCGGACTCTCCAAACAGGGCGAACTCAACGTCGACGTGATGGATCGTGATGCCTGCGATAAGTTGGGAAAATGGTTTGAAGATCGCTGGAGCGACCGCTTCTGCCTCGACATTTCCAAGGAACTGGTCGAAATCATCAACAGCAGTTGGGCGCGAGCCGAACCCATTCCGCCGTACCACATTTACGTCAAGATGGCCTACCACCTCTCCCAGGAGGCGCGGGCCGGGCTCAACGAATTCCGCATCCCCAGTGACTTTGGCAACACGCTCTTCGAGTTCCAGAAGGCAGCCGTGAAGATCGCGGCCCATCACCTCAACAAGCGCGGCGGGGTCGTTATTGGCGACGTCGTCGGCCTCGGCAAGACCCTCATGGCCACGGCCCTCGCCCGCATCTTTGAGGATGACCACGGTGTCGAGACGCTCATCATCTGCCCGAGGAACCTGGTGCGGATGTGGGAGGACTACCGGCAGCAGTATCGCCTGCGCGCCAAGGTGCTCTCCATCACCAATGTCCAACGGGAACTACCCGACCTGCGTCGTTACCGGCTCGTGCTCATTGACGAAAGCCACAACCTGCGCAACCGCGAAGGCAAGCGATACCGGTCCATTGCCGAGTACATCAACGCCAACGACAGCCGGGTCATCCTGCTGTCGGCCACGCCGTACAACAAGACCTACCTCGACCTTTCCAACCAGCTTCGCCTCTTTGTGGACGAGCAGAAGGACGTTGGCGTGCGGCCAGAGAAGCTGCTCCGCGAGCTTGGCGAAACGGAATTCATCCGCCGGCACCAGTGCCCGGTGCGGTCCCTCGCCGCGTTCGAGAAGAGCGAGTACGCCGACGATTGGCGCGATCTCATGCGGCTCTATCTGGTGCGCCGGACGCGCAGTTTCATTCAGGAAAACTACGCCAAGAACGATCCGGTGCGGAAGCGGAAGTATCTGGAATTCGCCGACGGGACCCGATCCTATTTCCCCACCCGTGTCCCGAAGACGGTTAAGTTCAAGATCAACGAGAAAGACGCCAAGGACCAGTACGCCCGGCTCTTTGCGGACGACGTGGTGGACACGGTCAATCATCTGACCTTGCCACGCTACGGCCTGGGCAACTACCAGAAACCTTCGCCGCACCACCCGCCGACGCCTGATGAGGGCAAGGTGCTGGCTGACCTGTCCCGCGCCGGCACGCGTCTCAAGGGCTTTTGCCGTACAAACCTATTCAAGCGGCTGGAGAGCAGCGGCCACGCCTTCATTCTGTCGCTGGAACGGCACATTCTCCGCAACTTCATCTGGATTCACGCCATTGAAAAGGGCTTGCCCATCCCGGTCGGCACTCAGGACATGGGCTTGCTCGACACTTGGGCAAACGATGAGGACAGCGATTTGTGGGACGCCGATGGCGACGACGGCAGTGATGCCGATCCCAGCAAGTTGCTTGGCCATGTCCTCACCGACGCCGACTTCCGCGAACGCGCCGCTGAGGTCTACAAGAAATACGCTTCCCAGTTCAAACGCCGGTTCAAGTGGCTGCAGCCGGGGCTTTTCGATGATGCCCTTGCCAAGGACCTTACGGCCGACGCCGACGCCCTGATGAAGACCCTGAAAAACGCGGGTGCCTGGGACCCCGCCCGCGACACAAAACTGCAGGCGCTGCTGCATCTGCTAACAAAAGAACACCCGAACGCGAAGGTGCTGCTCTTTACGCAGTTTGCCGACACCGTGGACTATCTGACGGCACAGGTCAAAGCCAACCACATCGCCGCAGCGGTTGGTGTGACGGGCGGCACAGAAGACCCGACGGCCATTGCGTACAAGTTCAGCCCGGTCAGCAATCACCGGCGCGACCAGGTCAAGCCCGCGGACGAACTCCGCGTGGTTCTCGCCACGGACGTGCTCAGTGAAGGCCAGAACCTTCAGGATTGCTCCATCATCGTCAATTACGACCTGCCCTGGGCCATCATCCGCCTGATCCAACGGGCTGGCCGCGTCGACCGTATCGGCCAGCAGTCCGACACGATCCTTTGCTATTCGTTCCTTCCGGCCGAAGGGGTTGAGCGGATCATCCGCCTGCGCAGCCGCGTGCGCGAGCGCCTCAAGCAGAATGCCGAAGTCGTCGGCACCGACGAAGCGTTCTTCGATGACGATGAGAAGAGCGATCTCCCACTGCTCAATCTCTATCACGAGAAGTCCGGCATCCTGGACGGCGACGACGACACCGAGGTCGACCTGGCTTCCTACGCCTACCAAATATGGAAAAACGCCATCGATAGGGACCCGGAATTGGAGAAGGTCATCCCGGCCATGCCCAACGTGGTCTTCACTACCCGGCCCCACACGCCAACAGACGCCCAGCCCGAGGGCGCTCTTGTTTACATGCGCACCGCCGAGGGTAATGACGCCCTTGCCTGGGTAAATAAGGAAGGCACCAGCGTCACGGAATCGCAGTTCACTATCCTCAAGGCCGCCGAATGCAAGCCCGGCACCCCGGCTATCCCGCGCTTTGAACAGCACCATGACATGGTCGCCAAGGGCGTGAAACTCATCGTCGAAACCGAGAAGTCGGTGGGCGGACAGCTCGGCCGTCCCTCCGGCGCGCGGTTCCGTGCCTACGAGCGGCTCAAAGGGTATGCCGAATCCGTCAAAGGCACCCTCTTCGCCACGCCCGATCTGCTCAAGGCCATCGAGGACATCTACAAGTACCCGCTGCTGCAATCCGCAACCGACACGATCAACCGCCAACTCAAAGGCGGCGTCACCGACCAGTCGCTGGCGGAACTGGTGGTCTCGCTGCGGCAGGATGCCCGTCTGTGCCGTGTCGCTGAGGACGAGCAATCGAACGAGCCGCACGTCATCTGCTCAATGGGACTGCGTAAGCCTGACTGAAGGACCTGATTCATGAAGATCGACGTTACATCTGTGCGGAAATCGCTCAAGGCGTTCGACTTCAGAACGCTTTTCCGCGAGCAATTGGGCTGGGACAACCACCAGGCCCAGCTCGACATCCCCGTTGACGGCAATGCCGTCCACCTCACCGCCGTCGCGCAGAAGCGCGGCTTCGTCGCCTACATCTGCCCGACCATCCCCGACCGCGCCACGCGCCTGAAGATCGACCACCAGGTAACCAAGTCCGCCCGCGAACATTTCATCATCTACACCGATCAGCCGTCCGGCCGCCAGGTCTGGCAGTGGGTTCGCCGCGAGCCGGGCAAGCCCCTGGCCAGCCGTGATCACCGCTTCGATGCCACGCAATCCGGCGACCCGTTGATCCAGCGGCTCGACCAGATCGCCGTCGCCCTCGATGAGGAAGAGAAGATCACCGTAATCGATGTCGCCGGCCGCGCCCGCGCTGCCTTCGACGTCGAGAAGATTACCAAGAAGTTCTACGAGCAGTTCAAGGATCAGCACGCCGCCTTTATGAGCTTTATCAAGGGCATCAAGGCAGATGCTGACCTGCAGTGGTACACGTCCTTGATGCTCAACCGGTTGATGTTCGTGTATTTCATCCAAAAGAAGGGCTTTCTGGACAGTGACTTGGATTATCTGCGCACCCGGCTCACGATGATCCAGAAGGTCCAGGGGAAGGACAAGTTCCAGTCCTTCTACCGCTACTTCCTACTGCGGCTGTTCCACGACGGCCTGGGCAAGGCCCCCGGCGACCGGCAGCCGGAACTCGACAAGCTCCTGGGCAAGGTGCCGTACCTCAACGGCGGCTTCTTCGAGGTCCACCAACTCGAAGAGCGCAACACCGACATCGACATCCCCGACAAGGCCTTCGAGAAGCTCTTCGACTTCTTCGACCAGTATTCCTGGCACCTGGATGAGCGTCCCCTCCGCGCCGACAACGAGATCAATCCCGACGTCGTCGGCTATATCTTCGAGAAATACATCAACCAGAAGCAGATGGGGGCCTACTACACCAAGGAAGACATCACCGAATACATCGGCAAGAACACCATCATCCCGTTCCTGTTCGACGCCGCCGAGAAGAAATGCGCTGTCGCCTTCAAGCCCGACAGCGCCCTGTGGCGGCTGCTCCGTGACGACCCAGACCGCTACTTGTATGCCGCCCTCAAGCACGGCGTGGTGGATGCCAAGGGCAACATCCTCCCGATGCCACGGGACATCGAGGCCGGCGTCAAGGATGTGGCCAAGCGCGACGGCTGGAACAAGCCCGCCCCCGATCCGTATGGCCTGCCGACCGAAACCTGGCGTCAGCATGTTGCCCGTCGGACCCGCTGCCTGGAACTCCGCCAGAAACTCAGAGATGGCGAGCTTCACAACATCAACGACCTTGTCACACTGAATCTCGATATTTGGCAGTTCGCCCGCGATGTCATCGTCAACTGCGAAGGGCCGGAATTGCTCCGCGCTTTCTGGCACGCCATCGAGAAGCTCACCGTCCTCGACCCCACCTGCGGCTCCGGGGCTTTTCTCTTCGCCGGCTTGCGCATTCTGGAGACGCTCTACAGCGACTGCCTGGAGCGGATGGAAAGGTTCGTCGAAGATTTGGCCGGCAAGCCCCATCACCCCGAGCAATTCAGCGACTTCAGGAAGGTGCTGGAGCAGATTGCCAAGCACCCCAACGACCGCTACTTCATCCTCAAATCCATCATCATCAACAACCTGTTCGGTGTGGACATCATGGAGGAGGCGGTCGAGATCTGTAAGTTGAGGCTCTTCCTCAAGCTCGTCGCTCAGGTCGACACGGTTGGCCAGATCGAGCCGCTGCCTGACATTGATTTTAACATCCGCGCCGGCAATACCCTGGTCGGCTATTCCTCGCTCGACCAAGTACGGAAGAGCCAGGAAGGCAAACTCGGCTTCGGCGATGCGATCATCAAGCGCATCGAGGAAGACGCCGAAATGGTGGAGCGGGCATTCCAGCAATTTCGCGCCCAGCAGACTACCCATGGCGGCAAGGTCACACGGAAAGACAAACAGGAACTCCGTCTTCGCTTGGCAAAACTAGACGACGAGCTTGATCATTATCTTGCCGGCGAATATGGCGTGAGCGCGCAGAAGACAAGGGACTTCGACGCATGGAAGGCAAGTCACGAACCGTTTCATTGGTTCGTGGAGTTCTACGGGATCATGCGGAGGGGAGGCTTTGATATCATCATTGGGAATCCCCCGTATGTGTCTTCCGCCAAGGTGCGCAAGATATACGGCGTCCGCAATTTCGCAACTGCAGACTGTCCGGACATCTACGCGTGGGTGCTCGAACGCGTCGGGCAACTCCGGGGGCCTGGCGCGTCGACCGGGATGATCGTACCTCTCAGTCTGGGATTTAGTGGTGATTTTGGTGCGTGCCGGCAGATGCTTTATCGCACCTACGAGGCAAATTGGTTTGCGTCATTTGGGCGCATTCCGAGCGCTCTGTTCAACTTCGACGTGCGCGTTCGCAATACCATCCACATCGGACATAACAGCTCCCGAAGCAGGGCTGTCTATACCACACGACTGCACAGATGGTTTGACTGCGAGCGAGCGTCACTGTTTCCATGCTTGAGCTATGTTGCATTCGAGCCCTCCCTATGGGGCGGACGAGTGCCGAAATTCGGATCGGAGAGCCTTGTAAAGCTGTTCGAGGGGCAGCACGCGAGCAAGGCGGGCACGATCGGCGACTCAATCCATTCCAGATCAACGCCGCACACGCTATTCTTCAAAAAAACTGCTTACAACTGGCTCAACTTCTGCCTTGAAATGCCGCCATGCCTCGACAACGCGGGCAGGCGAATACCCCATACCCAGTTTGACCAACTCTCTGCGAGTTCGCAGCAGCTCCGCGATGCGCTTTATATGCTCCTGAACGGGAAGATTGTCTTCGTCTACTGGGCTGCGTGTGGCGATGACTTCCATGTCGCCAAGTGGATGTTTGAAGAGTGCCCCGTTGCGCTGCATCGCTTGGGAAATGGGGATTTGTCGAAGATTGTTCGGGGCGCAGACGCGTTGAAGGCGGCTATGGAGCGCAATGTGTCATACAAACTCAACGCTGGGAAGCGCGTTGGCAATTTCAATCTTGCCAAGTGCCGCGATGTGACTGACATCGGTGACAGGCTATTCCTCCAGGCAATTGGCGCAGCCGACCTTTGGGATGCGTTTGAACTGGAATACCAGCACGTCATGCGGACGGACTTTGAAGCGGATGATGCTGGGGACGAATGATCCCCCTTGCGGAGGCTACCGTGGACATAAGGCGTATCGATCAATCGATAACACGAGACTCGCTGTTCCAGCAACTCCAAGGGTGGCTACAGGCCGGCGCTGGTGACCGTACGCAGCAGATTCGCGTACTATCTGCCTTCGCCTCGGGAGCGGCGGTCGAGTCGCTCGAACCCCTGTTCGACGTGTTCCTTGCCGACGGCAATTCAGTGGAGATCATCGTTGGCATCGACCGGGGAGGAACCGACCGCGAGGCCATCAAGAGGCTTCTCGCCTTGCAGAGCGCCTACCCGACACAAGTGAAGGCATACGTGTTTCAGGCCCCGAGCCGGAAAGCGATCTTTCATCCGAAGCTCTACCTTTATGGGCACGGCAAGTTTCTGTCTGCTGTCATCGGGTCGAGCAATCTGACACTCGGTGGGCTTGCCCACAACTTTGAGAGTCTCGTGTGCATCGATGACATCCCGGCTCGGTCTCCACAGGCGAAAGAGATAGCAGGGATGTGGGCTAACTTTGCCAACCCGCGTTCACCGCTACGGTCCGACTTCCTGCAGCAACTGACGGCGGCGGTAGTTAAGCGTGTGTGTCGCCAATTGCCCGCCAAGTCGCAGTGGGAACGAGGCGGCAGGGAAAAGGAATTGCGCGACCTGTGGCGGCCTCTTTCGACTGTACCCCTTCGGCGAAGCCCCGCGCCAATTAGGGTGCAACGCAGATTTCTCGCGAAGCAGACGCGGGCCTATTTGCTCATCGACGTCCTCAAAGAGACACGCAGCACTCAGATGCAGATGCCGCTGCCCGTAGTTGAGGGATTCCTGGGATTCCGTCGTGATCAGGAGGGTTCTATCCATCTCAGCACGCTAAGAGGCGGCAAAGTCTCACATCCTATTGATCGCACCCTTGTCAAGTCGAGCGGGGAGGCTGGGAATCGCCTTATGAGACGGATTGAGATGCCTCAAATTCGGGATTTGAAACGCCCACTCGTGGCGCTCTTCTTCCGCCTCAAGGGGCGGCGCAAGTTTGCCTTCGTCCTGATACCGCGAGGAAGTCGTGGCTTCGCTAAGGCCGACGCATTGCTCGACACCCATGGGCAGCAGGGAGGGGCCGAACGGCGATACTATATCGGTGGCTGGAAGGACGATCTCTGGAAGGAGATTTCGGCGTTGGCAAAGTAGGCCGAGACGCTGAAGGAAGTACCTGATGGGCGAACAGCGGATTGAGCGTGGCGGCGGCGACTACCCAGCGATCCTTCAGGATCGACTCGGTGATGCTGCGCCACACGCCATCCTTGCAATGGGCGACGCGGCCATACTTCGGAACCGCATGCTGGGTCTGGTCTGCTCGATTCAATGCCCCGGCAGCATCGTGATCCAGACGTTCGACGCCATGCGGGCGCTGCGGGACGCCGGTGTCGTCGTGGTCGGCGGGTTTCATTCGCCGATGGATAGTGAATGCCTGGACATCCTGCTTCGCGGCGCACAACCGGCCATCTATTGCCCGGCCAAGAACCTGCGCGGGCTGCGGCTCGGGACCGAAGGCCGCAAAGCGCTGAAGGATGGACGGCTCCTGGTAATCACCCCATTCGGGGATGAGGTCAAACGCACCACATCCGCGCAGGCCGTGTTGCGTAATGAAATGGTCGCGGCGCTGGCGGATGTGATACTCGTGCCGCACGCGGCCCCGGGGGGCAAGACCGAAGCAACGGCGCGGAACATCCTGGCCCGCGGGCAGCCGCTGTTCACCTTTGACGACGAGAACAACGCCCACCTGCTCCGGGCCGGGGCGAATCGCTATGAGTTGGCCCATGTTCTGGCGGAATTGGCCGCAATGACCGTGAAATAAGGAAGCCGACTATGGCGAAGAAGAAATCCAAAACAGCCAAACCCGCACAAACGACGGTTCTGGGTATCGATCTCGGCACCACGAACTCAACGGCTTCGCTGGCAACGGAGTCGCCGTCCGGCCCGGTCATTAAGACGCTGAACGTCGACCAGGAAACCCTCCAGGGAACGTACACGCACACACTGGTGCCGTCGATGGTGGCGCTGGCCCAGGGGAAGGAATGGATCGGTGAAGGCGCGAAGCGCCTGCGCGGGAACGGCACGGAGCTGTACGCCACGATCTTTCACGAATGCAAGAACGACATCGGGCTGAAGCGCACCTATCACAAAGCGAAGAAGGGCTACCGCTCGGCCGCCGAAATTGGGGGCAAGGTGCTTCAGTTTCTGCACGAGGCGGCCAGGACAGAGCGCGACGGTGAGTTTGACCGCGTGGTGGTGACGGTCCCGGCGAGTTTCGACGCCCACCAAAGGGCGGACACGTTGTTGGCGGCTCAATTGGGTGGGATCGAACTCACCGGCGGCGACCTTCTCGATGAGCCCGTGGCGGCGTTCATCGATTACCTGGCAATCAAACCCGATCTGCTGGCCGCCCAGAAGGCCGTGCCGCAGACGCTGTTGGTCTTCGACTTTGGCGGCGGCACGTGCGACATCGCGATCTTTCGCCTCCAGAAGGCGGACGAAGCCGGGAAGCTGAATATCGCCACGCTCGCAGTGAGCCGCTATCACCGCCTCGGCGGAGGGGATGTGGATGCGGCTGTGCTTCACGAAGTCCTGGTGCCGCAACTGCTGCAGCAGAACGGGCTGAGCACGTTCGATCTGGAGTACCGCGAGAAGAAGCGCGAGGTCGAGCCGGCGCTAATCGGCGTGGCCGAACAGCTCAAGATCAAGATCTGCGATGAAGTACGAAAACTGCAGGGGTTCGGGAAGTATGACGACGCCAACCGGGCGGAGATCATCGTGAAGCAACCCGGTACGATCAACCTGACCGTGGCCGGCAAGGCGCTGAAGTTGTCGTCGCCGACGTTGTCGGCGGCGCAGTTTGAGAAGGTTCTGGCCCCCTTCCTCGACCGCGATCTGCTCTATGCCCGCGAGACGGAATATCGCCTGACGTGCTCGGTCTTCGCGCCGTTGCAGGATGCGTTGGACCGCGCGGGCGTTGCTCCCAAGGCGGTGGACCTTTGCCTGATGGTGGGCGGAAGCAGCCTGATCCCGCAAGTCACCCAGGCGCTGGATGAATACCTGCCCAACGCGCGCATTCTGACCTACCAGGACAAGGAGTCGGTCAAAACGTGCGTGTCGCGCGGTGCCGCACGCCACGCTTTCATGTTGGCGGCGACCGGATCAGGCCTGATTACCCCGGTTTGCCATGATGACATTGGCATTCGCACGGCGGAGGGCGCGGTTACGCTGGTGCCCAAGGGGACAGCGCTGCCCTGCCCGGCCGACGGGGAATATGCCGTGTACGAAGGCCTGGCGGTGCCGCAGGCGATTGCCAAGGGCGGGTCGTGCGATTTGCGGGTGGAACTGGTCGCTGGGACTGAGCAACGAAGGTTGTTCGCTGAAACATGGAAAATCGTCGGCCCGGTCAAGAAGGGCGAGAAGCTGCGGCTTGAGTATGGGTTCGACGAGAACCAAGTCCTGAAACTGCGGCTGACCGTTGCCGGCAGGAAGGGAACCCAGGAATTCAAGGCAGAAAAGGAGAAGCCGCTCAGCAGCACCGTGAACCCCCACAGCAAGCGCGAGAAGGCCTTGGAAATCGAGGAGGACTTAAAGACTGCCGGGCTGCCGATGGCAACGCTGATGCAGAAGATGACCGAATTGGCGCAGACGTATGCGGAACTCGGCCAGCACGACAAAGCCATTGGCCTGCTGCGGGCGGTGATGCAGAAGAAGAAGGAGCCGGATGCGTGGCTCGTGAACCGTATCGGGATGTTGTACGGCGAGAAGGGTGACGTGGAGAAGCAGGAGAAGTTTTACAAGGAGGCCATCAGCATTGCGGGCAGTTGGCACGGCCCGTCGTTCAACCTGGCGCTGAGCCAGAAGAACAGGGGCAAGCCGCAAGAGGCGGCGAAGACATTGGATCAGGTACTGGAGAAGTTCCGCGGAGCGCCATACCTGGTACTGCGAGCATCCGTGGCTGAACAGATGATGGAGATGCCGCTTCGGCAGAAGCTGCTCGAGGAAGCGCGACTAGCGTTTGGCACTGTAGGGTCGCTGGAGCGATGGGAACTCGGTTGGTGCGCCACGGCCGCGTCGATGTTGAGCGATGAAAAGACGCGTCAGGCAGCCGAAGCGGAGATTCAGCGGCGGGCAAGCGGCCCCCAAAGTGACGTTGACGAGGAAGAAGCCGGCGCATTGCCGATGCAGGCGGACACCAGCGAGAGGGGGCGGTGATGGCCACATGGCTGGTTCCACCAAGTGACTTGACCACCGAGCAGATCCGGGCGATTGAGCTACCGACCGATGAGCACAAGGTCGTGATGGGCGGCCCAGGTTCGGGAAAGACGATGGTTCTGTTGCACCGCGCGAGGCATCTGGCACAGGTGGGGAACGTGCCGCCGGAACGGTTCCGCGTGTTCGTCTTCACTAACGTATTGAGCACATACATCAAGTCGGCGTTGGACGTCCTGGGGATTCCTGAAACCTGCGTGTCGACCTTTGACGATTGGTGCCGGCGGCATTACGAGGCCAACGTCAACAAGCGCACGCCCTGGGACAAGGCGGCCAAACGGCCCGACTTCGCCGCGATCCGCGAGGGCGTCTTCAAGTACTGCGGCAAATCTGACCCAGCCAAGCGCCCTTTCGACTTTGTCCTGGTTGACGAAGGGCAGGACCTCGACCACAAGTGTTTCGAGCTTCTGACGCGCATTGCCGGGCATGTCACCGTCTGCATGGACCACAACCAGCAAATTTACGACGGGGGAAGCGACGAAGGCGAGATATTGAGCACGCTCGGGCTCAATCGCCGGCAGGTATCGCTCCTAGAGACGTTCCGGTGCTGCCCATACATCACGCAGATGGCCGCGCTGTTCATTCCGGACGAAAGACGCAGGGCGGCCTACCTGCAGCAGACCAAGACTTCGCAGACGGACATCGAGACGCCCCTGTTGTACCAGGCTGCGGGATTCGATGACGAAAAGCAGATGCTGGTCGAGATGATCAAGCTGCGCATCCAGAAGGGGGAGCGCGTGGCCATTCTGCTGCCGCTCAAGCGACAGGTGTTCGGGTTCGCCCAGGGGCTGCGGGAGGCAGGTCTTGAGGTCGAGACACAGGATGACCTGAAATTCGCCTCCGACACGCCAAAAGTCATAACCTATCACAGTGCCAAAGGCTTAACCTTCGATTCGGTTCTTCTCCCGCGCCTGACACCCAGGTCATTCCCGGCATCCACTCCAGAGCGAATCGAGCGGCTTTTGTTCGTAGCCCTGACGCGGGCGACTCGATGGGCTTACCTGAGCACCGATGGACTATTGCCGCATCTCCAACGTCTTGACCCTTTGATCAAGGCGAACCAGATCACTGTCAGATCGGCGGGCAGCCCATCGTCGCCTGCGCCGACACCCCAGAAGGAGGAAGCGGATGATCTGTTGGATGCGCTATGAACGCACATCGGCATGCTGCCCAGGCGTAAACGGGATTCGAGTGAACAGGCCACGAAGGAACCGACGATGCCAACGCTAGAAGATGCCATTGCCCTTGCTGTGGCGGCCCATAAAGGCCAGAAGGACAAGGTTGGGCTGCCCTACATCCTCCATCCGCTGCGAGTCATGTTCCGGTGTGGCGACGACGTGGAGCGGGTCGTCGCCGTCCTGCATGATGTCGTTGAGGATACGACCACAACGCTCGATGAGCTGCGGAAACAGGGGTATGCCAAGGAAATCGTGGACGCTGTGGATGCCATCACCCAGCGGGGTGGTGAGAGCAAGGAGGACTACATGCAGCGTTTGGTGCGGAACTCCATCGCTCGTCGGGTGAAGTTGGCTGATCTTGAGGACAACATGGACCTGCGGCGTCTGCCGGAAATCACCGAGAGGGACCGAGCCAGACTCAACCGCTATATCAAGGCGTGGCAAAAATTGAAGGGAATCGAGCCTTGAAGCGTGTTGCGGTATTCGATGTGCAGAACGTTTAACGGCGAAGTAAGGAATCCGGCTATGGCTACCATCGCACTCGAACTCAAAGATCTAAGGCAACAGCTTGATGACATCCGGGAGCGGTTTCCGAACCTGAAGCCGGATGACCTGTTCGTGGCATGGTTTCTGCGGGCCTATATCACGGACAGTGAGAAGGCGGCTGTTGATGCCCTGACTGGTGATTCAGGTGATCAGAGCGTTGACGCCCTGATCATTGATGACACGGCCCACGCCATATTCGTGGTGCAGGGCAAGTACCGGGAAAAACTGCATAAGGCAGGCGAATCTCGTGGCGAGGTGCTGACCTTTGCCAGGCTGGCTCCGATCCTGGCGAACGAAGACGAGAAGGAATTTCTTGCCCTGCTGGAGAATGCGGATGAGAACGTCGCCCACCGACTGCAAGAGGCCCGCAAACGCATCCGGGGCCAAGGGTATAAATTGTGGCTCTATTACGTGACATTGGGCAAATGCAGTTCCCCGCTGCATGAACAGGCAAACCAAACCGTTCGCACGGCGGATTGTAGTGCGACCATCGAGATCTTCGACGGTAAGAAGCTCATGCATGTACTCCGGGATTACCTGGATGGAGTGGCACCCCCAATTCCGACCTTGGATCTGGAAATGGAAAAGGGCAATGGTGTCGATGTAAAAGGCGTGCTGCAGCGGTATGACAGTGCCAACGATGTGGATTGCTGGGTGTTCACCATGCGGGGGGATGCGATAGGGCGAATCTTTGACCATACAGGTCTTCGTCTGTTTGCCCGCAATATCCGAGGCTTCCTGGGCGACTCGCCTCCCGTCAACAAGGGGATGATAGCCACGCTACGTGATGAGCCAGACCATTTCTTCTACTACAACAATGGCATCACAATCCTTTGTGACCGAGCGGAGCGGCTGACCAACAAGGGAAACGATCTTCTCAGGGTGAGCAATCCTCAGGTGATCAACGGACAGCAAACATCTCGTGTTCTGTCTGCCCATCAAAATGAGGCGGCAAAGGCGAGTGTCCTTGTCAAAGTGATGCAGGTTCCTCGCGATGCAGAGACCGAAGGAGACGGATTTGACGACCTTCTCTCTCGCATCGTCGCCGGAACGAATTGGCAAAACGCGATCACCCCATCCGACCTGATGTCGAACGACCGCATGCAAATTGAACTTGAACGGAATCTGAGGAAGCTCGGATACCTGTATCTTAGAAAGCGGCAGACCAAGGGCGATGCAAAACGCGGCATGGGCGGCAAAGGGTACATTGCCATCAAGAAGACCGACATGGCCCAGGTTGTCGCAGGGTGTGATCTTGATCCGGCAGTCGTGCGAATGGGCAAGGAAAAACTGTTTGAAGAGGAAATGTATTCCAAGGTGTTTCCCAATTCTGACCCCAACTACTACCTCCCCCGTTACTGGCTTGCGCGTGATGTCAACTACCGGACGGAAGGTGTGCGGCACAGAATATACGCCAAGTGGCTCGTCATGGGTTTTGTCTGGTCACACCTATCACCGATGATACGGAGCAAGCGACAGGCAGAGTCATTCCGGTTGATGCACCAGAATCAGAAATGGGACCTGTACTGGCCGATCATCGAAGTGATCGACGAATTGTTCCGGGTCGCTGGTCGGTTTTACCGTGCCTACCGTGGTAAGGGCGAAGGCCAACTGGACTTGGTTGGCTTCTTCAAGGTTCGCGGTCGGTTGCGACTGTTTGAGACCTATTTGCAGAAGTCCGCCGGTCAAAGTCGCAAGCTAGTGCGCCAAAAGCTTGAGGAACTTGGCCGGAACCTCCTGGAATTCGAGAAGCAATGACTCTCTCTGGCCGGTCAGCCCCTCCCAGTCAACAATCCGGTGGCTTCCGGGACGCCGAGGCAGCCATTCGCCCTCAATCCTCATCATCGCTGTCGTCATCGTCGTCGGGGAACAGCGCCTCCTCGGGGATGGTGAGGAGGACGAGCAGCGTCTGTGTCGGGGGGACGCCGAAATAATGCTCAGAAACCGGGGCACCGTCGGCCCGGTCGTTGTCGTAGGTTTGGCACCAGGCGCGAGCGAGCGACTGGCCCTCTTTCTCCAGCAGGCATCCGCTGGTAAATGCCTGCCACTTCGCCTGCGCCCCCGGAGGCAATGCGCTGCCGCGCAGCCGGGGATAGCAGCCGCCCTCGATCATGGCCTGCGACTGAAAACTAAACGCCACACGGCCCTCGCGCACCCCGATGAGGGCGCAAGGGAAGTCCGACAACTCCACAGCGCGCCGGGCGGTGCTGGTCACCGACGTCTTGAAATCTCCGGCCCACGCCTGAATGTCCGCGAAGCACATCTCGCCGTCATTGACCCTCGGTCCCAGCAGGCTGGCGGGCATGAGCAGCCCGGCGGCGAACGCGTCGGCTTCGGTCTCGATGTTCCGGTCGCTCAGGAACTCGCCCCGAGACGGGTGCGACTTGCCGGTGCGGCGCAAGTATGCCTGGTGGGCGTCGAGGAAGTAGTGCCCGAGTTCGTGCGCGATCGAGAAACGCGTGCGTGGTTGATGCTCGCCGTTGGGGGCGCGGTCGTACTTGGTGTTGAAGAACAGCAGGAAGCGGTTCTTGGACCGGTGATACTCAAGCTGGCCGTCGAAGCGATTGCGGAAATTCCCACCCGTGGCGCACAGCAGCGGTTTCTCGCTGGCGATGATGGCCAGCGGGTCGATGGGCGCAGAAGCGAACTTCAGCGCTTCGAGCACCTCGGCGGCGCGCTCAACCGCCCTTTGCTGGCGGGTCTGCATCTCCGCCCATTCCATTTTGGTCCGCTTTGCCATCGGCCTGTTCATCCTCAAGCGCCTTGCGGCGCAGTTCGTTTAGCAGTTCGTCGGTTTCCGCGTCGGCCTGGCCTTCGTTGCGATTGAGCTGCAGCACGTCTTCCTCAATGGCTTCGGAGTCGAAGCTCGGCGCGTCGCCTTCCATCGGCGTGGGCGTCCACTCGGTAAGCTCACCCGAAGTCACCTGGTCGATGATCGACTCGATCTCCTCTTCGGAGAGCTTGAGTTTCGGCAGCGATTCGCACTCCTTCTCTGCCTGCTCGGGAGTGAGCGGCGCGAGACCAGATCGCCGCGCCAGGTCCTTCGCCGCCTTCTGCCAGAATTTGTCTGCTTCATGGCTCATGGCTGGCTCCTCTTCTTCGCAGGTTGGCGGCTGAGCTGCTCAACCTGAATCTTGAGGTTCTCGTGCGCCTTGGTGCGCGACACGTAGATGCTGTTGATGGTTGTTCCGTGAATCTCGGCGAGGCGACGGGCGTCCGCGACCCCGTCGGCGGCCAGATCTGCTCTGATGATGGCCTTCTGCAGCGGCGGCAACATCTCGATGGCCTTGGGCAGCACGTCGAGCTTGGGATCGTCCTTGGGTTCCCCAGCCACCGTCGCATCCTCGGGGGGGTCGCCGGCGGGGTCGTAGGTGGCGTCGTATTCCAGGTTCTTGGCACGGTACTTCGTTTCCCGCCGGAGGATGCTCTGCGCCGCCCGCTGGGTAATTCGGATGCACCAGGACACCAACTTGCCTTTGCCTTCCTCGTAGCGCTCCGCAAAACGCCAGATGTTGTGGACGGCGACGCTGAGCGCTTCGGCCCGTTCGCCCTCCTGGAGAATGTTTCCGAAACGCTCCTGGAGGTATGCCTTCATGCAACCGCCGTACTGCCGCAAGAACAGGCGCAGAGCATCCTCATCCTTCATCGCCATCCGAAGGGCGAGGTCGGAATCGCTTACTTTCGATTCGCCGTCTGCCACTTAGGCACCTTTCCTCTCCCACCATGAATACGCACCCCCCTTAACTGGCTCGGATAAAAAAAGATTTACGGACCAGTTAAGGGGGCAAGCTCAGCTGGCGTATTCGATACGAGCGGGGGCGGACGTTCCGCCCTCACGCTCTGGCGGCCCACTGACAATTTATCCGCTCGACGGATGAGCTGCCAGCGTGCCGCACCTGCAAACGCGCGGGCGCTCCGCCTCGCGAGGCAATATCAACTGCGGAGCGTGGAGCCAAATCATGGCCAAACCCTTTGATCCCCGGAAGGTCCTCAAACACATTTCCAACCCCCTCCTGCGGGAGTTCTTCACTCGGCGGGGGGAACTGGCCGCCGTGCCGTGGGATGGGCTGACCGAGCACAGAATCGAGCCGATCTTCGAGGGGTGGCAGGCGTTGCCGGAGCGCCAGAAGCTCGAAGTCCAGGTCATCCTCCGCGACGTGAGCGAACTGGCCGACCATCGCGGCCTGGCGGTCATGGCCGAAGAGATTCACTGGCGCTGCCCGGATCGGGCCGACGAATTTAGGGCGCAGGAGGGCCACGCGGACAAGGCCATGTGGGTGTACCTGCACGTCCATGAGGCTTTTAACGAGGCGGCGATGTTTGCCCGCGCCGACGCCCTGGAGGCGGGGCGCTACTGGAACCGCCGTAACAGCCTGCCCAAGAAGGTGATCACCGTCGACCAGGCCATGCGCGACAAGTTGGCCTTGGCGCTAACCTCTTACTACGGCCCCACGCAGATGCGTGGCCGGCACTGCCAGGTTGTGCATTACCAGCGGGCCGGCGGCTCCAATTACTTTTTCGCATACCTGGACGATTACCCCGACAAGCGCCTGGTGTTCGATGGCAACGCCGACGAGCCCATCGTGCGTTCCGACCGGTACGCCTTCGAGAACATGTTCGTCTACAACGGCGACGACGGGTCGATGGAGCTGTTCGCCCCGGGCGGCAAGAAGGTTTGGGAGCCGCTGCAGGCGGCGTTCTGCGAGGCCGTACTCGACGAGGAGGTCGAACCAGCCGATCCGTTGCGGCCGTCGTTCCAGTTGGATCACCTGCTCGCGCCCGATTTCCCGCTGCCCACCGACCCGCGGGATGGGGTGGAGGAAGCCCGCATCACCCGCCTGCGTCTGGTCCCGCGCGGCAGCGGCGGCTACATCGAGATCAAGGCCGACCCCAAGGCGCACCGCAATGACATCTACCACAAGATCGAACGCTGGCTGAAGGCCGAGAACATCCCGGCCGACAGCACGCGGGTGGCGCAGGCGACGTTCCGCGTGAAGTTCCAGCACGATGGTCGGGGCCGCCAGCCCGTGTTGACGTTCGACGTGTCGGTCCCGCACTCCAGCAATCTCAAGAGCAAACCCGACGAGCAGCGCATCGTGGGCGAACGGTGCCTGAAGCTGTGGACGGTGGTGGTCGATGACGAGGAATGATCTGCTCCGCCTGGTGCTGGCCGCTGCCGATGACGTGGCTCGTATCTTCGACCATGCCGAGATTAGTACCTGGCCGGCCGGCTCCCTCGTGGCGCTGTGCCGGCTTGGCCTTTTGCGCTCGGCGGCCACGGGGCTGCACGCACCGTGCCCCAACTGCGACGACGGCCACATCGAGCCGGTCACCATCCACCCTGGCGCTGGCGACGCCAAGCGCTACTTCATCTGGTGCCCGGAGACCATGCGTGTCGAGATCCAGCCGGAGATGTGCAACGGCTGGGAGGTGGACGCCGACGGGCTGGCGCGGGCCGTCGCCAAAGCCATGAGCCTGAAGGGGAACCCCAAGACGCTGGTGTCCGGACGCCTTTGGGG